>Ga0182030_10002689_pt1 | contig 37825 bp, 36 predicted proteins | sample 812S3MmetaG_FD_121299 | JGI IMG/M metagenome (GOLD analysis project Ga0182030, IMG submission 121299) | Permafrost microbial communities from Stordalen Mire, Sweden - 812S3M metaG (Illumina Assembly) | ecosystem: Environmental > Terrestrial > Soil > Wetlands > Permafrost | place: Sweden...
CTCCAGAAACACAATCTCCCATCGCTTCGCGATCTCCAAACAAACCTCCCTCAACACCGCATCCACTTTCTCGCTCATCACCACTCGACGGTACTTTGCCGCGCATACCAGGTGATACATCAATACCGAGACATTGTGGCTCTTGTGGACGTAGCGACTCTCCATCCTCTAAGCCTCCCTCCCAATCAAGCCGAAGCAAGCTTCGGGGAATTGAACCCATAGTGATTAAAATGTGCCTGTAGAACCACGAAATCAGGAAAATAGCTTGTCGAACTGGTTATGCGTACCGATCCACGACCACAAAATCGTATCTCCCTTGCGCTCCCCCACCGCCCGGTACTGCTGACTCACCCGCACCGACCAAACACGCTCGTAACCGCCGAGCTTCTTGAATCGCAGCGACGGGTGATTCGGGTCTTTCAGGAATAGAGCGTAGCTCTCCCGCGCGGCTTTTTGAGCGGATGAATCCAGCGTGCTGTAGGCACGCCAAAAGCTGGGCCGGGTCCGGCTGTTCACAGCCGCTTCAGATCCAGTGGTTCGTCGCCGCCTTCGGCTGCGGACTCTTGCAGGAACGCTTCCAATTTGGGGCGTGAAGTGGTGTCCGCCAAGCGCTGCTCCCATTCCAAATCATCGGGGTGTTCCGCCCGGTCGAGCAGGAAGCGAGCAAAGTCCACCACCTCCAGGCGCTTGTCCTCAGGCAGCGCCTCGCATAGACGAACGATTTCGGCGGTGGCGGTACTCATGGCCTTAAAATGCCCGCATTCGCGTGAAATTCAAGGCCGATCAGGCCGATTGCCGACCCTTGGTTCAGAGCAACTTGGGCAGCTTCCGGAGCGCCGCGCGCTTGGTCGCCGCCTCGATGTGGGTGTAATGGCGATTGATCGCCTCGCTCTCGTGGCCGATGATGTCCATCGCCACGGCAGCCGGCACGCCCGCATTCTTGAGCAAACTCGTCGCGGTGTGGCGCAGGGAATGGAAAGAAATCTCGCTGACCGTGCGCCGCTGGGAATGACCCTTGCCGGTTTCTTCCTTGGTTCGCTCCTTCGCCATGCCGGCCGCCACCAGCACCCCGTAGAATTGCTGCGATAGGCGGCCGTCGCTGCCCTCCTTGCTGGCAATGGCATGGGCGTCGGGAAAGAGCGGGGCCGAGGGCTCGTCGCCAGCCGGCATCGTCTGCACGTAGGCCAGAAGCGGCGAGGCCAGCGGAAGCGACATGCGCCGCCCGGTCTTGGCCGTGACGAACCGCAATTCTTCGCTCTCGATGTCGATGTTCTGCCAGGTCAGCCGGGCGATGTCCTTGAGGCGCTGGCCGGTGTAAACGCCGAAAAGGATGATCCCTTTCCACTCGCCCGAGGCATAGGCCAGGACGTTTTTAAGCTCCTTGACGGTGAACGGGCGGCGCTCGGCCCGGTCGGCTTCCCGCCGCCGCAGCGTGTCGAGCTTCGAGGCGGGGTTCTCCTGGGCCACACCGTCCTTGTAGGCGGCCCCCAGCGCAACCCGGAGGTACTTGAGCGACTTGTTGGCGTTGGCGACCGACGTCCGTTTCAGCACCTCGTCCCGATATTTGGCGACATCAGCCTTGATCAGTTGGGAGATGTCGAGGCCGGCACGCTCCCCGAGGGATTTGACGAAGTCCCGGATAACCTGGGTATAGGCTTGGTAGGTGCGCAGCGCCGTGTCCACCTTCCGCGTCTCGGCCCACTGGAGCAGGAAATCCCGAGCCACCGCCGACCGCAGCGGCTCGTTGCTGATCGCCTCGTAAATGTCTGCCACCACCCGGCGCGCCTGGGCCTCCCCAAGCCGTTTCTCGCCAGCTAGCCGGGACGCTTTCTCCCACTCGTTTGCGACGGCCTGCGCCTGCTTGCGCTTGACCTGTTTGGTTGACCGTTGGACCCGCCGGCCATCGGGGCCGGTGAAGCAGGCAAAGTAGTAGTCCGAGCGTTCTTTTTTTCTTAAAGAGGCCATGAATCTGCTGACAACAAAAGTGGCAACAAGTTCGTGCGTTCACCAGTGTTTTTGGATGTCCTCTCCCTCTGAGGGAACGCTAAGAAACATGAAAAACGGTATCGCGGGTTCGAGTCCCGTTGGCCGCCCCATCTTACCCTCGCTCACAACGAGAGTTAAGTTTTAGCCGAAGCCAGGTTGCCAGTTGACGTGGCAACCTAAGCATGAATCACGAAGAATTGTTCGACGTCAGGCGGTTTGAAAATCGAAACGGAGTCAGTTCCTGGCGGGTGTCCGGATGGCTCCACGGCGTGCGGATCCGCAGAAATTTCAAATCGCGTGAGGAAGCGGCGGCCGGCAAGGCAGCACTGGAGATCAAGGCCGAACAGGACACCTCCGGCCTGCGTTCGATAACGACGCGCCTGACGGCCGAACAGGCAAGTGAGGCGGAAGCCGTCTTCCGGCGTCTGGAGGGCCGAAGCCGGTCGCTTGGATTCTACGTGGACTATGCCCTCGCTACATACCGCGACCCGATTCACGACCGCACCCTAGGCGAAGCTTCCAAGCATTACCTTGAAGTTCGCGCATCGGATGAGATCCAGGGACAGTTGTCCCACCGGCAGATGCTGTCGTTCCGATGGGAGTTGCGGGCCCTCGAATCCGCATTCCGAGGGAAGACGGTGTCGGAACTGAGCGCCGATGCACTGACCGGCTTTCTCAAGCGAGGGTTGGCCTCCAAGAAGACCTACAACAACCGCAGGGGCCTCATCGGCCCCTTCCTCAAGTTCTGCCTCCTCAAGGATTGGATTGCCACAAATCCCATCGACAGGGTCCCGCATTTTCGGGGAATCGGTCACCGGCGGGGTTCGGCGCCCACCCTTTCCGCCAGCCAATGTGCCGAGATCATGGAATGGGCGGAAAATGAGTCCCATGGCGCGCTTATCCCATTCATCGCCCTCTGCCTCTTTGCCGGCATCCGTCCGGACCCCTATGTTGGAGAAATCGCCAAGCTTGAACCCAAGCATGTACGGGTGGACACCGGAGTGATCCTGATCGAACCCGAGGTTTCCAAGGTGAGGATGAAACGCGCTGTGGCCATACAGCCAAACCTGGCGGCCTGGCTGGCCGCCTACCCGCTCGACCGATATCCGATCATGCCCCGGGGTTTCCGGCGCCTCAGGCTCAAGTTCCGCAAGCGATTCAACCTCTCGCACGATATCCTTCGGCACACTTTCGTTTCGATGTTCGTCGCCAAGTTCCGATCGATGGGTGAAGCAGCCCTTCAGGCCGGAAATTCCGAAAGCATTATTCGCAAGCACTACCTGGACCTAAAAACCCCAGCCGAGGCCGAAGCGTTCTTCAACATCCGGCCACAGGCTGGGCAGAGCATCGTGGCGTTGCCGAGGGTGGTCTAAGGCGACCCAGCTTAGTGAATAGGGGGGCTGGGGGCGATAGCCCCCAGATAGGCCGAAGACCGTAGCGCGTATGCGAACGACTCTGTCGTTCCCGTTCGGCGCTCCATTGCGCGGAATCATCCATCACGGGCTGGTTCGACGTCGTCGGATGAAGTGTCGTGCCGGCTAAACACTTCGAATTTAGTAGGCTAGATCGCCCTAGAATGCCCTTTTGCATCATCGCATGGATGATGAGTTTGCGGTACGGATTGGTGGAAGTTTGATGGAAACTTGGTGGTCTCGATACTGCAGGTTGGCTTAAAGCCGCTTGAACTCCGGCGCCACCATTTCAACAGATCATCGGACATCCCCCACTCACGCTCGTATCCAAGCGAGCCCGCGGATACTAGCACCTGAATGATAATGGTTTATGCCGTAACCGAACTTGGCGTTCAGGGCTTACCAAGAAACCGATCGAACTCCACGAATGAGTGTCCGGGGTCATAATCGCCTGGGAGTTTCGAGCGCCTCCAGGCGCTTCGACATATTGCGTCTCATAGCAAAACACACAACAGCAACGCGCTCCAACGCAAAGAGCTCCATAGCCCACTGGCCCGCTACGCACAGACTCACCAAGAGCCGAAGAAAAGCTACGGGCAGTCCAACATTTGTTCGCTCGATGCGACACCACAATCGATGGCGCACGGGTAACAACCGAGACCAATCACGCGTTCGGCTGGCCGCCAAAATCAGTCACTCCAATCGCCCAAATTCATCCGTAGTGCCTCAGAACTAACTCCACTACCGCACCAGATGGCTGCGGTAGTGGAGCCGCGACGGGCAATCGCGGGTTCTAATAGTTCACCATGGCATACGCTTGACCACCGCCCTCGTCCCCTCCGTTACCGGCGTCAATCTCTAACACCAACGCTCCAGTGCCGAAGTCGACGTTATACTGCTCCGCTTTATTCCCAAATTCCACATAGGAAGCAATCCAATGGCCTGCGCCGTTCTTCGTCAGACTGTAGGCGTCCACCTCGGTTCCCGCGTTTGCGTCCCCGGCGCCCTCACTATAACAGTAGTCACTAGATAGCAGATTACTACTATCAGAGACTTCGCAGTCCGAATATGCCCACGTAAGCGTTCCGCCTTGATTTGAGGCGTCACCTAGACCGGATAGATATAGCTCCGTGACTGTCGTAACGCTATAGCTATTCAGGTTAATATCTACAATGTCGCTTACGCCATAAGGCGAGTAGTCATTTATCAATACATGATCCGTTGCAAACGCATTTAACGGAGCGAGCACGCCCACCAGGAGCATGGAGCAGCTTCCGATGAGCGACCGATACTGACCGACAAAGCCCGTTTGGGCGTACTCTAACGTTTTGTCATTTTTTCCCGTTTTCATATAGTACCTTTGGCTTCTATACTAACGGCGGAAGATGCCGTTAGTGTCATTGATTCAATCTTCGTCGTCGGTGCGAGCTTCACAAGAGATCAAAGCACTCAACTTTAAGTGCTTCGCATTTACCTTTTTTTGACGCACCCAAAATGAAATGGATGGTCTTAGCCAACCGCGGGCGTGCTTCCCCCCTGGGCGTGTCCCTGGCGTCGTTAAAATCGGTGGCGAGATAGTCGTTAAAAGAGGAGGATGGATGGCGGCGTAGGGATTGGTTTCAGGGATCGGGTGATTGGACAAGAGCTATATAGCTCGGGAGGTGTGGAGGGCGCAGCCCTCCACCCCGGAAGTGAGCGACGGCAGGGCGAGGTTTTTCAGGAGTGCCGGCAGGTCGGCGTGGCCCTTGATGCGGTTGAAGCCGCGCTCGACGTGGAGGAGCGCGGAGGCGGTCCAGCGGGAGATCTGGTTGGTCTCCAGGCGCCAGCGGGAGACTCTGGCGGTCTGGCCTCGGTAATTCCTCATGACGTTCTCAATGGCGTTTGTGGAGAGGAGCGTGAGGTTGAGCGTGGCCGGCACGTTGAGCTTGTGCAGGGTGATGAGGTCCTCGCCGGCCTCGGCCAAGCTGGCGCCGGCGGCGGCGTTGAGCGGAAGAAGGAAAATCCGCAGCTGCTCGAGGGCCTCGCGGCCTGCGTCTTCACCCTGGGCAAGGCGCAGGCGCTCCCACAGCCGAGCAGCTTCGCCGTGATCGCCCTTTCGCAGGTAGCCGTAGAGGTTGCGTTCCTTGTGGACCAGGCAGCGCTGGATGAGGGCGTCCGGCCAGAGCCCGAGCACCGCGCCCTGGAGGGCCGCAGAGCCGTCCAGAACGGCAAAGAGACGGCAGCCGGCGACCGCACCGAAGCCGCGGCGTTGCAGCCGTGCGACGAGCGCCGTGCATACCACTGCGTTCTCGCTGTTGCCGACCTCGAAGTCTAGGACCACCTTTTCGCCCGTACAGGTGAGCCCGAGGGCGATCACCACGACCGCCCCGCTGCCGATGACGACGCCGTCGAGCATGAGCCCGAAGAAGGCCGTTTTCGTCAGGTCGCGCTCCCGCAGCTCTCCGATCCTGGCCGCCGTAGCCTCGATCCAGTGGCGCGAGGCGGCCGTCTTGCTCATCACGCCCTCGCTGGCCCACGCCTGGCTGCGGGTGCTCATGCCGGCCCCGAGCGCCGTCACCACCGAGGCCGCGTTGTTGCTCGGCCTGCGCATCATCGAGTAGCTCACCAGCACGTGCTCACGCTCCGTGCCGTTTCCCACCTGCTTGCGCACCCGGGGTCGTAGGATCGACTCCCGGCGCCCTTCCGAATGGCAGGCACCGCTCTCGCTGCCGGCACGCCTGTACTGCGCTCCGACCTCCGGCCGGTGGCTGCGGCCGCAAAGCTCCTCAACCTCCTCTCGCAGCATCTGTTCCGCGGCCCCGCGGAGACTGTCCCGCAGTAGCATCATAAATATCGCTTGGTTCTCGGTCGGTACGGCTTGCGCCGCACACGACTTCTCGTCGTAGGTCTTCATGGATGGTGGCTTCCTTGGGTTTTCTAATTTCCCACTGCCATCACTGGCAGAGGAACCACCATCCACCCACTTATCTTTTAACGGTCACCGGGGCGCTCGACGGGCGTGCCAGCAAAGCCGAAATGCTTGGCGCAGATGCTGTGCTAAATCTGCGCTTCTATTACTTGGTACTTGGCAAAGACAATGGGATGATGATGGTCGCCGTATCAGGGACAGCCGTTCAGCTCACTGCATCAATCGGCGATGAAAAAGCCGCTAGGAGTATTGCCGGAGAGGAAAAGGCTGACGATGAAATTGATGACCTGAACGGCCTCACCTATTTTGTCGAAATCGAAGGCCGCAAGCTCGGCCCATTCTCAAAATGGCAAATCAGAGAACTCCACACCGCCGGCCGAATTGGCACCGAGACTGAAATTCAGGCAGGGGCTGACGGAAAGATTCTAAAGGTCGGCGAAGTTCTTAACGGAATCTAAGAATCATGGTCACTCCTCAGATCAGCACAAGAACAGCGCCGCCGCAGGTGGGTAAACCGTGGCAGAAAGGCCAGTCCGGCAATCCAGGCGGACGCCCAAAGGTCGCCGCATCCGTAAAGGAAGAGGCCCGCAAGCACACAAAGGAAGCGCTCGGCCGGCTTGTCCATTGGATGCGCAGCGAGGATCCCCAGGCGAGCATCCGGGCCTCAATGGCCATTCTTGACCGTGGCTGCGGCAAGCCGACGCCAACGCTAGCCGTGCAACCTGACGAGCCAAGGCGCAGGACCGTCTTCTTCTTCGACCCATTCAAAGACCACCGGCAGCAAATGGAAGCCCGGGAGAGCGAGAAACAGGCAGACATTCCTGCCGCTACCGAGGCACTGCCGGGGCCAAGCGGCAAAGATTAGCGGTACAGTACGCGCGCGGGCGCGCGCGCGAGGGCATCGCTTGAACCTTGTAGAACGCCCGCAAACGAACTTTTGCCTGGCTAAGCAATACGCGCGCGCGCGCGAGGGCAATTCGGGCGACCCGGCCCCGAATTCGGCCACACCTTTGCGCGCGCGCGCGCGAGGCTGGCCCGACCATAGGATGGGCCGCCGGTGGCGCGCCGGACCGCTAGAACGCGAGATTATGGCCTGGGGGATACCAAGGCGGCGGCGTTCTAGCCAGCGCAGCGATAATGAGGGTTCTTGCTCAGCGTTCACGATCTCAGACCCGGCTTTGGGAGTTTTCAGTGCGCATTACGCGCGCGCGTGCGTGAGGGCCGTCCGAAAATCATGGCGCACGATGGCAAACGAACCTTGGCCTCGCGGCCCATTACGCGCGCGCGCGAGGGCGTTGCGGACGATTCGCCCCCCGAGTTCTCATCCGCTTGGTCGCGCGCGCGCGAGGAACGCAAAGCAAAGCCCGCTTTGGGCTGGCGCGAGTAGTCCTACCGAACTGCGGCCAGGAGGCCCTCACACGGCGTCAACAGCCACGCTCAGAGGCCCTGGAAGGGCATCCCCTCGTCCTGGGAACACCATAGCCGACAAGTATCGCAGTGCGCGCGCTGGAAAGGCAGACCGGCCGGAAACTTGCGCCTAGAAACCTCTCCGCAAACATTCTCGCACAGGCCCGCGCTTGCTGTAACCGGCGCTGTAACTTAGCCGAATTGCAACCGAACGTGTTTCCTAAGTTGCTTTATTATAGCTTCTTGCTGAATGGTGGACGCCGAGGGACTCGAACCCCCGACCCCCTCGGTGTAAGCGAGGTGCTCTAACCAACTGAGCTAGGCGTCCAATCCTGTCAGACCGCTGAAAGCGCTGCCTTGGGAGTGAGCAGGCCCTCACGTGCCATCAGCTCGGCATTCTGGACGGCGTTAAGTGCCGCTCCCTTCCAAAGGTTGTCGCCACTCACCCAGAAAGCCAGGCCGTTGGTGAGCGCAGTGTCGATGCGCAGACGCCCGACCCCGCACTTCACCTTTCGGCTGAAATCGAGCGGCGTCGGGTATTCATGGCGGGAGGGCTCGTCGACAAGCTGGGCGCCCGGGAACGCCGCAATGGCCTCGCGGGCCTCGGCGACGCTCACCGGCCGCTCGAACTCGGCGTTGATTGCAACAGAATGGGCGCGGACCACGGGGACGCGCACACAGGTGACCGACACCGGCAGGTGCGGCAAGCCCATGATCTTTCGGCTTTCCAGCATCATTTTCGTCTCCTCCCCGGTGTAGCCGTCGGGTCCGAATGAGTCGACCTGGGGAATCAGGTTGAAGGCGATCTGGTGCGGAAAAACCTTCTTGGCCAGGGGCGTGCCCTTGGCGTGGGCGAGCACCTGCGCCTCGAGCTCGCGGACGCCCTCGGCACCTGCGCCCGAGACGGATTGATATGTCGCTGCAATGTAGCGTCTGAGGCCGAACCGCTTGTGAAGAGGCCAGATCGCCATGAGAGCCACGGCCGTTGAGCAGTTCGGGTTCGCGATGATTCCCTTGTGGTTCCTGAGCTCCTCCGGGTTGATCTCCGGGATCACAAGCGGGACGTTCGGGTCTAGCCTGAAGGCGGAACTCTTGTCGATCACCAGGCACCCGGCCTTGACGGCGTCAGGCGCCAGGGCGCGTGTCACCGCTCCGCCGGCGGCGAAAAAAGCGAGATCGACGTTGGCGAAGACGCCCGGACGGGCTTCCTCTATGACAATGTCCCGGCCTTGGAATTTGAGGGACTTTCCGGCCGAGCGCGCAGAGGCGAAGAGCCTGAGCGTGGAAACGGGAAAACCGCGCTCCTCGATGAGGCGCAGCAACTCTTGACCGACGGCGCCCGAGGCGCCGACGATACCGACCGTGAAGCATGCCGTCTTGTCCATAGATTCGTGCTGGGAGTCGTTCAACAAAAGCCGATCTGCTCTTGGCATCAAGCACGCAGACCGGGTCCTTCTGGTGCAAATTGGCTCATCCCTGATGCAATTTCGGCGAAAAGGTGAAGTTGTAAAATCCTATTTAATATCGACTTCCACCAAGCCTCCTTCAAATGTGGCGAACTCACTGGGGACGCCGCGCGGTCTCCACGAAATCGCGGAACGCATCGGCACCGGCCAGCCCCCAGGCATGGTCTTCAAGTCCCGGATTCCCACGGGAAGGCACTTCCACGAAGTCCAGCAGGAGGACCCCGACAGGTGCAACCTCATCACCAGCCGCATCCTGTGGCTGCGCGGCCTTGAGCCTGGGGTCAACCAAGGCGGCGCCGTCGATACCTACCGGCGCTACGTCTACATCCATGGGACCGACCGGGAGGACGAGATTGGCAAGCCGCTGAGTGCGGGGTGCATCCTCATGCGCAACGCTGACATCATCGAGCTTTACGAGCACGTGCGCACGGGCGACCTGGTCTGGATCTGCGACTGAGGCCCCCGGCCTATGCGTGCAACCTGCCGAAAAGCAGGCGAAGCGAGTTGAGGCAGACGACGACCGTGCTGCCCTCGTGGGCGACCACTCCCACGGTCAGCGGCACGGCGCCCAGCGCCGTCGCAATCACCATGATGATCACGACCCCGAGCGAGATCGTCAGGTTCTGGCGGATGATCGCGCGCGAGCGCCGGCTCAGGAGTTGGGCGGCAAGGAAGTTCTCGATGCGGTCGTTCATCAATATGACCTCGGCCTGCTCAAGGGCTGCATCGCTTCCCCTGGCGCCCATGGCGACTCCGACGTCGGCGGCTGCGAGGCTGGGGGCGTCGTTGACGCCGTCGCCGACCATGGCGACGGTATGGCCCTCGTCGTGGAGCCCGCGGATGGCCTCGACCTTCTGCTCGGGCGACAGCCCGGAGCGGACCTCGTCAATGCCAAGTTCCCGGGCCACCGCCTCGGCAGCATGCCTGCGGTCCCCGGTGAGCATCACGGTGCGAATGCCCATGGCCTTCAGTCTTGCGAGGACGACGACGGACGCGTCGCGGATGGAGTCCCTTAGGAGCAACCGGCCGAGCACGTCCCGGCCGACCACCCACACCTCGCTAAACTCCGCATCAGCCGGCGGGAGGGCGCGCGCCCATTCGGCAAGCGGCCCCTCCTCGAGAAGTTCCCTGCGACCGAGCAGGAGCGTCGATCCCCCCAGACGGCCCTTCAGCCCCTGGCCCGTGATCGAACGGAACTCGTCCACCTCGGCCGGCGTGATGCCGTCCGTGCGGCCCTTTCTCAGGATGGCGCGCGCGAGGGGATGCTGCGACTTCGACTCGAGCGCCACCGCCATTTCCAGCACCTCGCGCTCGCGTCCGGGAGGGAAGCTTTCGATGCGCTCCACCACGAGCTCGCCCGTGGTGAGGGTGCCGGTCTTGTCGAGCGCGACCACGTCGACGTCGGCGAGCCGCTCCACGGCCGCCCCACCCCTGAAGAGGATGCCATGGCGGGCGCCGCGGGCGATCGAGGCCAGGATCGCCGAGGGAATGGAGAGCACCAGGGCGCAGGGGCTTGCCACCACCATGAGCGTCATGGCCCTGTAGAATGCCGACCGGGTGCCGGGCTCGTTCGAGAACGGGGGCAGGCCGAACAGCAGCCACCAGACCAGGAACATCGAGAAGGCGCCCCCGATCACGAGGTAGGTGTATCCGGTGCCGAATCGGTCGGTGAAGCGCTCGCTGGGCGCGCGCATCTTCTGGGCCGTGCGAATGAGCCGGATGATGCGCTCAAGGGTGCTTTCCGAGGGCAGCTTGGTGACCGTGAACTCCAGAGCGCCCCAGAGATTGATGGTGCCGCTGAATACCTCGTCCCCCACCCGCTTCTCCACGGGGATCGCCTCCCCCGTGAGCGTCGACTCGTCGCTCGAGCTCTCGCCTCGAGTGACGGTCCCGTCCGCCGCGAACACGTCGCCGGGCCTGACACTCAGGCGATCGCCGGGCGCGAGTCCCGCGACGTCGACCTCCTTCTCGGTTCCGTCGGGCATGATCAGCCGGGCCCGCTTGGGCGCGCTCTTGAGGAGAGCGCTCACTTCGCGGTGGGTGCGATCGAGTGCGTACCCCTCCATGGCGCCCGCAGCCGAGAAGAGTGCCAGGAGCAGGACGGCCTCGCCCCAGGCGCCTATCAGAACCGCGCCGATCGCCACGGCGAGCATCAGGAAGTGAATGTCGATGCGGCGCTTCTTGAGGTTCTCCCATGAATCCACTGCGGCGTCGAAGCCGCCCGCCAGCAGGCCCACCCCGTAGAGCGCCCTGGGCAGCCAGGGAATCGAGGGCACCAGCAGGCCGGCCGCGGCGCCCGCGAGCCCTGCAAGGGCACAGCCGCCCGCGAGGACGGCAAGCGAGCGCCAGTCGTCGTGGACGGCGCCATGGTGGTGCTCGATCTCGGGCCACTGCATCTCCCGCCACAGCCAAAGCTTCTCGGCTGTCTCGCAGGTTTCGCGCCCGATGATGGTGGCGGCGCCCTCTCTGCGAAGCCGGTATCCCTGCGGGGCCTGGGCGGCCCCACCCGAGGTCGCCAGCTCCGCCTCAACGGCCGCGATGGTCTGGGCGAGCCTCTTCTCGAGATCCGCCTGAGTTCCCCTGCCGATGGTCGCGATGGAGACCTTGTGCGCCCCGGGGTCCAGTCTTACCGCATTGACGCCCGGCTCCTCCCTCAGGAATCGCACCAGGGCTTCAACCCATTGTTCCCGGAGATCATAGGGCTCGTTCACAGAGAAGAAAATGCACTCCTGCAGAAACCTCGCAATTTCATTTGCTCCCGCCCTTGCTCAATCCATTCGTTTGCTGCTACCGCATCATGATAGGCATCCGTGACGACGCAGCTCCGGCACCGCCGGCCCCGAGCCGGGCCCCACGCTTCGCCGCGGACGCCTTCGCGGAGGACGGCTGGCTTCAGGAGGCGCTGGGTCTCGAGCACCGCCCGGGCCAGGAACGCATGGCGAACGCCGTCGCCGCGGCGTTCCGGGACGACAGCCCCCTCCTCTTCGAGGCGGGCACCGGCATCGGCAAATCGCTGGCTTACCTGGTTCCCGGGATCATCCATGCGACCGACAGCGGACGGCAACTGATCGTGTCCACGCACACGATCTCTCTGCAGGAGCAGATCGAGAAAAAGGACCTTCCGCTCTGTCGCAGACTGTTCGAGGCCGTGCCCGAACTGGCGGCGTACGCGGGCTTCACGTCGACGGTGCTGGTGGGCAAATCCAACTACCTGTGCACGTCGCGCCTCTCCCACGCGCTTGCGGAGCGTGCGAGCCTGTTCGACGACGCGGGGTACGCCGAGCTGCAGCGGATCGCGGACTGGGCGGACACGACGAAGACGGGGTTGCGCCACGACCTCCATCCCCCGCCCAACCCCGAGGTGTGGGACTCGGTGAACGCTGACTCCTCCTCCTGCTCGCGGCGCAGCTGCGACTGCGATCGCTGCTTCTACCAGCGGGCCCGCGCTCGGGTGCGCTCGGCAAAGGTGATCGTGGTCAACCACGCCCTCCTGTTCTCCCTGATCAGCGCAGGCGGTGCGCGGGCGGAGGGGGCTGGGCCGGAGGCCCCGGGGGTTCTCTTCCCGGGCGACTTCGTCGTCCTGGACGAGGCACACACCGTTCCCGAGGTGGCCGAGGAATCATTCGGCCTATCACTCAGCAGCCTGGGGGTCGAGCGCTCGATCCGCCACCTCTACAACCCGAAGACGCGCAGGGGGATCATCGCCAAGCGCGCGGACCCCGAGCTGCGCCAGAAGGTCGCCGACGCGCTCGAGGCCGTCGGGCTGTTCTTCACCTTCCTTGCCGGCAGCCTCCTGAAGGAGCGCTCGGTCGTCCGCGTGCGCGAGCCCGGAGCGGCCGAGCCCCTGGCCTGCGAGCCGATCGCAGCCCTGGAACGCTGGGTCGCGAAGGTCGCGGACAAGCTTGAGGAGGGCCGCGAACGCGACGAGCTGCTGGAGCAGCGCTCCCGGCTGAGGGCCATCCGCGCGGGCTTCGACGAGTGGCTCGGCCTCTCGAATGAGGGCCACGTGTACTGGGCCGAGAAGGGTGGCCGCCGTCAGACCATCGTCACACTGCGAAGTGCGCCGATTGACGTCGCGCCCGAGCTTGAGCGCTGCCTTTTCGGGGCCGGCGTGAGCGTCATCTGCACGAGCGCGACGCTCGCCGTCGGGGGCGACACGGGCCCTTTTGCCGCCAGGGTGGGAGCGGCCTCGGCGGCGGCGGAGGTTGCCGCGTCGCCTTTCGACTTCGATCGGAACACGCGCGTGTACATCGCCTCCGACATCCCCCTTCCCTCGCCGATCGATGCGCGGGCGTCGATCGACGGGCTAGCCGACTACATCGGCTACTGCTGCGCCCGGGTCCGCGGTGGCTCGCTCGTCCTCTTCACGAGCTACCGCGACATGCAGGCGGTGGCGGCGATAGTGGAGCCTGCCCTGCGGGCGGGGGGCAGGCCCTTCCTCATCCAGGGCGGCGACCTCTCGCGCACCGAGCTGGCGCAGAGGATGCGCGACGCAGGCAACGCCGTGCTCTTCGGCACCGACAGCTTCTGGACCGGGGTCGACGTGCCCGGCGACGCTCTTTCGCAGGTCGTCATCGCTCGCCTTCCTTTCAGCACCCCCACCCACCCCATCGCCGAGGCGAAGTCGGAGCTGATCCGGGACCGGGGCGGAGACCCCTTCAGCGAGCTCACGCTGCCCGAGGCGCTCATCAAGTTCCGCCAGGGGGCGGGCCGCCTCATCCGGACCAAGGCGGACCGGGGCCTCATCACGATCCTCGACGGCCGCGTCCTCGCAAAGTCCTACGGGCGCCTGTTCATCGAGGGCCTTCCCCAGAGGTCCTACACGCGCCTGACAAGGGAGAACAGGGACGAACAATTTCGTCCTTTCACCTGACCCCCGGTGGGCTATCTTGGAACCCTGCCAATGACACTCCTCCGCGCCGCGTGCTTCACCGACATTGGCAAGGTCCGCAAGGAAAACGAGGACCGCATACTGTTCAATGAGGAGCTCATGCTTTTCGGCGTCGCGGACGGCGTAGGCGGACTTCCCGGTGGCGCCGAGGCCGCCCAGATGGCCGTCGAGAAAGTGGAGGCCGCGGTCAGGGCGGCCCCGCGCGAGGGCGAGCTTGACCTGAAGGCCATTGTCACCGCCGCGAACGACGCGGTCGCCGGGCTGGGGCTTCGCATCAGCCCCGGTCTCGGAATCGGATCCACGCTGACGATCGGCTACATTCGCGGGTCGCGGTTGCGCCTCGCCCACGTGGGGGACTCGCGGGCCTTCTCGCTGCGGTACGGCGAGCTGATCCGCCTGACCGAGGACCATTCGGTGGAGAACGAGGCCCGCAGGCGGCGGGCGCTCGGCGAGGTCGTCTACTACAGCGAATCGCAGCGCGGCGCCCTGACCCGGTGCATCGGGCAGTCCCTGCCGCCCGAGGTGGACCTGATCGACCTGCCGCTCATGAAGGACGACCGCTACCTCTTTCTCACCGACGGGATAACGCGAATGGTCTCCGAGCGCGACATACGAGACCTCACGGAGAAGGCGGGCACGGCTTTGGCCATCGCCCGGGGCCTGGCGGAACTTGCCGTTCAGCGCGGCGGTCCCGACAACGCGTCGGCCGTGGCCCTGATCGTCGACGAGCCTTAGGCGGCGGCGTCAGGAGACGAAGGGATTGTAGCGCAGCTCGTTTCCAGCCGTCGTGATCGGACCGTGGCCGGGCGCCACGACGGTGTCGGAGGGAACGGCGGAGAGCACGCGGCGCAAGTGGGCGCGCAGCTGCTTGTGGCAGTAGTAGGGGCCGCCGGCCGAACCCGCGAACACGAGGTCGCCTGAAATGAGGAGCGTTCGCGCCGAGGCAACGGACCGGGACCTGACATGGTAGCAGTTGTGCATGGCGCAGTGCCCAGGCGTTCTGAAGGCGGTGACATCGATCGATCCGAGGGCCACGGTCTCGCCCTCGCCCAGGGGTCGACCCAGCGGCGAACTGGCCCCCGCGGGGATGTACGCGCTCGACACGCCGAAGCGCTCCGCGGCCCAGGATAGCCCGCCGATGTGCTCAGTCTCGACGTGGGTTACGAAGATCGCGTCGACCGCGCGCACGCCCGCGGGCCAGACCGACTCGAGCGCCGAGGAACCTGGGCCGGCGTCGAATAAGATGCCATGGCCCGGATCGTCGCCCTGAACCAGGTACGCATTCACCACGCCGATGCCGTGCGGCATCCTCAGGGGCCACATCTGGAAAGGCAGACCATCGTACCCGGGCATTGGGTACATTCCCGAGGCGAGCGCGCACAGGCCCACCTCGTTCAGGCCGAGCGCCGAAGCCAGCCGCCCGCACTCCGCAGGTCCTAGCTCCGGCCTGTAGTCGATGGCGTCGAAGATGAGGGACGCGGGGACTCCGGCCTTCGCCGCGAGCGTCTCCGGGGTAAGACCGGCGCAAGTCATGGCCTTCTCGAGCACGTCGCCGAGTTCGTCTTCTAGCGGGATCTGGAGCGTGGGCGCCAAGGTGTGTTAGGTAGCCAACTGCCGAACTGTATCCATTGCGCCACCATTTTTCAACGCTTCGTGGAGCGCAGAAGAATTGATCTCGCCGCCCGAAGCGTCTCGACTCGCGCGGACATGGATTCGTCACAAAAGGAGATACTCGAAATCTTCACCCGCACGCGCGCCCTGCTCACCGGCCACTTCGTGCTCCGCTCCGGGCTGCACAGCGGCCACTATTTCCAGTGCGCACAGGTGTGCCAGCGCATGGACGCCGTCGAGCGGCTGGCCGAGCTGCTCGTGGCGAAGATCCTCCGGCAGGGTTGGAGCTTCTCGACAGTCCTCGCACCGGCCATGGGCGGCCTCGTGATCGGCCAGGAGGTGGCGCGCCAGGCGCGCGCCCGCTACATCTTCGCCGAGAAGGAGAACAACGTGCTCGTCATGCGCCGCGGCTTCACGCTCGCGCCCGGCGAACGGGTTCTCGTGGTCGAGGATGTCGTGACTCGCGGCGGGCGCGTCGTCGAGTGCCTCGACATCGTGCGCAAGGCCGGGGGCGAGGTGGCGGCAGTCGCGATGCTGGTGGACCGCAGTGCCGGTCAGGCGCGCTTCGACGTCCCCTCGGTGTCGCTTCTCGAGCTGAGCTTCCCGACGTATCCCGCCGACGCGGTGCCCCCCGACCTGGCACGGATTCCCGTCGAGAAACCCGGCAGCTGAGAACCCGCTAGGGCTTGGTCACAACCAGGTACCGCTGCAGCCCGCGGTACCATACCAGGAGCAGGTTGTGGCCGGAATGGATGAGCGCCTTGGCGATCGTAACGTCGTCGACGGGCGTGCGGTTGATCTCGATGATTATCGAGCCCACAGGGAGGTTCTCGGAGTAGTCCGACTTCTCGTCGACCGAGGTCACCAGCAGACCGGTGATGCGCGGGTCGATGCCCAGGTGGCGGCGCACGTCGTCAGAGAGCTTGCCCACCTCGACGCCGGACAGGAGCTCGTTTGGCTTGTCGGCGACCTGGGCGAGCGTCGCGTTGATGGTCATCCTCTTGCCGTCGCGCGAGACATCGAGGACCACCTTGCTCCCCGGGCTCATCTGGGAAATCGTCAATCGGAGTTCGTCGTGGCTCTGGATGGGCTTGCCGTTGACAGAAAGGATGACGTCCCGGCGGCGAATGCCGGCCTTCTCCGCCGGGCTGTCGGCGCCGGTGTCCGTGACGATGACGCCCTTCGTGTCCTTGGGCAGGCCGACCTGCTCGGCGATGTCGGGCGTGATCGGGTCCGCGGTGACACCCAGGTAGCCGCGCGAGACGGTTCCCGTCTCGATCAGGCTCTTCATGACGCTGGCCGCCATGTTGACCGGCACGGCAAAGCCGATGCCGATGTTGCCCCGCGAGGGAGAGACGATCGCGCTGTTGATCCCGACCAGGCGGCCTTTCGCGTCGACCAGTGCGCCACCCGAGTTGCCCATGTTGATCGCCGCGTCGGTCTGGATGAAGTCCTCGTAGCCCTGCACGTCGTCGAGGATCCCGAGGCCGCTGCGGCCCTTGGCGGATACGATCCCCATCGTGACGGTTTCGCCGACTCCGAGGGGATTTCCTATCGCGAATACCACGTCGCCGACGCGCAGCTTGTCGCTGTCCGCGAAGGTCACCGCCCTCAGCCCCGTGGCGTCGATCTTGACGACGGCGATGTCCGTCTTCGGATCTTTGCCGACGACCTTCGCCGTGAACTTGCGGCCGTCGGACAGGTCCACGGTGAGCTCGTCCGCTCCCTCAACGACGTGGTTGTTGGTGAGGATAAACCCGTCGGATGAGACGATGACGCCCGATCCGAGTCCGAGCTCCTTGTGGTCGCCCTCTTCCTCCGGAGCGCCGAAGAACTGGCGCATGATGGGGTTGACCGTCTCGTGAACGCTCCGTGTCGACTCGATGGAAACCACCTCCGTCTGAACGGGGTCAACGATGTCGGCGTAGCTCACGATGATCCCAAGCTTGCCGTCGTTGACCGGCGTGAAGTCCTTCTTGAGCTCGGGCATCTTGACCGGGGCTGCGACGTCGGCGTCGCCCCGAGCGGCGACCGCCAGGGCGAGGGCCAAGGCCGTGAATGAGGCTGACAGGCACGTGGGGAGGAGACGTTGATTCATGAGGGAAGAGGCGCAGACCGTACAGCCGGCCGGCAGGTTCCACAAACTTCGAGACCGTGAGGGTTTCAGAACCCCTTGATGCGAAACAAGCTGGTGATGCTTTCGTTGGTGTTGATCCGCTGGATCGCCTGGCCGAGGAGGCCCGCGACGCTCAGGACCGTCACCGGCAGGCCCTTCGTGTCGATCGGCACCGTGTTCGTCGTGATCAACTCGTCGATCAGGCCGCCCTTGAGGCGGTCGTAGGCGATTTCATTGAGGATGCAGTGGCTCACCGCGGCACGCACCGTGCGCGCCCCCTTCTCGCGAAGCATAGCCGCGGCCGCGACTAGCGTCCCCGCCGTCTCGGTGATGTCGTCTACCAGGAGCACGTCGCGGTCGGCGACGTCGCCGACGACGCTGATGGCCTCAACCGAGGTCGCGCTCTTGCGCCTCTTGGCGACCATGCCGAGGCTGGCGCCGAGCACGTCCGCGTAGGCCGCGGCCATCTTCATCCCGCCTATGTCGGGCGAGCAGACGAAGAGCGACTCCTTCCTCTGGTTGGCGAGGTGCTCGAAAAAGACCGGCGAGGCGTAGAGATGGTCGACCGGAATGTCGAAGAACCCCTGGATCTGCTGGCTGTGCAGGTCCATCGTGAGGATTCGATTAGCACCGGCTGAGACGAGGAGGTTGGCCACGAGCTTCGCCGTGATCGGCACTCGCGGCTGGTCCTTGCGGTCCTGCCTCGCGTAGCCGTAGAACGGGATGACCGCCGTGATCCGCTGCGCCGAGGCGCGGCGCGCCGCGTCGATCATGATCAGCAGCTCCATCAGGTGGTGGTTGGAGGGCGGGCATGTCGACTGGACGATGAAGACGTCGTGGCCCCGGATGTTCTCGTCAATTTTGACGAACGTCTCCCCATCGGGGAAGCTCGTCACCGTCGCCTCGCCGAGCGGAATGCCGATGGTGCGGCAGATCTCCTCAGCGAGGGGTCTGTTCGAATTGCCGGCAAAAACTTTGAGTCGGGTCTCACTCATGAGCGCGAATCTTGAGGCGCGCCTAGCTGGAGGCTACCCCAAAATGGGTGGGCCGCCCGCAAATCCGCCAATCTGCCTCAGCGCCTCGTAGGCCGCGATGCCGGCGGCCGTGCTCAAATTGAGCGACCTGAGCGAGGAATTGGCGTGGGGAATGGTCACACGCTTGCCATCAAGTTCGTCATGCAGCCACGCGGGGGCGCCGCTGCCCTCGTTGCCGAAGACGAGGCCGTCGCCGTCCTCGAACCTCGCGTCCCAGAAAGTCTTCACGACGCGCGTCGTGAAAAGCCACAGCCGCCTGGGCGCGGCCGGGCTCGCCCGGAACGACGGCCAGTCCACATGCTCGTGAACGTCCAGGGAGAACCAGTAATCCATCCCCGCCCGCCGGAGGTTGCGGTCCGTGATCTTGAAACCCAAGGGATGGATGAGGTGAAGCCGCGAACGCGTCAGGGCACACATCCGCCCGACGTTCCCCGTGTTCTGGGGGATTTCGGGCTGAAAAAGCACTATGTGGATCATCGCCTTGTGCCGTTTACACTGGCCAGAGCCGTTTCTTGCCGCCACTAAAAATAACGCAAGCGTCTTGCGGATTGCATATTAGGCATCAAATCCTCAAGTTTGTGCCGGGTTATCGCCCACGTTCCCTGATGCCAGCCAGGAAGAAGAAAGCCTCGGTGAGCCGGTCGGTCGTCATCGTCGACGATGAGAAATCGTATGTTGAGCTCATGGCGCAGATGATCGGCGAGAACCTCACTTGCCCGGTTCGGCATTTCACCGATCCCCAGAATGCCTTGGATGGCCTCCCGGAGATCGAGGCCGCCGTGATTGTGACCGACTACTTCATGCCGCAGATGGACGGGGTCGAATTCATCCAAAGGGCGGCGAAGCTGGCTCCCCAGGCGGTCTTCATCATGATCTCCGGACACGACCTCGACGCCATCGAGCATGAGCTCGCGAGGCTGAAGAGGCTCAAGATGCGCCTGCAGAAGCCCTTCGGCTGGCGCCCGCTCGCTGCTGCGGTCCTCAGGGTCTGGCCGGGCATGGATGTGCCCGCGGCCCGCGGCTGAGGATCCCGGGATCAGCGGATGACGGTGAGGCCGTGGTTGTCGGCCTCGAGCACCCTGCCCTCGCTCGTCAGGGACGCGGCCGCGAAGGCGGCGGTCATGGCGGAGAGCACGGCCTTCGACATGGATTTCTCGCAGACGCAGAGAACGCTCGATCCGCTCCCGCTCAGCCATCCCGTCCATGCGCCGGCGCCAATCCCGTCGGCGATGGCGTCGTTTCCGCCGGGAATGCGCGGCAGCCGGTAGGGCTCGTGGATGAAATCCCCCGCCGTGCTGGCGAGGCGGCGATAGTCCCCTGAGGCGAATGCTGCGACAAGGTAGGCGGCGCTGTTGATGCTCTTGACTGCGTCGAAGAACGGCAGCGACAGCGGCAGCGCGCCCCTGGACTCCTTGGTCATGAGCTCAACCGGCGGTGAAACGACGACGAAGGCAACGTCCTCCGACACGCTGAAGCGCTGGGTGTCGATGTAGGCGCCGGAGACGGGATCGGTCCTCGAGACACAGAAGCCCCCCAGGATTCCCGCGCTGGCGTTGTCGGGGTGCCCCTCCACTTCGGAGGCAAGCGCGACAAGCCTGTGGCGGCCGATTGCCGTCCCGTAAAGGCTGTCCAGTCCGGCGAGGACTCCGGCGATGACGGTGACGCTCGATCCCAGGCCTCGGGCCGGGGGAACCTCCCCGTCGATGCGGTAGCGAAAGCCGCCCCGCCTGCCCGTGGCGCCGGCGAAGGAGGAGACCGCCTCGTCGACCATCACCTGGGCTCGCGCGTCGGACGGCCTCTCGGGCACGGCGCCTGCGCCCCCCGCGGGCGTCAGCGTCACCTGATTGTAGAGTTTGAGCGCGAGGCCGAGCGTGTCGAAGCCCGAACCGCAGTTCGAGGTGCTCGCGGGTACGCGCACGACTACCGAATCGGGAGCCATGCTCATCCGCGCCGCAGCCTGAGTGCCCTGTTCACCTCTCGCATCTGGACCTTCTTCTTCAGGTCCTCGCGTTTGTCGAAAAGTTTCTTTCCGGTGCAGAGGGCCACCTCGACCTTGATCAGGGCCCCCTTGAAGTACATCCGGATGGGGACCAGCGCCTTGCCCCCGGCATCGATCGCGATCGCGACCTTGCGGATGTCCCTGCGGTGGAGGAAGAGCTTGCGGGAGCGCTTGGCTTCGTGGTTCTGAAGGTTGCCGAAGGCGTAGGGGTCGATGTGGGCTCCCAACATCCAGACCTCCCCCTTGTCGATCCTGCAGAAGGAGTCGCTGATCTGTGCCTTGCCCGAGCGCACGGACTTCACCTCGGTCCCGTGCAGCTTGATCCCGGCCTCGAAGCGCTCCCCAACCTCATAGTCCCGGAATACCTTGGCGTTCCTGACCTCGGTCAGGCGCGGGGCGTCTTTGTTCTTTTGCGCAGCCATGGGAGGCGTCCTTTGGAGAAGCCTGAGCGACTGCATGCGGGCGCGCCGGAGGCGCGTTCCGCGCTCAGTTGTTGCCGGCCTCGAAGCTGATCTTTTCCTCTATAATCTCGCGCAGCGCAATATCTTCCGGCAAAAGCTTTTCCAGGGACTCAACCAAGGGGCGGTTACCCCTCTTGAGCTGCTTGACGCGGCGTGAAACCACGTTGATCAGGACGTTCGGATCGGTGATCTTGCCCAGCGCTTGTTTGATGTAGTCGTCCCTCATGACAGTGTGAATTCTGGTGCGAAAACGGCCAAAGTGACCTTCGCACGGGGGGGGTCAAGGTCGAATTTCTCCTTGTCTTGGGGCGGCCCGGGGGATACCCCATCAACCCTTTAACACCCAACTCTCGTCCCCTTTCACCATGTCCCAGCACAAAAGCCTCCAAGGTTCCAGCGGTATCATCGTCAAGCGCAACGTGCTTAAGCGTTTTGAGCGTATCGACTTGCTGAAGAAGCGTGGCCACTGGAAGGCCGGCGATCGCGTGCAGGGCCTGCGCAAGACCAAGCCGGACATCTGATCGTCCCTTGCACGATCTGGTCCAGCGCCTGCTCGTCTCCTACCAGCATTCACTGCAGTCGGGAGGCTATGCGTACATCATTTTTCTGATGGCGCTGGAGAGTTCCGTCGTGCCGCTGCCCAGCGAGTTCGTGATCCCGCCCGCGGTGCTCCTCGTCGCGGCCGGCAACAGCACAATGACCCTTCCGGGAATCGTTCTGGCGGCGGCGACTGGAAGCCTGATCGGGGCCTGCGCGATGTACTGGGCGTCTCGGGCCGCGGGCCGACCCCTGATCATGTACTGGAGCGAGCGCATCGCGGGCCGGCCCCTCGTGGCGAGGTACTTGGGACATTTCCTGATCACCCCTTCGAAGATCGAGGCGGCGGAACGCTGGTCCGAGCGCTTCGGCAGCTTTGGCATCTTCCTCTCGCGCATGCTGCCGGTCGTCCGCCACCTGATCGGCATACCCGCCGGCATCATCAGGATGCCCTTCCTTAAGTTCTGCGTCTACACCTTCGCGGGCTCGCTTTTCTGGTGCGCGGTCCTGGTCTACGTCTCACACATCGCGGGACAGGATGAGAGGCTGATGCGCGGCGAGCTGAAGGAGGTCACGCTCTGGATCACCGGCGCGGGCCTCGTGCTGGGAGCGGCCTATTATTTCCTGGTGCACCGGTACGCCCGAAAGGCGGCCTAATGCAGGATCCAGTGGCCTGCGGCCCCCATGGCCGCGACCACGGCCCATGACGGTAGGCGCGCGAGCGCAAGGAGGATGATTCCCGCCGTTACCGCGGCCACATCGCGCGCGTCCCGGATTCCCTCCGTGCACATGGGTTGGTAGAGCGCGGCGAGCAGGATGCCCACAACGGCGGCATTGGCCCCTCCCAGGGCGGCACGCGCCCATCCCCTGCCCCTGAGGACGTGCCAGAAGGGATAAGCCCCCCCGACGATCAGCCAGCCAGGAAGGAAAATCGCGAACAAGGCGAGGACGCCGGTGGCCCAAGCATGGGATCCTGAGCCGATCAGTGTCCCCAGATAGGCCGCGAAGGTGAAGAGGGGCCCCGGAAGCGCCTGGGCGGCGCCGTAACCTGCGAGGAAGGCGTCGTCGCCGACCCATCCGCGCGGAACCACTTCGGCCCTGAGCAGCGGCAGCACCACGTGGCCGCCGCCGAAGACGAGCGCCCCGGCGCGGTAGAACCCGTCAAACACGGCGACGCGTCCCCCCTGCGCCCCCGCCATGAGCGGAAGCACCCCAAGGAGCAGCGCGAACGCAGCGAGCGAAGCCACCGCCCAGAGGTGCCCGCGGCCGATGCCCGGTCCCGGTTCGCCGCCCTTCGCGGAGGCGCCGCCAATCCACCACGAGACCAGGGCGCACGCGGCGATCGCTCCCACCTGCGCTATCGGCCCCGGCCAGAGGACCACGGCGCAGGCGGCGCACGCCGCCATGGCGCGGCGCAGCCAGTCGGTGCAGAGCTTGCGCGCCATGGTCCAGACCGCGAGCGCGACGACGGCTACGGCCGCAAGCTTGAGGCCATGGAGCCAGCCGGACCGGCTGAGGCCGCCAACCTGCTCAACGCCGTAGGCGAGGCATATCATCGCCACGGCGGAGGGGAGCATGAAGCAGAGCGATCCTCCCAGCGCGCCCGCTAAGCCCGCGCGCCTCATCCCGAGGCTGAAGACGACCTGGCTCGACGCGGGTCCCGGAAGGAACTGGCAGAGCGCAACCAGGTCGGCGTAGGCGGCGTCATCAAGCCATCGGCGCCGATCGACGCATTCCCTCTGGAAGTAGCCGAGGTGGGCGACGGGGCCGCCAAAGGAGGTCAGCCCCAGGCGAAGGAAGACGGAACAGACCTCGGGCAGGCGGGAAAGCGAGGCCTCGTCGTTCGCCTGTGTTCCCGCAGGCACATCGACGTCCTGGGGGTTATTCATTGTGTTCGCCCCTAGTGAGCGGGCCTCACTCGTCGTCGGGCAGGTCCGTCCCAAGGTTTGCCGGCAGGTTCTCAGGAAGGAAGAAATAGTAGACCATCAGCCACCAGCCCCATGACAGCCTGTAGAGCAGGAGCGGGACGATCATGGCCGCCGCAAACGCGAGCGACAGCGTCGCCACCGCACCGATCTTGCCGAGCGCGTACAGGACCACAATGGGGATGACGACGCCGAAGGCCGTGACTGCATAGTTGATCACGAACGGCCCCAAGAAGGCGCCGTCTCCGTTCTCGATCTTCAGTCCGCAGTCTGGGCAGCTTGGATTGACCCTAAAGAGCCGCCCCTCCTGGAAAAGCCTTCGCCCGCCGCAGTTGGGGCAGCGGCAGCGCAGACCGTTCTCGACAACCCTCACGCGTGATACCGTCACGGTGGCGTCAGGAAGGCGTGGAGCCGCCGTAGAAGTGCGCCCGCACCTTCTCGATCGTGACGAGGCCCGCCGGCATCATCGTGTCGAGCTCCGGAAGGAAGGCGTTGATCTTCTCCTCGCTGTCGACGATCTCGATGACGAGGGGCAGGTCGTCGGAGAGGCGCAGGATCTTGCTGGTGTGCAGCCGGCTCGACTTGCCGTAACCCATCACGCAGCGGAGCACGGTCGCGCCCGCAAGGTGCCTCTCGCGGGCCTTCAGGACAATCGCCTCATAGAGGGGCAGCTGGTGGTGGCGGGCCGTCTCCCCAATGAAGATCCTCAGGAGGATGGAGTCTGTCGGAATATCCATGGTTATGGCCCTTTGATTGAATTGAGCAAGGCTGCGGCGACGTGCCCAAGCCATACGGCGAGAAGGCATATTACAACGGATCCCGCGACGTTGCCACCCGCCCGCAACCATTCCCCGTCCCGAGCCAGGTTGAGCGTCTGCAGGCTGAAGGAGGAGAAGGTCGTGTAGCCGCCGCAGATTCCCGTCATGAAGAACTGGCGGCCCTCGGGACCGACGACATAGCGGCCGTCCGGGGCGGTCAGCGTGTAGAAGAAGCCGATGGCGAACGAGCCGGTGACATTGATGATAAGCGTTCCCCAGGGGAACGTCTCACCGAAGTGGTGCGCCACGTAGCCCGAGAGCGCGAATCTCGACACGCCGCCGAGGGCGCTTCCGATGGCAATCCAGAGATAAAGGGACATGATGATTTCTAGTGCGATGAACCCGCAGTAGGAGTCATCGGCCGGGAAGGTCCGGCGGTTTACCCGCGGTCGGGAGGGCAGATTCCATTGCCGCGCCCAATGTGCCGGGCGCCCCGCCTGCCGCAATCCAAAAGAGCGGGCGCAGAAGGCCGCGGGATACGGCGCGCGCCGAGGTTCAAAACGTGCTCGCAGGATGCTCGCTTCCCATGTGAACGTTGCCGCACCGCCCCCCAAAAAATGCCCCAACCCGAATCGCTGTGAAGATATTCCCGACCGCCGTCGCCCTCGCCTCCTGCCTCCTCGCCGGATGCGTCACCACGCAGAAACCCGCCCTCGCGCCGCAGGCGGCCGCACCCGCCGACTGGCGTTGGGTACAGGGGGCGGTCTTCGTTCCGACCAGCAGCGTCAACGAGGCCCAGCAGTGGGACGAGTACGATCCCGCGATCAACGACCGCGAGCTGCACTATGCCTCGGTCTACGGGATCAACGTCGTCCGCGTCTACCTGCATTACGACGTGTACCTGAAGAAGCGCGATGCGCTCCTGTGCGACATCGCAGACTTCCTCGCCAGGGCCGACCGGTACGGCATCAAGACAGAGTTCGTGTTTTTCGACGACTGCTGGAACCAGCCGCCAAAGGAGCTCCTGTCGGCCAGCTATCGCTACCCCGCTCCCCTGCACGGCGTCCACAACAGCCAGTGGCTCGTGAGCCCGGGGGCGGACGTCCTCGCCCACTATGCGGAAAACCTCCCGCGCCTGAAGGCCTATGTCCAGGACATCGTGCGCGCCCACCGCGACGACACCCGAGTGGTGTTCTGGGAAATCTACAACGAGCCGACGAAGAGCGCTGAGACCACGCGCCTCGAGCACGACGCCGCGGCATGGATCAAGGAGACGGGCACCAAGATCCCGGCAACGGCCACCGGAAGCGAGTTCTCGGGCGGACCCTATTCCGACTTCCTTTCGTGGCACGAGTACGGGGCCTACGCCATCAAGGGCGACGAACACTCACTGTGCACGGAATGCATGAACCGCCAGGGGCAGGACGTGCCCGGGGTCGTGGCCCACTACAAGGGGAAGGCCGGCTATATCATGTGGGAGTTCGGCATCGGCCGTGACAACTGCCGCTTCGCCTGGGACGAGAACCGCGAGAAACCGAGGAAGGATGAGACTGCGAAGCCGTTCCACGGGATCGTGTACCCGGACGGGCATCCCTGGTCGCTGGACGACGCCCGGGCCCTTCTTGGGGCCGACGGGTTCGCCAGGGCGCGCTTCTACTCGGTGCGCTATTTCAAGGACGATGCCTTCTGCGACTTGGCCAAGTCCTCGGTGACTCCGATGATCGACTTCGACCTCGGCGACGAGGACGGCACCGGCTCCCCGGATGCCTCAGCGGGCGTGCCCAAGGAGCACTTCTCGGTGGAGTACCGGGGCACGGTGGCCGCCCCGGCGGCGGGCGCCTACACGTTCCATGCCGACTGCGACGGGCGGGTGGAGGTCGTCGTCGACGCCATCCTGGTGGTGTCCAAGGCAACGCCCGGGCGCGGGACCGCGTCGGGGACGGCGCAGCTCGAGCCGGGTCGCGGCCACACAGTCATCGTCCGGTACGCCCACGAGGCCGGGGCCGCGAGCCTCCATGTCACGTGGTCGGGGCCGGGCTTCACCGAGCGGGTGCTCGAGCCCTCGTCGCACCCTGAGGGAATCTGAGCCGCTCCCGGATTCAGACCCGCCCCGCCGACTCCGCAACCCGGGCAAGCTCCTCGGTCTCGTCGATCAGCTCCTTCCAGAGCGGAAGGGCGCCCTCCGCCGACTGGAACAGGTGAGGGATCATCTTCAGGGAGAAGGCACCCATCATGCGGGCGAAGTCCGGCCTCTTGAAGAGAAGACCCAGGGCGGCGGCGGCGGCGGGCGCCCCGCCTTCGCGCAGCGCGCTCCGCAGGCCGGGGACCGCCGCAAGGCCCACCGCACCCTCCCTCGCAACCACCCTCATCGCCGCGGCGAGGACAGCTTCCGAAGGCGCGTCGGGCGGGGCCAGCAGCGCCCGCATTTGGGCCTTGTCCCTCGGGGCTCCGTCGATCGCAAAGCGGTCGGGGCGCACCAGGGTCGTGTTGGCCAGGAGGGCGCCGCGGTCGTTCACGTTCCTGACGAGCCCCGCCGGAAGCTGGGCGAGGCGCGCGGTCAGGGCGCGCCAGCAGCCGTAGATGTGCGTCGGGATCTCGCCGCCGAAATTGGCGGGAACACGCGGCATCTTGAGTTCGGGATCGAAGTCCTCGCCCGTCGGGGCGGCGTCGGCCTCGCCCGCCCGGCGTCCCAGCGGAAGCGCCGGATCGAGGGCAAGATCCATCCCGAAAAGGTAGATGGGGGCGCATCCGAGAAAACGGGCCAGCTCGAGGCCGGTGCTTCCGAAGGTCTCGGTGGCGGTGAACGGTGTGCGGGCGATCCCCATCCCGCCAAGCCAGTCCAGCGTCACCTGCCCGTTGGAGACGAAGATCACACGCTCCGGCGGAACCGACTGCGTCCAGGTGGGGGGGCTGACCGGCGAGAGAAGCAGGCGCCCGGGCAGGCGCTCGCGGGGCAGGCATTTCTCGGGAGTCCTCCCCACGTCGATCGAGACCGCGATGTCCGCCGCGACACCGCTGCGGTCCAGGGCATGCAGCGCCAGGTCGGAGGCGATCAGCACTCCCCTTGCCGCCTCCTCGGCCAAGCGTCCCACCGAGGCTTCCAGGGAGGGCCCGACCCCGCAGACGAAGGCGGGGGTCCCCGCAAGGGCGCCGGCCCACGAGGCCGGGATCCGCCGACGGCCGTAGGATTGCAGGTTGTTAAGGAGATTCCTCTGCCACTGGAAGGCATCCCTCTGGCGTGTCATCCTCTCGCGGTGGTTGATCTCCACAAGGCCGTGGACCTGGCGAAGGACCAGCTCATGCGCGATCGCGTTGCTCGCGAGCGCCGCTGTGGTGACGAAGATCGACGGCATGTGGCGCGGGTCGCGACCGATGAACTCCTCGACCGCAGCAACCACCTCGCCGGGCTTGAGCCCCGCGACGCCAAGGGCGCGCACCGTCCCGGGGCTCATTCCCGCCGGCACGGCCCCGGAGCCCGCGTCGTCCGAATACCATAACATGGCGCTGAAGCCGCTGAAGTCGGCGTCGGCGACGGGCCCAAGGCCCCCGACGACGATGCACGTCGTGGCTCCGGGAAAACGCTGCTCGAGCAACATTCCCTTCATGACAGGCCCCCCCTGCCTGGGTCGAGCGGCGCGGCCTGGCATCCGGCGGGGCCGTCATTCTGGGTCATGCACATGGCGTCGATTCCCTCCCGGATTCTCCGCGCACGCGGGCGACCGTGGCAATGCTTTCGGATCCCCGCGTTCGCTCCGGGATTGCGGTGGCTCACGTGACGCGCTCCGCAACGACGACCGACTCGTTGCCCTCACCGCGCCGCGCGAGGCGCACCCTCCTGAACCCGGCCTGCAGCAGGTCGCTGCGGATCTCCCCCAGGGTGAACGTCCCTCCCCCGCGGGTCCCCACGAGCATGTTGACCGCAAACAGGGCTCCGCTCAGGGGCGCCGTGCGGGACTGCCTCATGACGACGTCGCGGATCGCGATCCGCCCGCCAGGCTTGAGCGCCCGGTTCACCTTTCGAAAAAGCTCCCTGTTCTGCGGGCGCGAGTTTTGGTGGATAATGGCGCTCACCCAGGCGAGGTCCGCCCCCTCCGGAAGCTCGTCCCTGCCGAAGTCGCCCGCCACCAGGCGAACCCGGCGCCGCCACCGGGTCCCCGCCAGGCGCCGCCTCGTCATCGGTATGACGTGGGGCAGGTCGAAGATCGTGGCCGTCGCCGAGGGATTCGCCTTGAGGAAGGCGATCGTCCACGTGCCCGACGCCCCGCCGACGTCCAGCAGATGGGTGAACGGCAGCGGCTGAAGGTCCCGCACAATGACCGGGGCCCTGCGCGAATTGAGGTCGTGCATGCCCCCGATGAACGACGCGGCGTCCCCGCGCGCGCCCCTGACGCTGGGGACGCGCCTGGCGGGCCGGCCCGTCCTCGCGACACGGGCGAGCTGCGCCCACCGGCGCATGCAGTTGGCGTCGTGCTGGGTCATCGCAAGCACAGTGCGCCCGCCCGCGGCGGTGAGCACCGAGACCACGTCCGCAGGCACGCTGTAGCAGCCCGCACTCTTCTTGAGCAGACCCATCGCCGCCAGGGCGTCCAGGAGGACCGCTACCGCGCGCACGTTGCCCCGCACCCTGGCTGCGATTTCGGAGGCGCCGAGGCGCCGGCCCCTTAACGCGTCGAAGAGCTCCAGCTCGGCCGCGGCGGCAAGCACGCCCGCCTCCCGGTAGCCCGAGGCCATCTTCAGGACCCTGTCCGCGGTCCATGCTGTCGCCATGGGAGGACTCCAACAGTTTGCGCGGCCCACATCAACCCCAACCGGAGTGCGTGCCTGCCCGGGCTACAGCCGCACGCGCCGCAGGCGCAGCGCGTTCGAGACCACGGTGATGGAGCTCAGGCTCATCGCGGCGCCCGCGAACATCGGGTTGAGCAGCCATCCCGTGAACGGGTACAGGACGCCGGCCGCAATCGGGATACCCGCACAGTTGTAGGCAAAGGCCCAGAAGAGGTTCTGGCGGATATTGCGCAGGGTCGCGCGGCTCAGGTGAACGGCGCGCACGAGCGCCGCCAGATCCCCCTGAAGAAGCACCATGCCCGCGCTCTCCATCGCGATGCTCGTGCCGTCGCCCATCGCGATGCCCACGTCCGCGGCGGCAAGCGCCGGTGCGTCGTTGATCCCGTCGCCCACGAATGCCACGCGCCCGTTTGTGCGCTGCTCCCTGACCAGCTCCTGCTTGCGCGCAGGCAACACCGCCGCATGGAAGCCGTCCAGGCCGAGTTCGGCGGCGACGGTCCGCGCGGCGTTCTCGCGGTCGCCCGTCACCATGATGACGCGCAGGCCGAGCCGATGGAGCTCCCCCACCGCGGCGAGGGCGCCGGGCTTGATCTCGTCGGCGAAGGAGAGCGTTCCCGCGAGGCGGCCATCGCAGGTAACCTCGGCCCGCGTCTCGGAGCCCACAGTGTCCGGCTTGTCGGCGGCGCGCTCCACCGAAACGCGCCTTCCCCCCACAACGGCCCGGACTCCGGAGCCTGGCTGCGCCTGGAAGTCGGTGGCGGCGGCGACAGCCAGCTTTTTCGCCGCCGCTGCAGCGACCACGGCGCGCGCTATCGGGTGCTCGCTCGACGCCTCGGCCGAGGCCGCCAGAGAAATGAGGTCCTCCTCGCCCCAGCCTGGAGCCGGCTCGACGCCCACGAGGCGCGGGCGGCCCGCGGTCAGGGTGCCGGTCTTGTCGACCAGGACGGTCCGCACCGATGCGAGGGCCTCAAGGGCGGCCGCGTCCTTGACCAGGACACCCGCCTGGGCGCCGCGCCCGATGGCGGTCACAACAGAGACGGGGGTCGCGAGCCCCAGGGCGCACGGGCATGCGATGATGAGGACCGCGACGGCGTTGAGGAGCGCGGTGATGAAGCGGGGCTCGGGCCCCAGGAGGATCCAGGCTCCGAAGGTGACCGCGGAGAGGGCCGCGACGGTGGGGACGAACCATGCCGAGACGCGGTCGGCGAGGCGCGCAATCGGGGGGCTGCTTTCGCGCGCCTGCTCCACAAGGCGCACAATCTGCGCCAGCAGCGTGTCGGCGCCCACCCTCTCCGCCCGGAACACGAACGTGCCCGTCGTGTTGAGCGTGCCCGCGCTGACCCGGTCGCCGCCTGAGCGGGGCACCGGGGAGGGCTCGCCCGTCAGCATCGACTCGTCGACTTCGCTGGCGCCCTCCTGAACCACTCCGTCGACTGGAACATGCTCGCCGGGGCGCACGCGCAGCCGATCACCGCGCTGCACGGTCTCGAGAGGCACGTCCCGTTCGACCCCGTCCGCGCTGATGCGGTGGGCGGACCTGGGCGCCAGCTCCATAAGGCCCCGGATCGCGGCGTCCGTACGCGCGTGCGCCCGCTGTTCAAGGATCTGCCCGAGAAGAACCACCGTCGTGATGAAGGCCGTGGCCTCGAAATACAGCGGCACGCCGTGTACCGACCTCAGCGAGGCAGGAAACGCGCCGCCCATCAGCACTGCGAACACACTGTAAAGGTAGGCCGCCCCCGTCCCAGTGACGGTCAGCGTGAACATGTTGGTGTCGCGCTCGCGAAGCGAGGTCCACCAGCGGCGGATGAAGAACGCGCCGCACCAGAAGAAGACCGGCGTGGTCAGGGCCAGCTGCACCCAGGCGGCCCCTCGCGTGTCCCAGGGAGGGTGCATCCCGGGAGCGAGCATGGGCCCCATGGCAAGGACCAGCACGGGCACCGTGAGGGCCAACGAGACGTAGAAGCGGGTGCGCAGCACGCGCTCGTGGGGCAGGCCCATGTAAACGGGTTCGTCCGGATCAGGGCGACCCGCAAGGCCCGCGGGGCGGGCGGCGGCGTCCTGCTGGTTCGCATGCATGTCAGAGACGATGCAGCCCGTAGGGCCGAAGGCGAGGATGCGCCGAGCCCTGCGGTCGCGGTCCGTATGGCCCCCCTTGTCCGGGACGGGAAGGGGCCGAACCCGACGCGTCTAGAGTCCCGGCACCGCGGAATAGATTCCGCTCTGCCTTAGCAGGCGCACGTAGGCTTTGAAATCGAAGGGCGGATCGCCGTACAGGTAATGGTTGGCCCGAGCCTGCCCGGCATGATCATAGCGGATGAGCAGCATGCCCTGGCCCCCGGGGGCCGGCAGCTCGGCGACCGTCTGCCTGCCATTGGCCGGCACGGCATACCTGCCGCTGTACAGCTGCCTTCCCGATCCGAGGTCGGTGACGCTCACGCCGCCCTCTGCCGCTTCGAGGCTGTCGTTGACCGCCACCAGGGGACACCGCCCCCCCACGGGGTCGCTGACGAGCAGGCAGACCGTCGACTGCACGTTCTTTATGAAATGGAAGGCCAACTTCCTCGAGTTGTAGTAGTCCACCACGGAATCCGAGAGGATCGGCCAGCCATCCCGCAGATTCCACCAGATGATCCCCGACCGGTCGAATTTGCCCGCGCGCCAGAACTCGACGAAATACTTCATGGCCTCGGCCTGCACCGACTGGGAGGCGAGGATGAAGCCGTCCAGATCCGTGGGGACGGCGCCGAAGAGGATGCGGATCTGATTGAGCATCAGGTCGTTTCTGCCCTTCGTGCTCTCCGAGAGTGGGAGCTTGCGGACCGACTTCGTGAGCCACTCCTCGTTCCAGACGAAGTCCTTTGTCCATGGATAGACGCAGTCCTTGTCGAACATCGCCTCGAGAGAGCTCCGGTTCGGGCAGCCATGGTAGCCGATCTCGCTGACGAAATGGGCGGCCGACTTCGTGTAAAAGTCGGCCTTGTAATAGCCGCGCGGGCCCCAGAGGTGGTCCTCGGGCAGAAAGTTGCCCCGGTTGCCGTGCGCGTAGTACTCGCGGCTTACATAGGGGGAGCTCGGCAGGTACGGCCGCGTCGGATCGAGCTCATAGAGCACCGCGGGGATGACCTGCCGGCTGATGAGGTCGCGGTTGGGGTCGACGTTGAAGGCGGCCAGCTGCCAGTTCAGGGAGGCGTCGTCCTCGTTGTTTCCCGACCAGAGCGCTAGACTCGGGTGGTTGCGGAGCTTGCGCACCACGGAGCGCACCTCCGTCTCCACCTTCCTGGCGAAGTCCTGGTTCTGCGGGTAGACGGTGCAGCCCATCGCGAAGTCCTGCCAGACGAGCAGGCCGTCGGAATCGCAGTAGTCAAAGAAGGCGTCGTCCTCATACACGTTGCCGCCCCAGCAGCGCAGCAGGTTGCAGTTCAGCTCCGAGGCCAGCCGCAGGACCCCGACCAGCTGCGCGGCGTCGCGGCTGTGCAGGGCGTCCACGGGCACCCAGTTGGTGCCGCGGATGAAGATCCTCTCTCCGTTGACGACAAAGCAGAAGCGTCCCGGCTTTTCGGGCGTGGTGATCTCCGTGCGGTCGAGCTGCACGGTGCGCAGGCCGACGCGGGTGGATTTCGAGGCCAGGACCCGACCCGTGGCGTCGAGGACCTGCAGCTCGGCGTCGTACAGGACCGGCTCCCCGTAACCCTTGGGCCACCAAAACTGGGCCTCGGTCACCTTCAGGGCGATGCGGCCGGCGTACGACAGCAGCGGCTCGCCTTGCTGGAGCACCTCGCGGCCCCTGAGCTTGAGGGTGGTCTTCAGCCGCAGCCCGTCGATCGCCGCGAAGGGCACCCTCAGCTGGTAATCGGCGTAGACCTCGGCGGTCTTTGCGGCGCGGTCGATGCGCGTGGTCATCCAGTTCACATCCTCGAAACGCACCGCGTCCAGGACGCGCAGCTCCACGCCCCTCCACAGGCCGGCGCTGACCAGCCGGGGCATGATGTCCCAGCCGTAGGAATGGGGGGCCTTGCGGATGGGCTCGGACTCCGGGTTTCCATCCGCGCGGATGCCGAGCACGCCGAGCGGATAATTCTGGGCCTCGATGACGGCGGAGCGCAGGATCACCTGGATCTCGTTGTCGCCCCCCTTGCTCAGGAATTCCGTGATGTCGTAGGCATGCTCGATCAGCATGTTGTCCGCCTCTCCCACATGCTGCCCGTTGAGCCAGATCGAGGCCAGGCAGTCGATGCCACCAAAATGGAGCTGGAGGCGCTGCCCCTGCGCGAGCGCGGGGCTGGGGAATCGGCGCGAGTAGCACCATTGATAGCCCTCGTACTTGCGCAGGAGGTACACCTGGCTGCCAATCATCGGGTCGGCGATCCTGCCCGCGGCGAGCAGGTCCAACTCCACGTTCCCCGGGACGGTGGCGGGGACGCTTTCGAGCGACAGCGTCTTCAGGCGCGACGGGTCCGTCACCGCCTTTTCGGGCTGGGGCCAGTAGGCGAGGCTCCATGGGCCGTTCAACGAGATGGCGGGATCCTGCGCCGCCTGGGCGGGGTTCTGCAGCGAGGTCATAAGGAGGATCAGAGGGACTAAGCCGTTGCGAACAAAGGGGCTACTCATGGTCGGAGCTTTCAGGGCGGAATGCAGCTGCTTGGCAACAAACCCGCCGCCTCGGGCGCGGGTGGGTTAAGGGTCATGGAGATCTCGGCCCAAGGAGCCAGGCCGGTCCAGGCTGCCTTGCGGGCACGGCGTTGCCAGGTTGTTTGCTGGCAACCCCTTTGGCGTGCGAACTTAAACACGTGGCCCATGGCTTCCCGGCGCGATTGTTAACACGAAACAAAAGTGAAGCAAATCGGTGGTCTTCAGAGAGGATTCTTCAAGTCGATTCGCTTCATTCCACTGTTAATCATCCCTCAAGAAACGCAGGAGACCGTTCAAAGGGTGCTCCGATTTGCTCCATTGGCTTCACCTTATTTTCGGATCGGAGGAAACCGGCTATCGTCGCCGGCAACATTCGGGTCATTAGCGGCAATAGTCGATGCAGCCGGACAATGTTTTCACTCATTTGGGGTCCACTTTGGGGCGATTTGGCTTCTGGAATTCGCCGGTATTCGCCTGCATTTGCTGGTATTCGCCAGATCGTGACCACCCTGATTGGCGCCACTTCACTTCGAAGCTTTCAGAGCAGCTTCGCGCTCGGGATGTTCAAAGGCGTCAGCAAAATCCTCCAGGTCGCGATCGGTCATGCCCAAAGCTCGACCCGCTTTACGCCAGCCCGCAACAGCGTGGTCCACTTGGCCAAGAATCGTCTTCGCCCGGTTGGCAGAGATCCGAAAATAGGCCGTGACCGACATTAACGCCTCGATTGTCGCCTCCGGCCCGGCGTCGGCCGACACCCACGTCTTCAGCTCGCGCGCGCGATCAGGAAAAGGATTGATGTCGAACGCTGGCGCGAGACGCCATAGGCCGCGTTCGGCGTGGAGGAATCCGTGATTGTGGAGGTGATCGTCCACATTGGTGATTAGGATCGAATAGGCCATGCGCCGCCAGAGTTCCTCGATGTCGGCCTGGGCAGCGGCCCCGTTCACACGCAAGGCGTCGACGATTTCGGTGTAGCTGTGTTCCTGGGCGCCGACGGATTCAACGCCAAGGAGGGTCGCGGCCGACACGTACATGAGGCGCTTGCCATCAAGCGCGCGGTCAAACCGGCGAATCAACGCCACGGGGACCCCGTCGCTGTCCACCAGACGCGCCTTGGCCACCGTGAGGCCCGCGGTCTCGGCCAGGTTCATCGCCAGCACCTCGCCTTTGGTGACTGAACGCTCATCGTGCACGCTCGGGAATTTTCCAATCGCTAGCATGCCGTCGTCATCGACTACGGTGCATTTCGGGCGCAGGCCGCCAAGCGACGTGCCGCGGCCTCGCAGATAGGCAAGATCGGCAGCGGTCTCCGTTTCGGTTTCCACCGCACGGGAGGCACTCATCAGGTGCCGCAATTCCAAGAGTGGCGGCGCCGTTCGCCGGTCGCCTTCCGAGGCCCGTTGAAAGACTCTCTGCTCGTCACGGAAACGCAGCGCGCCGACACGGCTGCCGTCGTCTACCGCCAGAAGAAAATCGACTGCGTTGAGCTGGGATGGTCCTGCATCCGTCCCCTCGCGCCGCGCCGTTTGGCGTCGCTTCGCGTGATCGCGTGTGATCACGCGTCGTCCCCAGCCATCGGCCTCGGTGTCGGCAATCGCGGCATGAAAAACCGAACCCTCGGGAGCTTTGCGATGAAACTGTGGCCCGGCGACAAGTGGCAGATTCGGCTCAATTGCGAATCGATCCTCCGCGGCCAGCCAAGCTTCGTCGTATGCGAAAGCAGCATGCTCCCGCGCACCGTGTTGATCGTAGTGCAACGTACCCACGAGGCGGTCACCGTTTCCGAGAAACACGTTCAGAGTCCGTTTCATAACGAAGTCGGGGTTTTCTTCAGGCGCACGCGCTTCGGCAGCCGCATTTCATCGAGGTGAAGTCCAACCTCGTCGTGCTTCGGATCGACGAGATCTCCGACAGCATCGCCAAGACCCAAGACAAAGAGAGCCATGGCATATGCCCCCATGGCCACCGTCGGGTCGCCTTTTTCCACCCGGCGGTAGGTATTCGTGGCCACGCCCATCCGTTCCACCATCATGGCGACGGTGAAATGGCGCTTGCGACGCGCCGTGGCTATGTCCTGCCCTAGTTTGGCTAGGGCGCGTCGTGTTGGCGGCGGTAGCAGGTCATGGAGAAAGGAACGCATGATAAAGTGCCATTTAATGACTCTTATAGCATTTAAAAGTCAATCCATTGATATTTATTAAGAATGCCAATATCGATCCTTCGGCTTGGTCAAACCACAGCAGGAGATTTGACCAGAGCAGTTTGCAGTAGCAAGAGGGCGACCTAAGCATAGGAGACACCGTCGTCGTGCGGCTCGGCAAGGTAGGCATCGGAAACCCCTTCATCAACAACCGCGACGATATGCTCGCCATCGAAGTTAGGGGCGGCGGTCGGGGCGAATGGTGCCTCCGAACATGCCGTTACTTAAATCCTTCTCTCGGCATGTCGCTGATGGACAGCACCACTGGCTTCCGGACTTAAATTGTCCCGAATGGCTGCCCGGCCTGGATTCGAACCAGGACTAGGTGAGTCAAAGTCACCTGTGCTACCATTACACCACCAGGCAATAGGATGGGCTGAGGAACGTGCCCCCCCGACGGCGCACCGGTCAAGGGTGGAATCGACTTTCATCCTACTGGGGAGTTGACGCCTTATTTGCACCATCGTTTCATTTGTGTCCATGCACGCCCCCAAACCGGTGGACCCCAGGGTGAAATACAAGCGCATCATCCTCAAGCTCTCAGGGGAGCTTCTGCGCGGAGAAAAATCGGGGGATCCGATCGACGCGGATGCGCTTGAGCGCACCTGCAAGCAGGTCAAGGAAATCCACGACCTGGGCGTCGAGATCGGCGTGGTGATCGGCGGTGGCAACATCTTCCGCGGGCTTACCGGCGAGAAGCGCGGGGTCGACCGCACCACGGGCGACTACATGGGCATGCTGGCGACGGTCATCAACGGCATGGCGATCATGGACCGCCTGGAGAAGATGGGTGTCACGACCCGCGTCCAGAGCGCCATCCCGATGAACCAGATCGCCGAGCCCTTCATCCTGCGCCGCGCAATCCGCCACCTGGAGAAGGGCCGCGTCGTCATCTTCGTCGCAGGCACCGGCAACCCCTATTTCTCAACCGACACGACGGCCGCACTGCGCGCCTCGGAGATGCGCGCCGATGTGATCGTCAAGGCGACGAAGGTGGACGGCATCTACGACAAGGACCCGAAGAAATACAGCGACGCGGTCAAGTACGACGAGATCACCTTCATCGACGCCCTCAAGCAGCGCCTGAAGGTCATGGACTCCACGGCATTCTCGCTCTGCCTCGACAACCATGTGCCGATCCTTGTCCTGGACCTGCACGAGGACCACGCGATCCTGCGCGGCGTCACCGGCAAGAAGGTCGGCACGCTGGTGCACGCCTGAGCCCCGAAAAAACCTCAAAACCCACCACCACCATGTCCCATCCCATTCTTGCCGATGCCACGCTGAAGATGAAGAAGTCGCTGGACCACACGCTGCACGAATTCGCGTCGATCCACACGGGAAAGGCCACCCCCACCATGGTGGAGGGCGTGATGGTCGAGGCCTACGGCTCACAGATCCGCCTGAAGGAGTGCGCCGCCATCACGACGCCGGACTCCCGCATGATCCAGATCCAGCCGTGGGACGCAGGCCTGGTGAAGGCCGTCGAGAAGGCGATCCAGGTCGCCAACCTCGGCTTTAATCCGGTGGTTGACGGAAAGATCGTGAGGGTGCCGCTTCCCGACATGAGCCGCGAACGCCGCCTGGAGTTCGTGAAGACCGCCTCCAAGATCTCCGAGGAGGGCCGCGTCCAGGTGCGCAACGTGCGCCGGGATATCCTGGAGTCGCTCAAGAAGGCGAAGCTGCCCGAGGACGAG
>Ga0182030_10002690_pt1 | contig 37815 bp, 37 predicted proteins | sample 812S3MmetaG_FD_121299 | JGI IMG/M metagenome (GOLD analysis project Ga0182030, IMG submission 121299) | Permafrost microbial communities from Stordalen Mire, Sweden - 812S3M metaG (Illumina Assembly) | ecosystem: Environmental > Terrestrial > Soil > Wetlands > Permafrost | place: Sweden...
ATCACCCAACTCGGAGACGGGACGTGCCGCTTTCAATGTGCGATGCCGGCCGAACCTGCCAGCAATCCCGAAGCTATTGACCACCAGCAATGCAGCGGTGGATGGTGCAGACCATTGTCACTGGTATGGGGCACCATCATGCCCACCCGGCATCGGCGCTCACTCGCCGCTCGTGCCCGTTCGGATGAACGACAGCACACCAGGAACACGTGGCAGAACCCCCTACCGCCCCAGGAGTCGACTAGGCCACCGGGTCGCTCCATGGCGTCCCAGAGTGGTTCTGCTGCACGGATCAGGGCCTCAGCAGTATCGACATCGACACCAACAACGGGACGCACCGCGTCAACGACTTCGCCGCGGGATTCAGTGGGCAGATCAGCCAAGGGGTCGTGGTCCTTGCCAGGACGCTATGCGCCCGCTGCCATGAACTGCCTGCCCCAGTCGTGCCGCAGGGTGCGCGCAGGTCCGGCGTGTGGGGGCATTCACCCTGGGCCGGCGTCATCAGGTGGGACGCACCTTGCCCTGTTCCAGGGGGGGTGGGCGGCGGATCTCACCTATCATTTCTGGAGCATCTTTGTCGCGCGAGGCTGAGGCATACATGGAACAGAACGACGAACGTACTGTGGACGGTGGAGGGCTCCCGAGAAAGACGCTCGTCGAGGTTCACTTCAAGTTGTTTGGCACCGATGGGGTGTCGCTTCAATCCCTAGAGCTTTCCAACGCCCTTCGCTCGAGGGGCTGGCGGGCCTTCCCCTGTGCTTCTGACGTGCCACCGCACACTGAAGGCTTAATGTTGCCGGAACTCTCCTACCAGTCGCCAGATGCCGTCGCGCTGCGCAAGCGGGTCTTCCCGACCTCCAAGAGTCATCCGCCGGCGTCGGACGGGGAAAGCCTCGTCATGGAGATCACTGAGCGTGCGGAGCGTATTCGGCGACAGATCGAGGAGTTCGTGGATGTCTGGGAGATCCCGTTGCTCCACGTTCGAAACATCATGTCCCTGCCGTACAACCTTCCGGCCACTCTTGCCTTGTACAACCTCGCGACTGATCGGCCTGACATCGGCTTTCTCATGCAGCACCACGACATCTACTGGGAAGGTCCGAATGCCAAGAACTTCCTGACACCGTATTCACAGGTCAACGACATGATGGATCACATCATGTGTCCGACGTTGCCCAATGCACACCACGTGCTGATCAACCCTCTCGCTGCTGAGGCGTTGCGCGCCAGGAAAGGCATCGTTGGCACCATCGTTCCCGATGGCTTCAACTTCGATCGAGACGTACCTGTCATCGACGAGCACGCCTTCCGCACCAAGCTGGAGGTGCTGGTCGGTGATCCCAGACCCGTCGGCGCTGACGACCTCGTGGTGGCAATGCCGGCCAGAATTGCCATCAACAAGGCGATCGAATTGGCCATTCAGTTTGTGGCAGCACTCAATCTCGAGCGCACGTCTCTCGAGAGCGCGCCAGACGGGCTGGGGTTGAATCGGCGGCGGTTCGGCCCCACGAGCAGCATCGTTCTGCTACTCCCGCAGGGCGAGGATCTCGACGACAACCGACCCTACTTCGAAAGGCTCCTGTCGTACGCTGAGCAGCTTGGGATCAAGCTCGCCTACGGGGGCAATATGGTCGTCCCCGACCGACGATTCCAGCACGACGACCCCGACCATTATCCCTTCTATGGCACCTATCGAGCGGTCGACCTTGTCTGCTATCCGCCTGAGCACGAAGGATTCGGCAACCAGGCGATTGAGACCGTCTGGGCGAGACGACCCCTGGCGGTCCTCGAATATCCGGTGTTCAAACGATTCGTCCGCGACCATGTTCCGCACTACATCTCGCTGGGGGGCACAGAACAGCTTGATCGGCTGGAAGAGTTCGGAGGGCTGCATCAACTTCGCCACGACATCCTGGGCGGAGCAGTGCAGCAGGCTATTGCGGTGCTCACGGAGCATGACCTTGAGAGGCGGTGGACAGATGAGAATTTCACCGCCCTGCGCGCGTTCTGTGGGATGGACGCGGTTGCCACTGAGTACATCCGGTTGTACACCAAGATCATGGGAGACATCGGACCCTAACGATCTACCCCACCATGCGGCCACGAAACGACGACCGTTGCGGCGACCCCAACGACGCAGATTCCTCGTGGCGTGGTCGCCCTGTCCCGTGCTCCGAGGGGCACCCGCTCCCGGTGTACAGGGGCAGGCGTAGGTCACTGTCAGCGAGGAACAAACCAACCCACGCCGGGAACGAACGGCGTTGTCAAGACCCCCGCACAGCTTGGTAGGTACAGCGAGCCCTCCTTGGGAAGATGGGCGGACAATGTCACTGAGCCCCCACTGCCGGGGACAGAGACACTCACGGTCCTATACCGCTGGTGATAACACGCTGTGCTCTGACCTTCTCTAGGGTCGTGGATGCACCGCCCACAACTGCCGAGGCTGATTGACCAGGTTGGAGAACGACGACAGGGACCTGATTCCGCGTCCAGCCGCCGTTGTAGATGTTCAATCGATGCCTTGTGGTCGAAGAAGCCCCAGGACGCAGGGCAACCACCTTCGGATAACCGTTCAAGGTGTAACCGGTTCGCCCGGCGTTACGGAATCTGAGAAGTATCGCCTCTTGGTTTGATACGGCGCTACCGCCCACCACCGTGATCGAGAGGTTCCGCAACACACACCGGGGAGCGGATGCCTCATTCGATTGGGGCGATGCGGCAGAAACCGGACCCACCTGCGTCACCAAGCCAAGGGGTACTTGCAAGGTCCCCACGACCTCCGGCTTCACGCCGCCACGGTGATCGCCCGCAACCTGAACGTCACGTTGCGTGAACTGATGGCAACGATCGGCCACTCGTCGCACGTCGCGGCCCTCCGCTACCAGCACGCCACGGCCGAGCGCAGCAAGGAGATCGCTACCTATCTCGACGAGGTGATCAGCGCCGCCACTCCACCAAATCGTCCGCTGGCGTCCGCAGCAGTGCCTGAGGGTGATTGTGGCATGGGTGTGGCATCGAACGAGAGCGTCGACCGAGGCGCTTCGGGCAATCGTATCCCCAACCAGGGACAACAAGAAGAGGCGGCGGGCGGAATCGAACCGCCGTACGGGGCTTTGCAGGCCCCTGCCTAAACCACTCGGCCACGCCGCCGCGAACCAACACGAACGGGCGGCCAGCCTAACGGCCGGCGACACCCGCTCGGGCCCGTCTGTGACCCGAAGGTCAGTGCCTGAGGCGGGAGACCACCCAGAACACCCCGGCGATCAGGGCGACGATGATCACGACCTTCACGAAGAAGAAGAAGATGCCGGCGATCCAACTGAAGGCCCAGAAGGCCACGAGGATCCCGACCACCGCCACGGCCGTCATGGCGACGGCGTGGGTGAAGGTCACGGGCTTCTTGCCCTCCCTGCTGGTTACGTCTTTGCTCACGACCCCAATGCTACGTTCCCGCCATGGTCGCCGAAGCGTCACTGCGGGAAAGGCGGAGCACGCTGCTCGCCGAGCCCGGCCTGATGGGGGTCGATTTCTGCCGCCGCTACGCGGCCGAGGCGGATGCCTGGCTCTCCGGGCTGGCCGACCGCGCCGCCGGCGAGAACAGGCGGCACCTGGCCCTCTTGGCCGTGGGCGGGTACGGGCGGCGCTCCCTGTGCCCGTTCAGCGACCTCGATGTGGTGCTCGTCCACAACGGCCATCGGGACATCAAGGCCGTCGCCGACGCCATCTGGTACCCGGTGTGGGACGAGGGCGTGCACCTCGACCATTCCGTGCGCAAGCCAGCGGAGGTGCTGACCGCGGCCACCGAGGACGCGCGGGTCGCGCTGGGACTCCTCGACGGGCGACTCATCTGGGGGGAGCCCAAGGTGGCCGATCCGCTGCTCGAGAAGGCGCGTGCCGCCTGGCGTGAGGGACTCGGCATCAAGTACCTGCCTTTGCTCCAGGTGCAGATGGCCGAGCGCCGCAAGACGGCGGGTGACGTTGCCTTCCTGCTGGAGCCCGATCTCAAGGAGAGCCACGGTGGCCTCCGCGACGTCAGCGTGCTCCGCGCCATCTCGGTCTACGCACCACTGCTGGCCGACTACGCCGACCTGGCGTCACTCGGAGACGCGGAGGCACTGCTCACGACCGTCAGGGTCGAGCTGCACCGCATGGCCCAGCGCGAGCACGACAAGCTCCTGCTCCAGGATCAGGACCAGGTGGCCGCCGCGCTCGGCTTTCCCGATGCGGACGCGCTCATGCTGGCCGTGTCCACGGCCGGCCGTCAGATCGCCTGGGTGAGCGACGACGTCTGGCGTCGCCGCCGCCTGTGGGATCCCACCCCTGCGCCCAAGCGCCGCTTCCGTCGCGGCGCACCCGCCGGCGGCCCCGCCACGACCCCCGCCCAGCTCGGCCCCGACATGGTCGAGGTCGACGGGGAGATCGCCCTCACCCCGCTGGCGCCCGTCTCCGACGACGCCTCACTGCCGCTGCGCCTGGCGGCCACCGCGGCCGAGCACGACCGGCCCATCGCCAAGGGATCGCTCCACCGCCTCGCCGATCGCATGCCCCCGCCGGGCGACCCCTGGGCGCCCGAGACACTCCAGGCACTGGTCACGTTGCTCGCCCTCGGTCCTCCCGCCATCGACAAGATGGAATCGCTCGACCAGCACGGACTCCTCGTCCGCCTCATTCCCGAGTGGTCCGCCGTGCGCAACAAGCCGCAACGCAACGCCTACCACACCTATACCGTCGACCGGCACCTCCTGGAGGCCGCCGCACTCGCCGCCGGGCTGACCGACACCGTCGAGCGACCGGACCTTCTGCTGATCGGCACGCTCCTGCACGACATCGGCAAGGGGTTCCCCGGCGACCACACGACCGTCGGCATGGAAGTCGTCGAGCGCATCGCGACGCGCATGGGTTTCTCGCCGGCCGACGTCGCGGTGCTCGTGGACCTGGTGCGCAACCACTTGCTGCTCCCCGACACGGCGACCCGCCGCGACCTCGACGACCCGACCACCATCGCCCGCGTGGCCCGTGCCGCCGGGAACCGGGTGACCCTGCACCTCCTCGCCGCGCTGACCGAGGCCGACAGCCGGGCCACGGGCCCGTCGGCCTGGGGGCCGTGGAAGGCCGGCCTCGTGGCCGACCTCGTCGCGCGCAGCGACCGCGTGCTCCAGGGCGAGACCGCTCCGGCGGGCCCGGACCCGATCCTGGCGGCCAACCAGGAACTCATGGAGGAGGTCCGCCAGACCGGATCGCCGTCGGTGTCGCTGCAGCCACCCCACGTCATCGTGGCGGCACCGGACCGCCGCGGACTGTTCTCCTCCGTCGCCGGGGCCCTGGCCCTCAACGGCATGAACGTGCGGGCGGCCAACGTCAGCGGGGAGAACGGGGTCGCGGTCGAGGTGTTCACCGTGGAGGTGGCCCGGGGAACCTGGCCCGACACCGCCAAGCTGCGCGACGACCTGGCTGCCGTGCTCTCCGACCGCATGGCCATCGGCGAGCGCCTCACCGAGCGCGAGCGCATCTACCCCCTCCGGCGGGGCTCGGCCGCCCATGTCCCGGGCAACGACGTCAGCGTCGACAACGAGGCCTCCGAGACCGCCACCGTCCTTGAGGTCCGGGCGCCGGACCGGATCGGGCTGCTGCACCGGATCACCAGGGCCCTCTTCGAGGCGGACCTCGACGTGGTGTCGGCCCGGGTGTCGACCCTGGGCGAAATCGTCGTGGATGCCTTCTACGTGCGGGAGTCCGACGGGAACAAGGTCACCGACCAGGAACGACTCTCCGCCATCACGGCCGCATTGAGGGGCGAATTGGGTCTCTAGGCCCCGGTGATCCCAGTAGAATCCCCGCAGCCATGTCGGGAGAGCACGTTCGTCAGCGGAAGGGGCCCCGGGTGTGGGTCGTCGTGGTCGTGTGCCTCGCCGCGCTCGTCGTGGCTGCTGCGGGCTTCGTCGTCATCGACCACGCCCGCGACAACGAGGCGTCGGCGACGCCCACCGCTCCCCCGGTGGCCCTCACCGTGACATCCGTCACACCGACGGGGACGAACGTCGCCGCCGGGTCCACCGTCTCGGTCCAGTTCTCCACCGATCTCGCCCCGGGTAGCCCCATGCCGACCCTGACCCCCGCCGTCGCCGGGACCTGGGCGGCGCTCTCACCGTCGCTGCTCCAGTTCCAGGCGACCGGGCCGCTCGTGCCCGGCGCGACCGAGACGGTCACGGTCCCGGGTGGGGCGACCGGCGTGCTCGGCTCCGAGGGTCAGCGTCTCGCCCAGACGTTCACCTCGCAGTTCACCGTGGCGCCCGGATCGATCCTGCGCCTGCAGCAGCTGCTGGCCGAGCTCGGCTACCTGCCCCTCACCTTCACGCCCGCCACACCGCTGACCTCGCCGACCCAGGAGGGCAACGACCAGGTCGGGTCGTTCTCCTGGCGCTGGCCGAACCAGCCGTTGGCACTGCTGACCCTGTGGACGCCGGGGACGAGCAACGTCATCACCCGCGGCGCAGTGATGAACTTCGAGTCCCAGAACGGCCTCAAGACCGACGGGCTCGCGGGCCCCCAGGTGTGGACCGACCTCCTCAACGACGTGCAGAGCGGGCACGGCGACGCCCTCCCGTGGGACTACGTCCTCGTCAGCCAGTCCCTGCCCGAGAAGGCGACCGTCTTCGAGAACGGGGCCGTGACCTACTCCACCCCCGCTAACACTGGGGTTGCAGGAGCCTCCACGGCGAACGGCACGTTCCCCGTCTACGCCCGCTACCGCGTGACGACCATGAGCGGCACCAACCCCGACGGCTCCCACTACGTGGACCCAGGGATCCCCTGGGTCAGCTACTTCAACGGCGGGGACGCCCTCCACGGCTACGTGCGTGGGTCCTACGGGTTCCCCCAGAGCGACGGGTGCGTCGAAATGCCCCCCGCCAACGCCGCGGTGGTCTTCCCGCTGACGCCGATCGGCACCCTGGTCACCGTCCAGGCCTGACGCGCCGGGCGAACGGGCCGGGGTGCCCCGCGGCCCTAATCTTCCCTTCGATGTCCACATTCAGGCGGGTCATCGACATCGTCGGGCGGATCCTCATCGGCGGAGGCGTCGTGTTGCTCCTCTTCACGGCCTACCAGATCTGGGGCACCTCCATTCAGGAGTCACACACCCAGTCCGCGCTGCGCACCCAGCTCCAGCAGGAGACCAACAGCCAGGAGGTCCGGCGCGCTCTGGCTGAGGAGTCCGCGCTGGACAAGCTCCCCACCGGTCCCCCCGTGGCGGCGCCCCGGACCTCGGACCCCGCCGAGGGCGAGCCGGTCGGTGACATCCGCATCCCGGTGATCGGCATCAACCAGGTGGTGGTCGAGGGCATCAACACGCCGGACCTGCGCAAGGGCCCGGGTCACTACATCGGGACGCCACTCCCCGGCCAGAGCGGCAACACCGCCATCGCCGGCCACCGGACGACCTACGGGCACCCCTTCTACAACCTCGACACCGTCAAGGTCGGCGACCCCATCGTCGTGACCACCCTGCAGGGCATCTTCGTCTACGACGCCACCAGGAGCCTCGTGGTGTCGCCCAGCGACACCAGCGTGATCAACAACGCCTTCGGCGACACGTTGACCCTCACCACGTGTAACCCTCGCTTCAGCGCCTCGACCCGGCTGATCGTCCAGGCCAAGCTGGTCCATTCGCAACTCTTCCCCAATTCGGGCCTGCACAGGGCGACGACGCACACCGACCCCAAGAGCGGCGACCTGGCCGGAAATTCAGACGCCGGGCTCACCGACGCGCTGTTCTGGGGGTTCGTGACATTCGTGGTCGGCGCGGGCATCCTCGTCGCCGCCTACCGCTTCAGGAGCCGGCGCTGGGTGATCTACGGGGTGGGCACCGTCGGCATCCTGATCCTGCTCTGGTTCTTCTTCGGTGCGGTCAGCCCGTTGCTCCCCGCCAGCTTCTAACGGTGGTACTGGTCGAGCAACCGCTGCCCGATCACTTCAGGGGCTTCGCCGCCGTGGTCGAGCGCGACGGGGGCACGACCTACCCGGCCATCTGCCGGGCCGTGGCCGAGGACGACGAGGTGCTGTCCCTCCTCGACGGGGCGCCGCTGCCCCAGCGCCGCCCACTCCTGCTGCTCGCGGCGGTGCACTTCCTCCTGCTCTCGGGCGTCGAGCACGCGCTGGCGTCGCACTACGACACCGTGGCCGAAGTGCGTGGCATCCCACTCGACCGCACGGGCGACGTGACCGTCGCGTTCGCGGCCTTCTGCCGTACGCACCGCCCGGAGCTGGCCGAGCTCATCGCCACCCGCACGACCCAGACCAACGAGGTGGGGCGTTGCACCGCCCTGTTGCCCGGCCTGTGCCACCTCGCGTCCCTCTACGGCTGGGCCGAGCCTCTCGCCCTGCTCGATCTCGGCACCTCCGCCGGCCTGAACCTGCTCTTCGACGACTACTCCTACACCTACCGGGCCGCGGTCGGTGACGGCACGCGCCGCGCCGGGGCCGCCGGGTCCGCCGTCGCCCTCGACTGCAGCTCCCGCGAGGACGTCGAGCACCTGCCCGAGCTACGCCTGCCCCCCGTCGCCGCCCGGGTGGGCCTGGACCTCTCGCCCGTCGACCCCTTCTCGGACGACGCGGCCCGGTGGCTGCTCGCCTGTCAATGGCCCGACAACCTCGCGCGCTTCGGACGTCTGCGCGCCGCGCTGGCCAACGTGCGCGTCAGCCCCGACCCGCCCCGCCTCGAGCGCGGCGACATGGTGAACGATCTGGAGCGGATCGCGGGGACGATTCCCGGAGACGGCCCGCTGGTGGTGTTCCACTCCTGGGTGGCGGCCTACCTCGACGAAGCACAGCAGCGCACCCTGGCCCGCGAGGTCCGGGCGCTCGGCCGGACGCGCCCGGTGCACCACCTCTACTGCGAGTCACCCTTCGAGACGCCCGGCCTCCCGACGCCCCCCTCCCCGGTGCCCCGGGAAGGGCCGGACCTGGCGACCGTGCTGGTCCACATCGGGCCCGGCGGCGCGCCGGTCCGTCTGGCCGACACCCACCCGCACGGCTACTGGATCCGCTGGTGGCCGGCGAACACCTAGCGGTCCGGCCCCCACGGCGCGTCGCGCCGGGCCGGCACCTGCACCCCGTCCTCGGTGACCATGGCGGCCGAGCCGACGGCGCCCCGGCCGAAGCGGCCCCGGATGGCGTCGACGGTGGCCGTCACCTCCTGCCAGGACTGCTCGCGTGCGGTGGCGCTGTGGTTCTCCTCGTCGAGGCCGTCCCCGAGGTCGAAGGCGAGCTGGTCCGCCTCGCCCACGCTCAGGCCTGACGCGCTGACCCCGAGCAGGCGGATGCCCTCGCCGGGGTCGACGCCCGCCAGCAGCGCGGCGGCGACCTGACCGATGGCACCGCCCGTGGCGATGGGACGCCCGAGCGTGTGCGAACGGGTCTGCAGCGACAGGTCCTTGAACTTGACCTTGACGGTGATGGTCCGGGCCGAGGTGGACGCCCCTCGGAGCATCGTGGCCACCGACTCGGCCATGCGCAGCACGTGGCGCTCGAGCTCGTGCGGGTCGACCAGGTCCTCGCTGAAGGTCTCCTCGTGGCCGATCGACTTGTTCGGCCGGTTCGGGTTGACCGGGTCGGGATCCTCGCCGCGGGCCAGGGCCGCCAGATGGGCGCCGCTGGCCTTGCCGAGGCGGCGCACCAAGGTGTCGACCGGGACGCCGGCCAGATCACCGACGCTGCGCACGCCGAGGTCGTGCAGGCGTTGCGCCGTCGCCGGACCCACGCCCCAGAGCGCCTCGACGTCGTGCCCGTGCAGGAACTCGAGCTCGACGTCCGGCTCGACGAGGTAGACACCGGGTCCCGGTTCGAGGCCGCGGCGGCTCGCCCGCGGCTTCGCGGCACGCGACGCCAGCTTGGCGATCATCTTGGAGCGGCCGATCCCCACCGCGCAGCCCAGACCGAGCTCGTCGCGCACCCGCCCGCGCAGTCCGTGGGCGATGCGGTCGGGAGGCCCGAGCAGGCGCCGCGCGCCGGCGACGTCCATGAAGGCCTCGTCGAGGCCGATCGGCTCCACGGTCGGGGTGACGTCGTGGAGGATCTTGTGCAGCTGCCCGCTCACCTCGGCGTAGCGGCTGTGGCGCCCGGACAGGAAGATGGCCTCGGGGCAGAGCTGGCGGGCCCGCACCGACGGCATGGCCGAGTGCACCCCGAAGGCCCGTGCCTCGTAGGTGCACGAGGCCACGACGCCCCGGGCGCCGGCACCACCCACGATCACGGGTTTGCCGGCGAGGGACGGGTCGTCGAGCACCTCGACCGACGCGAAGAACGCGTCCATGTCGACGTGGAGGATGGTCGGGACGGGCGGCCGCTCACGCACCGAGGGTCAACCGGCGGAAGCCCTCGGCGTAGCCGACGCCGACCCTCCGGCCCTCCTCCGCGGCACGTCGTCGCACCGCCTCGCCGGCCCAGCCGCCCTGGCCGGCGAATTGCGTCCGGTGGCATTCGACCGCAGCCGCCTTGATCTCAATGGTGTCGGTCACGTCGACCCACTCGTCGGGCTCGAGCGTGCCCGAGAGGAGCGCGTCGGACACCCGGTGTGCCGGTCCGGCGTCGGGGAAGTAGTGCGGGAGCGCCGACGCCGGCGCCACGGCGTCCAGCAGCGCCCCACCGGCGACGCGGTGATCGCGATGGTTGAAGTAGTCCCGCCCGAAGAAGATGGCCGTGGGATCGTGCCCGCAGACCACGTCCGGCCGCAGCGCCCGCACGCGGGCCACGAGCGTGCGGCGGAAGCCCTCCGAGTCGGCCAGCTCGCCGTCGGGGAACCCGAGGTTGTCCACCGACGAGAGCCCGATCAGCGCGGACGACTCTTCGAGCTCGCCGGCGCGCTCGACGGCCAGGCGCGCCGGCACGACGTCGGGGTCGGTGGTGCCCTTGCCGCCGTCGGTGCACACAATCAGGTGCACGCTGCTGCCCGCCTTGGCCCATCGGGCCAGGGTGCCGCCACAGCCGACATCGGCGTCGTCAGGGTGGGCGTAGACGGCCAGGACGACGCCGGGCGTCTCGTCCATCACTTCCGCTTGGGCTCCGTCGTCTTGGTCAGCAGGCCCGCCTCCCGCTGGAAGTCGCCCGCCTCCTCGAACCCCTTGTAGACGCTGGCGAACCGGAGGTAGGCGACGTCGTCGAGGCTCTGCAGTCGCTCGAGCACTGCCACGCCCACGTGCTGGCTGGTCGGCTCGCTGGTCTCCGCCCGCAGGGCGTCCTCCACGCCCTGCGCCAGCTCCTCCATCTGGGCGATCGTCACGGGCCGGTTCTTGCAGGCGGACCGCACACCCTCGACCACCTTGGCCCGGTCGAAGGGCTCACGCAGGCCGCTCCGCTTCACCACCCACAGGGGAACCTCTTCCACCCGCTCGAAGGTCGTGAACCGGCGACCACACCCCAGGCACTCACGGCGCCGGCGGATGGCCCCGCCGTCCTCGGCCTGCCGAGAATCCACGACGCGGTCGTCATCGACACCGCACCAGGGACAACGCACACCGCCGACGATAGTCAGGGAATGAAGACGTGCTCCCCCGGCACCACCACCGTCGAACCGACCTCACGGGCCAGCTGCCCGGCGAGGGTTGCGGGGTGCGTGGGGTCCGCCCGGGTGGCGATGGACGCCAGCGTGTCGCCGGCCTTCACGACGTACTCCTGCCCCTGCGCCGGAGCCGCCTGCGCCAGCGTGCTCCCGCCCAGGGCGCGGATCGGGAGCGCGAGCAACACGAGCAGGGTCACGACGACGGCGGCCAGGACCAACCGGCGGCGGGGCACCCGGGAGGACGGTGCGGTCCGCTCCGGCTGGCCGGGCAGGGCGTACAGCCGGGGGCGGTACGCCTCGAATTCGAGCTCAAATGCGACCGTCATGCTCTCTCCCTGTTCGAACACCTGTTCGCTTTCCTTTCCATTGCATCACGAACACCTGTTCGCTGTCAAGCACGAATCCGAACAGCTGTTCGCCTGACGACACTTTACGGAGGCGATGTGACAGCCTCTCGGTCGGGCCTGTACAATCCTGAGTGGTTTAGTCAGGATTAAGCCGCTTCTGCTGGAGAGGAACACCGATGACCACCGCCACGTCCGTCCAGCTCGACATTGCGCCCCTCTCGGGCACCATCGGCGCCGAGATCCGCAACGTCGACCTCCACCACGCCCTCGATGCCGACACGCTGGGCGCCGTCCGCCAGGCCCTCCTCGACTACAAGGTCATCTTCTTCCCGGGACAGCACCTCTCCCCCGAGGAGCACAAGGCCTTCGCGGCCTCCTTCGGCGAGATCACCGTGGCGCACCCCGTCATCCCGGGCCTCGAGCACCACAAGGAGGTCTTCGAGATCGACTACACGAAGGCCCGCACCTTGGTCGGGCGCAGGGACGGCGAGTACGACGACCGGGAGAACTGGCACACGGACGTGACCTTCGTGGAGACACCACCCCTCGGCTCCATCCTCAACGCCATCGTGATCCCCAAGGCCGGCGGTGACACGCTGTGGGCCGACACCCAGGCGGCCTACGAGGGGCTCTCGGCCCCCCTGCGCGAGTTCGTCGACGGGCTGACCGCGATCCACGACGGCACCCGCAGCTTCGGCAAGCTGCTGGAGGCCGTCGGGCAGGGCGAGTGGGACGGCAAGACGTTCACCGAGCTCGTCCAGGTGGAGCACCCGGTCGTGCGCACGCACCCCGAGACGGGCCGGCGCAACCTCTTCGTCAACCCCGGCTTCACCAAGAGGATCAAGGGCCTCACGCCGAAGGAGAGCGACGCCATCCTCCAGTTCCTCTACCGGCACATGACGACGCCCGAGTACGTCGTCCGCTACCGCTGGGAAGAGGGCGACCTCGGCTTCTGGGACAACCGGACGACCATGCACTACGCCGTGTACGACTACGGCGAGGCGCACCGGGTGATCCAGCGGGTCACCATCCGCGGTGACCGGCCCTACTGACCACACCCACCGATCACCCGCCGACCTCATCACCCACAACCGGCCGCCCGGCGGCCGCCGAAAGGAACCGACCACAGATGCAGCACCGCCCGCGCGCCCGAACCTTCACGCACCGTGCCCTGTCGCGGTTGACGGCGACCGCGCTCCTGGCCGGCCTCGCCGTGGGCGTGACCGCCTCCACGGCCTCGGCGGCGGCGTCGTCGAAGACCGTCTCGCTCAGCGGCGTCACGCTGACGTTCGGTGACCAGCTGAAGGAATTCCAGACGATCTTCGCCGCCACCAACGCCCTCAAGGGGGCGCCCTACACGGTCAACTGGACCAACTTCATCGGTGGGCCACCGGTCATCGCCGCCGAGACGGGCGGGGCGGTCGACCTCGGCGACATGGCCGAGACACCCACGATCTTCGCCCAGTCCGCCGGAGACCCGGTCAAGGTGGTCGCCGCGACGAAGGCGGCGAACCCGAAGGTCTCGCCCTACGACATCGTCGTGCCGGCGAGCTCCCCGATCAAGACGGTGGCGCAGCTGAAAGGTCACACCGTCGCCGTGCAGGAAGGGACCGTGGAGCAGTACTTCCTCGTGGAGGCGCTGCAGAAGTCCGGGATCCCCTACACCGGCGTCTCCGTCGACAACCTCGCGGTGACCAGCGCGTCCACCGCCGTCACCGCCGGCCAGGTCGACGCAGCGGTCATCAGTCAACCGCTGACCGGGCTCGACCTCGCCACCGGGAAGGTCCGCGTCCTGGCCACCGGGGCCGGTTACCTGCAGACGATCGGCTACCTGACCGCCAGCGACGCCGCCCTGTCGAACCCACAGAAAGCGGCGGCGCTGAAAGACTTCATCGGCCGCTTCTACAAGGCCGAGGCGGCGCTGCTGAAGGACCCCGCGCTGGCCGCCTCCACCTACTCGAGTACCTACGGAGTGACGCTCGCCGTGGCCGAGCAGGCCGTGGCCACGGCCCAGGAGGTCGGCACCCCGATCACGCCGGCCCTCATCAGCTACCAACAGAACGAGGCCAACACCTTCCAGAAGCTCGGGCTCATCTCGTCGCACCTGAACGTCAAGGGCGTCTTCGACCTCCCCTTCAACAAGGTGGTGGCCAAGGCGGCCGGGCTCCAGTCGTGAGCGCTCACCGGCCGTGACGCAGGTGGCCGCGCCCGGCGTGATGACCGCACCGGAGCCGGGATCGGGCACTGCGCCGCCGGACGGCCTCGTGCGCCTCGGGCCGGACTCCGCACCCGCCCGGCGTCGCCGCTTCTCCTTCGCGCTGCGCCTGGTGATCCCGGTTGCCGTCTTCCTCCTCTGGTGGTTCCTCACGGGGACCCACGTCATCCCGGCGACCGCACTGTCCACGCCGAGGGCGACATGGGACTCCTTCACCTATCTCTACAACCGCCAGGACCTGGTCGGTGACGTCGGCGTGTCGGTACGCCGCGCCGCGCTCGGCCTTGCCCTGGGCGCCGGCGTCGGCACCGCGCTCGGCATCATCGTGGGCCTGTACCGGCTCGGGGAGGAACTCCTCGACGCGCCGATGCAGATGCTGCGCATGGTCCCCTACCCCGCCCTGATCTTCCTGTTCATCATCTGGTTCGGCGTGGGCGAGACCGGCAAGGTGCTCTTCATCGGCCTGGCCACGCTGTTCCCGATGTACCTCAACACGTCGAACGGGGTGCGCAACGTGGACCGCCGCGTCGTCGAGGCCGCCCGGAGCTTCGGGCTGCAGGGTCGCCGGCTGGTGCGCCAGGTCGTCGTCCCGCTGGCCATGCCGTCCATCCTCACCGGTCTGCGCTTCGCGGCGGGCATCTCGGTCATCGCGCTCGTCTTCACCGAGAGCATCGGGGCCAACCAGGGCATCGGCTACCTGGTCGCTCAGGCCAACAGCCTGGACCAGATCCCCGTGCTGGTCGTCTGCGTCATCATCTACGCGATCCTCGGCATCGCCGCCGACCTCCTGGTGCGCCTCCTCGAGCGGTACGCCATGCCCTGGCGGCGCCACAGCGCGGTCCGATGAGCGTCCAGACCACCACCACCCCAGCCGCCGTCGCCCTCGCGGTCGGCAAGGCCTTCGACGGCCGGAGCGTGCTCGAGGGCCTGGACGTCACGGTCGCCCGCGGTGAGTTCGTCGCGCTGCTCGGCGCGTCCGGCAGCGGAAAGACCACGCTGCTGCGCATCCTGGCCGGAATCGAGGCGCCCACGACCGGAGAGGTGCTCGTGCCCGAGGTGCGGACCGTCGTGTACCAGGAGCCCCGCCTCGTGGCCTCCATGCGCGTCTGGCGCAACGTCGTGATCGGGCTGCCCAACGCGTCGGCCACCCGCGCCCTGGCCGTCGACGCGCTGCGCGAGGTCGGCCTCGACGATCATGCCGACGCCTGGCCCGGCACCCTCTCGGGCGGCGAGGCCCAGCGCGTGGCCCTGGCCCGTGCCCTGGTGCGCCAACCCAAGCTCCTCCTGCTCGACGAGCCCTTCGCCGCCCTCGACGCGCTGACCCGCCTCCGCATGCAGGACCTGGTCGCCCACCTGTGCGCCCGGCACCGGCCCGGCGTCCTCCTCGTCACCCACGACGTGGAGGAGGCGGTCGTCCTGGCCGACCGGGTGCTGGTGCTGCGCGAGGGGAGGATCTCCGTCGACCTGCCGGTGGACCTGCCGCGCCCGCGGCGGATCGGAGGGCCGGCCTTCGACGCGCTGCGCGACCGGTTCCTGGGCGAGCTCGGCGTGCACCGGGAGGCGGCCACCTCCTCCGACTAGGAGAGATCTTCGGGCCCACGCACGAACAGATGTTTGCTTCGGCGGGTCCGGTTGGCTATCTTGGTTCTTCACGAACGGATGTTCGCCCCCGGGAGGGGCCCGGTGGAACCGCCGGGGCGAGCACCACGACATGAGAGCAAGGAGACGCCGATGGCCGAGGTCCTGAGCGGCAAGAGGCTGCAGATCCTCAACTTCATCGCCGACTGCCAGCGTGAGCGGGGCTACCCGCCCTCGGTGCGGGAGATCGGCGAGGCGGTCGGCCTGGCGTCGTCGGCCACGGTGCACAACCACCTCGCCGTCCTGCAGCGCGAGGGCTACCTGTCGCGGGACCCGAGCAAGCCCCGGGCCATCCAGGTCCACTTCGATCCCGACACGGCCTCGCGCCTCAGCGTCTCCGCCGTGCACAACGTGCCGCTGGTCGGCGACGTCGCCGCCGGCACCGGCGTGATGGCGGAGGAGAACGTCGAGGAGCTCCTCCCCATGCCCGCCCAGTTCACCGGGAACGGCCCCTCGTTCATGCTGCGGGTCCGCGGGGACTCCATGATCGACGCCGGAATCTACGACGGGGACTACGTCGTGGTACGCCAGCAGCAGGATGCCGACAACGGCGACGTCGTCGTGGCCGGCATCGCCGACGGCGAGGCCACCGTCAAGACCTTCAGCCGCAAGGACGGGCAGGTGGTCCTCATGCCGGCCAACGGGGCCTACGAGCCGATGGTGTTCGGCGGGCCCGACGAGGTGACGATCTTCGGCAAGGTCGTGACCGTGGTGCGCCAGCTGGACTAGCGGCGCCGACCGAGTGGCAGGCCTACTTCAGCAGGCGCGACAGGCGGCGGTCGGCCAGCACCTTGCCGCCGGTCTGGCAGATGGGGCAGTAGGCCATCTCGTAGGACTCGAAGGACACCCGGCGCAGCGTGTCGCCGCATGGCGTCGGGCAAGGCTCGCCGGCGCGGCCGTGCACCTTGAACCGCCCGCCCAGCTTGGCCTCCGACAGGCCGCCCGCACGCCCCCGCTCGAGCTCGAGTGCCTCGGCCAGCACCTCGGTCGCCGCCATCACCAGGGCCTCGCGTTGCTCACCCGTGAGCGAGCGCAGCGACGCGAAGGGCGAGAGCTTGGCCCGGTGCAGGATGTCGTCGCCCCACCCTCGCCCGATGCCCGAGACGACGTGCTGGTCGCGCAGGTCCGTGGTCAGGTGCCGCCGGGAGTCGCTGGTGCGGATGAGGGCGGCGAACGCCGCACTGCCCGGCTCGGGACCGAGACCGGCCAGCGGGCCTTCGTCGCCGGGCGCCAGGACCCACCACGACGCCTTGCGCTGCGTGCCGTGCTCGCGCACGAGGACGGCGACACCGGGGCCGTCGAGGCCGGCGTCACCCGACCCGAACACGAAGCGGGCCACCGAGCCGCGCGGCTTCGTCTTCTTCGGCGGGTCCTCCAGGTCGACGCGACCCGCCTGGGAGAGGTGCAGCACCATCCGGGTCCCGCCCTCGAACTCCCACACGAGGTACTTGGCCCGCCGCCCGACCGAGAGGAGCCGGTGGCCCTTCAGCGCATCCGGCGACGGGTCGTAGGTCTTGAGCGAGGAGAAGCCCAGGAGGTCGGCCCGGCGCAGGGTCAGCCCGGCCAGGCGCGCCTGGAGGCGCTCGGCCAGGGCCTGCATCTCGGGCAATTCGGGCACGCCACAATGTACGCATGACCTACACGCACGGGCACCACGAATCGGTCTTGCGCAGCCACACCTGGCGGACGGCCGAGAACTCCGCCGCCTACCTGCTCCCCCACCTGCGTGCCGGTCAGACGCTGCTCGACGTGGGGTGCGGGCCCGGGACCATCACCGCCGACCTGGCCCTCCTGGTCGCGCCAGGTGAGGCGGTCGGGATCGACGCGGCCGCCGACGTCGTGGCCCGGGCGACCGAGCACGCCGCCGGGCTCGGAATCCCGAGCCTGCGCTTCGAGGTCGGCGACCTCTTCGCGCTCGGCTACCCCGACGCCAGCTTCGACGTGATCCACCTGCACCAGGTGCTCCAGCACGTCGCCGACCCCGTGGCCGCCCTGGTTGAGCTGCGCCGGGTGGTGCGGCCCGACGGCGTGCTGGCCGCCCGTGACTCCGACTACGGGGCCTTCAGCTGGGCGCCGGGCGACCCGCTGCTGGACCGGTGGCTGGAGCTGTATCTCGCAGTGACCACCCGCAACGGCCACGACGCCCGCATCGGGCCGCGGCTGCTCGGGCTGGCCCACCAGGCCGGCTTCGGCGACGTCACGGTCTCGAGCTCCACGTGGACCTATGCCGACCCCGAGTCGCGGGCGTGGTGGGGCGGGCTGTGGGCCGACCGGATCCGCTACTCCCGCTTCGCCGAGCAGGCCGTGGAGTACGGGCTCAGCGACACCGGGGAGCTGGACGCCATGGCGGGCGCGTTCGGTCGGTGGGCGGCGTCGAGGGACGCGGTGTTCGTCATCCCCCACATGGAGATCCTGGCCCGCGGCTGAGGCGCCGCTCTAGTCCGCCCAGAGCTTGTCGGTGTAGGTGTCGGTGCCGGGGATTGTCGGGATGAACGGCAGGGCCGCTACGACGGTGCCCTTGCCGGACTCCTCCAGACGGCGCCGGTGCTCGGCGATCACCGGCTCCCACGCCACCTCGGGCGGGGTGCTCAAGAACCACAGGAGCACGGTGCGGCTGTCGTTCGCCGCCTCGCGGGGCACGTCGCCGGGTGCGTCCACCTCCAGCGCGATCGGGGTGAACGCCGCCACCAGGTCGGCATCGGTGCCGGGCATCAGCGCGGGGAGGTGCTCGGAGCGCAGCCACGACCACAGCTCCTCATTGGGCACCGACGGATCGCGGTCGATGAAGACGGCCACGAAGCCACGGTAGGGATGGTCCAGCGCGATCTCGACCGGGACGCCGTCGGGGTCACGCCGCTGCTCCCACTGGAAGTTGTAGAGGAGCGTGTGCACGTGGTCCCGCTCGGCGAACATCCGACCGGCGGCGTGCAAGGCGTTGACCTGACGGAGCGCCCACTTGTTCCAGACGTCGAAGTAGCCGTCGAGGACCCAGTACACGGCCACGTACGAGCCGCGATCCGGTTCTCCCGTGATGACCGACGGGTCCGGATCACGCAAGGCCTTGAGGTCGGCCGTCGCCACGAAGCGCCGTCCGGCGAAGGTGTACGGGCCGACCATGCAACCGGAATAGAAGTGGTCCCGCTCGTACCACCGGTTGTAGGCGACCTCGTGCCCACGATGGGGTTCCACGAGCGTCAGCAACATGGAGCCGAGCTTGATGGGCTCGGCCTCCGCGCCGACCTCGATCGGACGGCGCTTCTTGGGTGCCTCATCCTCTGACATGGGGAGCGAACCTAACAGGCGCGCTCAGGCGTCAGACAGTCCCGGTGGCGAGGATCGGGCCGGTCGGCGAGACGGATCCCCCGGAGGGCTCGGCGGTGATGCTCAGCTGCGACGGCCGGGTCGCGCCGGCCATGGTGAAGGCGGCCTGCCGGGGCGAGTCGCCGAGGAGGCCGAGCGAGATCGGCTCCTTCCCGACGATCCCCCACAACTGGTAGGTCTGGTCGGCACTCAACGTGGGGGCGCTCGAGGAGACCAGATAGCCGCGCCCGTCGGGCAACACCACGAACCGGGCCAGCTGCACGTGCGACGGGGTGTCGAGATCCACCAGCGTGTGCCCCGGGGCCCCGAGCGCGGCGTGGACGGCCGACGTCTGCCCGGCGGCGGCCTGCAGGCCGGAGACCTTGTCGTCGGCGCGGACCAGCCCGATGCCCAGCACGACGGCCACGGCGGCGGCGGCCACGGCGGCCGCACCGAGCACGGCGACCACGTTGCGGCGGCGCCGGGTGCGGCCAGCCGGGGGACGGAACGGTGACCGCCTCTCGGAGGCCAGACGCGGCATGGGCGGCGCCTCGGCGTCGTCGTCACGCTCGGGAAGCCGGCTGGCGATGCTGGACCACAGCCCCTCGGGCAGCGGTTCCACCGAGTTGCCCATGGCGGCCGCCACCTCGCGCAGGGTGTCGAGCTCGGCCCGGCAGCGCGGGCACGTGGCCAGGTGCGCCTCCACCTCGGTGAGCTCCTCGCCGTCGACGGCGTCGAGGGCGTAGGCGCCCAGGAGCTCGCCGGCCTCGTCGTGCGACATCACGCGTCCACCCCCCGGATGCCGGCGTCGGCGAGCACGGCCCGCATGCGGCGCATGCCGTTGCGGATCCGGCTCTTGACCGTGCCCTCCGGCTGGTCGAGCAGCCGGGCCACCTCGCGATACGTGCGCCCGTCGAAGTAGGCCAGCTCAATGGCCCGCCGCTCCTCGTCGGGCAGCTCCCCCATGGCGTGCGCGACCTGGTCGGCCACGGCCAGGTCCCAGACCTCGTGCTGCATGTCGTAGGGCGCCTCGGCCGTGCGCATGGCGTCCCGGGACTCGCGGGCCCGCCGCGAGCTCGAGGAGCGAACCGCGTCGACGGCCCGGCCGTGCGCCTGGGCCAGGAGGAAGGAGCGCAGGGAGCCCCGGTCGGGGTCGAAGCGGTCGGGCTGGTTCCACAGCCGCAGGAAGACCTCCTGGGTGACGTCCTCCGCCTCGGCGGCGTTCTGCAGGACCCGCTTGGCGAGGCCGTACACGGCGCCGCCGTGGCGGCGGTAGAGCTCGGCCAGCGCCACCTCGCTGTACCGGGCGACGGAGGTCACCAACTGGGCATCACTGACTTCGTCGAGGTGGCTCATCTACGACCTGTTCGTGCCCGCCCTGGTGCCCGGATGTCTGAAATTTTCGCCCATCCGGGCAGGGCCCGCGCTCCGGATAGTAGGCGCTATGAGAACCACCATTGACTCCTACAAGTCCCGGGCCGGCCGGCTGGACCTCGAAGGCATCGACTTCGACGACTTCAGGGACCACCCGCTGCCGCCGGACGCACTCCGCTCGCTGCGCTACATGCACGACGTCGAGCACCACACCGTCTGCTACCTGCGCGACCTGCTGCTCACCCCGGCCCACCAGGACCCGGCGATCACCTCGTTCCTCTCGTGCTGGGTCTTCGAGGAGATGTGGCACGGGGAGGCCATCGCCGGGGTGCTCGAGGCCCACGGCGAGCCGGCGGGGGCGCCCAGGATCGCGGCGTTGCGCCGAGGGCACCGGCGCCGCCAGGCCGTGAGCACCCTGAGCACCATCGCCTCGGCGGCCTTCGCCGGGCGGGCCTTCATCGCGCTGCACATGACGTGGGGCGCCATCAACGAGTGGACGACGCAGGCGGGCTACGCGCGCCTGTCCGAGACGGCCGGCCACCCGACGCTGCGCGAGCTCCTCCGGCGCATCATGAAGCAGGAGGGCTCGCACATCGACTTCTACGCGTCGGAGGCCACACGCCGCCTCGACGAGAGCGCCAAGGCCCAGAAGATGACGCGCTTCGCGCTCTCGCACTGGTGGCGACCGGTGGGCTCGGGCGTCATGCCGAAACGGGAGGTCGGGTTCCTCGTCACGTACCTCTTCGCCGGCGACAAGGGCGCGGAGGCCCTGGCCCGTATCGATCGCCGCGTCGACCGCCTCCCGGGCCAGAGCGACCTGCACCTGCTCACGCGCGCCGTGGCCGGCATCCCCGACGGCGCGGTTTCTCACACTTCGTGACATCCGTGGCCGGCCCGACTCCGAACCGTCATCACACGATGACGTCAGGAGGCCACATGACGGGAGATGCCCGGACACTCGCCGAACTGCTCGAGGAGTCACAGGACCTGCAGGCGGACGCACTGCGCCCGACACGGGACGCGCTCGAAGAGCTCGTCGAGACCGCCCGGCCGGACCGGGACGACGACCCGACGGCCAACCGGTCGTTCCACGAGGCCCACACCCGGGCCCTGGCCGCGAGCCTCACCGGGGCGGCCGTCCTCGGAGCGGCGGGCGGGGCGCTGCTGGTGGGCGCACTGGCCTCGGCGGCTGCGGCGAGCAGCCCGTCCGACGTCCAGATCCTCCAGACCGCCGCCTCCATCGAGAACCTGGCGGTCGCCACGTACACGACGGCCCTCACGCTGCCCTACATCGGCGGCTCGGCGGCGAACCCCGTGATCACCAAGTTCGCCCAGGTGACGATGGGCCAGCACGCCCAGCACGCCGACGCCTTCAACGCGGCGGCGAAGAGCCTCGGTGGCAAGGCGCAGACGAAGCCCGACCCGGCCTTCGTGCCCGTGGTCGACAAGGCGGTGGCGAGCCTCGGCTCGGCGACCGCCGCGCAGGGCGCGCTCGGAGTGGTCGGGCTCGCCCTGGAGCTGGAGAACGTCGCGGCGGAGACCTATGTCAAGGACACGACGCTGGCCACCCATCAGAACAACAAGGCCCTCTTCGCCAGCATCATGGGCATTGAGGCCCAGCACGTGGCGGTCCTGACCGCCGTGCAGGCCCTCCTCGAGGCGGGGGCACCGCAGCTGATCGCGCTGTCCCCGGGCACCGCGGCCTCGCTGCCCGCCGTGGCCGGCAGCGTCGCCTTCCCCGACGCGTTCTACAAGACCAACGACGCCGCCCCGGCGGGACAAGGAGCAGTCAAGTGAGGAAGGGCCGGACGAAGGACTTCGAGGGCAGCGAGCACGAGCTGCGCGCCCTGACGCGCGAGCTCGACGAGCTGCACCACGACGTGGGCCTGCCCGCGACCCGCGACGCCGTGGGCCACATGGGTGCCACCAGCCGGCGGACGTTCCTCCTGGGCGCCGGCGCCATGGCCGGCGGAGCGGCGCTGGCGGCCGTCGGCAGCGGCGCACTCCCCGCCCTTTCGGGCGCGTCGGCCCGCCGGCTGTCGGCGCTGGGTGCAGCCACCTTCCCCCCGGCCGGCCTCAGCGGCGACCTGGCGGTGGCGACGGTGGCGGCCAGCCTGGAGAACCTCGCGGTCTTCGCCTACACGGCCGGCCTGTCGGCCGTGACGGCCGGAAAGCTGGGAACGGTGCCGCCGGCGGTGGCGACGTTCGCCACGACCGTCAAGGGTCAGCACACCCAGCACGCGGCGGCCTGGAACGCCGTGCTGAAGTCGCACGGCAAGGCACCGGTCACCGTCACCAACCCGAGCCTGACCCCCACCGTGCAGTCGGACTTCGCCAAGGTGACCGACGTCACGGGGTTGGCCCAGCTGGCCGTCACGCTGGAGACGATCGCCGCCCAGACCTATCAGGCGGAGACGGCGAAGCTCAAGAGCACCGCCGCCATCGCGCTCTCCTCGTCCATTCAGCCGGTCGAGATGCAGCACATCGCCATCCTCTACTACGTGCTCGGCCTGTACCCCGGTGCCCAGACCTCCGCGGGGACGCCACTGGCCTTCAACCCGACCTCCCAGGCCCTCTGATGCGGGAACCGGTGCGCGGCGTCAGGAGCGGGGCGGTCGTCACGGTCATGGCGGCCGCCCTGCTGCTGGCCGCGTGCGGCGGCGGGAGCTCCGGGTCGTCGGCCCCGACCACGTCGTCCCCGTCGCGCAGCGCAGCCGGCGCCACGACCACGCAGACGGTCACCATCTCGAACTTCATGTTCGAGCCCATGGCGGCCTCGGTCGCACCCGGGTCGACGGTCACCGTCGCCAACAAGGACTCGGTGACCCACACGCTCACCGCCACCGGCGGCCAGTTCGACACCGGCGACATCCCCGGTGGTCAGACCAAGACGTTCACCGCCCCCATGAAGGCGGGGACGTACCACTACATCTGCAACATCCACCAGTACATGATGGGCACCATCGTCGTCCGCTGAGCCGCCGGTCCCGCGGCCGGGCCGCTCAGGTGATGACGGCGAGCAGCACGTCGCGGGCCCGCTCCAGCTCGGCCCGCGACACGCGTTCGTCGGGGTGGTGGGCCAGGAGCGGGTCGCCGGGGCCGAAGTTGGCCGCCGGGACGCCGTGCTCCCAGAACGACGCCACGTCGGTCCACCCCACCTTGGCCCTGGGCGCTGCGCCGCTCCGGTCCACCAGCGACTTCAGCAAGGGGTGCTCCAGGGAGGGCGGGGCGCCGTCACCGGCGTCGAGCAGCTCCCACGTGTCGCCCGCGTCGAGCTCGAGCGTGGGGTCCAACAGCTCGTGGAGGAAGGCCTCGGCCTCCACCCGGCCCCGGTCGGGCGCGTACCGGTGGTTCAACGCCACCCGGGCCTCGTCGGGCACCACGTTGGCCGCCACTCCCCCTTCGACGCCCACGGCCTGGAGCTGCTCCGCGTAGGTGCACCCGTCGAGGACCACCTCGCGCCCCTCCCACTCCGCCACGCGACGGAGCAAGGGGCCCAGGCGGTGGATCGCATTGCGGCCGGCGAAGGGGCGTGCCGTGTGGGCCCTGACCCCGCGCAGCGTGATGCGCACCCGCATCGTCCCCTGGCAGCCGGCCTCGACCAGCGCGCTGGTCGGCTCGCCCAGCACGGCGGCATCCCCCGCCAGGAGGTCGGGCCGCGCCTGCCACAGCTCGAGGAGGCCGCTCTCGTCGCGGCCGATCTCCTCGCGGGCGTAGAAGCACCAGGTGACGTCGACCGCCGGCTGGCGCACGCTCGTCGCCAGATCGAGCATGACGGCAAGCCCGCCCTTCATGTCCGACGCGCCCACCCCCCACAGCGTGTCGCCGTCGAACCTCGGCGTCTCGTTGCCGGCCGGCGGGACCGTGTCGAGGTGGCCCGCCAGCACCAGCCGCCGGCCGTGGCCGAGCGCGGTGCGCGCCACGACGTTGTCCCCGACGCGCTCGACCTCGAGCCAGGGACAGGCGCCGAACTCCCGCTCCACGACGTCGGCCAGCGGAGCCTCCCGGCCACTGAGCGAGGGCACGGCCATCAGGCTCCCCGTGGCCGCGAGCAGGTCGCCCATCCGATCAGGTGCTGGCGCCGTGGTCGCGCAGGACCTGGGTCAGCTGCGCCTTGTCGTGGCGCTCGCCCTCGCCGAGGCGCTTGATCACGAGCACGCAGGGCACGAAGAACTCCCCACCGGGGTACTCGCGCCGGCGGCTGGCCCGGATGGCGACGCACCACGGCGGCACCACGCCACGGGAGATCTCCTCGCCGGTCTCGGCGTCGATGACCGGGATCGACGGGTCGAGGAAGCTCCCCGCGCCGAGGACGGACCCCTTGCCGATGCGCGCCCCGCCGGTGACCATGCACCGGCTGCCGACGAAGGCGTCGTCCTCGACGACCACGGGCACGGCGTTGGGGGGCTCCAGGACGCCCCCGATGCCCACCCCGCCCGCCAGGTGCACGCGCTCGCCGATCTGCGCGCAGGAGGCGACGGTCGCCCAGGTGTCCACCATGGAGCCGGCGCCGACCCAGGCCCCGATGTTGACGTAGGAGGGCATGAGCACGACGCCACGCCCGAGGAACGAGCCCCAGCGCGCCGACGCCCCGGGCACGGCGCGCACGCCGGCCTCGGCGAACCCGTGCTTGAGCGGCAGCTTGTCCGCGTACTCGAACGGCCCGAGCTCGACCGTCTCCATGCCGCGCAGCGCGAACAGCATGAGGATCGACTTCTTCAGCCACTCGTGCACGACGACCTCGTCCGTGGCCAGGTCGACCTCCGCCACGCGGGCCTGGCCCGTGTCGAGCAACTCGATGGCCTCGGTGACCACTGCCACCGCGTCCGTGTCGGCCGGAGACAGGTCGCTCCGGCGATCCCACAATTCCTCGATGCTCGCCTGCAGATCAGCCATGGCTCACCCTAGCGAGGCGCTCCCCCACCAGCGCCAGCCGCTCCATGGGCTGCACCAGCGCCACCCGCACGTGCCCCGCGCCACCCTCCCCGTAGAGATCCCCGGGGCTGACGAGGATCCCGCCGTCCGTGGCGAGCGCCTCCGCCATGGCCCAGGCGTCGGGCCAGCGGTCCGCCGGCACCGGCACCCACAGGTAGAAGCCGCCCTCGGGGGGCATGACCGGGCAGCCGTAGCCGCCCAGCACCCCGCCCAGGTAGACCAGCCGCTCGCGGTAGCGCGCCCGCTGGGCGTCCACGTGCGCGTCGTCGGCCAGCGCGGCCGCACCGGCGGCCTGTGCCGGTCCGGGGACCATGAGCCCGGCGTGCTGGCGCACGGCCCGCAGGAACTCGACCAGCTCGGCGTCCCCGGCGTAGAAGCCGACGCGCACGCCGGCCAGGTTCGAGCGCTTGGAGAGGGAGTGCACCGCCACCACGCCGTCGCGACCGTGCTGGAGCACCGAGCGCGGCGGCCCGTCCCAGGTGAACTCGGCGTAGCACTCGTCGGAGAAGACCGGGACCCCGTGGGCACGACCCCAGGCCGCCTCCGCCCCGAGATCCCCGAGGCCCCCGGTCGGGTTCGAGGGTGAGTTCGACCACAGCACCAGGGCGCGCTCGGCGTCGGCGGGCACAATGGCGTCCAGGTCCAGGCCGCCCACCCGTCCCGGCGCCGGCGGCACGGGGACGGCGCGACACCCGGCCAGCTCCGCCCCCATGGCGTACGTCGGGTACGACACCGCCGGGTAGAGCACCGTGTCCTTCCCCGGCTCGCGCAGGCGGAGCACGTGCGGCACGGAGGCGACCAGCTCCTTGGTCCCCACGCAGGCGGCGACCGACGAGACCGGCACCTCGGCCAGGCCGAAGCGGCGGCCGAGCCAGGCCGCCGCCGCCTCCCGCAGCTGCGGGCTGCCGGCCGAGGCGGGGTAGCCGCGCTCGGTGCCCGACGACGCCAGCGCATCGACGACGGCGCCCAGCGGCGGGTCGCACGGCGTCCCGATGGAGCAGTCGACCATGCCGCCCTCGTGCGCGCCGGCCAGCTTGGCCAGACCCTCCAGGCGGTCGTAGGGGTACGGCGGCAGGCGGAAGGTCACGGCGTCGCCACGTACTCGGCGAAGCGGGCCCGGCCCACGTCGTCCAGCACCACCTGCAACGTCGCCGACTCGTCGCCGTCGCTCTGGCTCAGCACCTCGCCCTCCCGATGGATGGCGGCCAGCACGTCGCCGCGTGACCACGGCACCACCAGCCGCACGACCCGGTCCGAGCCCCGCAGGCGGTCGCCGATCACGCGCAGCAGCTCGTCGACGCCCTCCCCGGTGCGGGCCGAGACGAGGACGGAGCCCTCGATCCCGTGGGCCAGCGCCTTGGCCGAGTCGGGCGCGCCGTCCGCCTTGTTCACCACCACCAGCTCGGGCACGTCGGCCGCCCCGATCTCGACCAGCACCTCGTGCACGGCGGCCATCTGGCCCTCGGCGTTGGACGCCGTGCCGTCGACCACGTGGACGATGAGGTCGGCCAGGCGCACGGAGTCCAGCGTCGAGCGGAACGCCTCCACCAGCTCGTGCGGCAGCTTGCGCACGAAGCCGACCGTGTCCGTGACGAGCACCGTCTCACCTCCGGGCAGCGACAGCTGCCGGGTGCGCGGGTCGAGCGTGACGAACAGCCGGTTCGCCGCGGGCACGCCGGCGTCGGTCAGCCGGTTGAGCAGCGTCGACTTCCCCGCGTTGGTGTACCCGACCAGCGCCAGCTCGCGATGGCGGCCGCGGGCGCGGCTGCGCCGCTGCAGCGACCGCGTGCGCTCGACGTCGCGCAGGTCGGCCTCGAGCCGGTGCATGCGGCGCACGAGCCGGCGCCGGTCCACCTCGAGCTGCGTCTCGCCGGGACCGCGCGTCCCGATGCCGCCCGCCTGCTGGCTGAGGGAGGTGCCGCGCCCCCGCAGTCGGGGCAGCCGGTAGCGGAGCAGCGCCAGCTCCACCTGGGCCTTGCCCTCCGGGCTCCGGGCGTTCTGGGCGAAGATGTCGAGGATGACCGCCGTCCGGTCGATGGCGGTGCGGCCGAAGAGCTTCTCCAGGTTGCGGTGCTGGGCCGGGGTCAGCTCGTCGTCGAAGACGACGGTGTCGGCGTCGAGGCTGCGGCTGAGCTCGGCGATCTCCTGCGCCTTGCCCCGCCCGACGAAGGTGGCCGGGTCCGGCGCGTCGCGCCGCTGCACGACGCGGCCCACCACATCGGCCCCGGCGCTGTCGACCAGCTGCGCCAGCTCGTCGAGCTCCTCCTCGACCAGCTCGGCCGTCAGGCCCGGGAACACGACCCCGACCAGGATGATCCGCTCCCGGAAGGTGCGCTCGATGAGCGTGCCGGGCAGCAGGTTGCTCAAGACAGCATTCCCGGATGGATGTCGACGTCGGCCACCTTGCGCACGGGGCCCGCCAGGTGGGTGGTGGCCCCGGCGCCGGCCCCGAGGTCCACCTCGAGGATCCCGCCGGGATTGCGCACACGGATGGGGCCGTCGGCGCACACGGCACCCCAGCTTCGGGCCGCCGCCGCCGCGGCCACGCTGCCCGTCCCGCACGCGAGCGTCTCGCCGGCGCCCCGCTCCCAGACACGGAATTCGAGCAGCTCGCCCTCCGCGTCGGCGACCACGGTGATCCACTCGACGTTGATGCCGCCGTCGAACGCCGCCTGCAGCTTCGGACCGAGCTCGGCGACGTCCACGCCCGCGGTGTCGGGGCCGAGCAGGACCAGGTGCGGGTTGCCCACGTCCACCGTGCGCACCCGCCGGTCGTCGAACTCCTGCGGCTGGTCGGGCCCCAGCCGGGCCGGCCCCATGTCGACGTCGGCCTTCCCCCACCCGGGCGCCTCCCCCGGCGTGTACTCCACCGTGCGCGCGCCGCCGGCCGTGGCCACGGTGAAGGTCGGGGGTGCGACGAGGCCGGCATCGACGGCCGCCTGGGCCAGGCAGCGGATGCCGTTGCCGCTCATCTCGGCCTCGCCGCCGTCCGCGTTGTGCAGCTGCATGGAGAGGTCGCAGCCGTCGCGGCCCGGCCCGACCCGGATGATGCCGTCGGCCCCGATGCCGCGGCGGCGGTCGGCCAGCAGGCGGACCTGGGCCACCGAGAGCCGGATTCTGTCGTCGGGGTCGAGGACCACGAGGAAGTCGTTCCCCGCGCCCTCGTGCTTCGTGGCGTGCACCCGTCCATTCTCGCAGCCGGCGGCACTCAGCCGTGCACGTCGAGGGCCCGCCCGAGCAGCTCGTCGGCCTCCGCCGGGCTCGAGGCCCAGGCGATGCGCGGGTCCCGGCGGAACCACGACGCCTGGCGCCGGGCGAACCGCCGGGTGCGCCGGACCGCCTCCTCCAGGCAGTCCGCCAGGGGTGCGCCGTCCTCCACGTGGGCCAGGACCTCGCGGTAGCCCAGGGCCTGGCGCGCCGTCCGCGAGATCCCCCGGGGCCGGGCCGCCAGGGCCCACACCTCGTCCACCAGCCCGGCCCCGACCATGGCCGCGAAGCGGTCGGCGACGCGGCGGTCGACCTCGCCGGGGTCCAGGCCGAGCCCGACCTGCGGGATGCCGGTGGCGGGGTACGTCCCGAGCCCGGGGCCGAACTCCGAGAACGGCCGGCCGGACCCGATCGTCACCTCGAGGGCACGGACCACGCGCCGCCGGTTCGTCGGCTCCATCCGTCCCGCCCCGACCGGGTCGAGCACGGCCAGGCGGGCGTGCAGGTCGGCCGGCGCGGCCCGACCCTCGTCCAGCTCGGCCTCGAGGGCCGCCGCCACGTCGGGGTAACGGCCCGGGATGGAGAGGTCGTCGATGACGGCCCGGTGGTACAGGCCGGTGCCCCCGACGAGCAGCGCGTGATGCCCGCGGCGCTCGATGCCCGCCAGCGCCTCCCGCGCCGCCTCCTGGAACTGCGTGACGGTGAACTCCTCGTCGGGGTCCACCAGGTCCAACAGGTGGTGGGGCACCGCGGCCCGCGCCTCGGGACCGGGCTTCGACGTCCCGATGTCCATGCCGCGGTAGACGCACATGGAGTCGATGGAGACGATCTCACAGTCCCCCCGGCGACGGGCGAGCTCCAGGGCCGCCGCCGACTTGCCCGACGCCGTGACGCCGACCAGGGCGACCGCCGTCAAGCGCTGCCCACCGGGATGCGCACGCGGTGCCGTGGCCGCGCCGTCACCTCCTCGAGACGGCCGGACAGGTGGTGGGGGTGACCCGCCGTCACGGTCACCCGGGCCAGGGACCCCGGGGCCGGGCGGGGAACGGGGCCCGAGGCGGGGAAGTGGAGCAGCTTCCCCTGGCGGGTGCGACCGTTGAGCATCGTGTCGTCGCGGCGGCTGACGCCCTCGACGAGCACCTCCTCGTGACGGCCGACCCGGGCCTGGTGACGAGCCAGGGCGGAGCGGTCCACCACCGTCTTCAGCCGCTCGAAGCGCTCGGCGATCACGTCCGCCGGGACGAACGCCGACTCCATGTCGGCTGCCCTCGTCCCGGGCCGGGGCGAGAAGATGAAGGTGAAGGCGGAGTCGTAGCCGGCCTCCGCGCAGACGGCGAGCGTGTCCTCGAAGTCCTCCTCCGTCTCGCCCGGGAACCCCACGATGATGTCCGTCGTGACGGCCAGGTCGTCGACGGCCGCCCGGGCGGCGGCCAGCCGCTCGAGGTAGCGCCGCGCGGTGTAGCCCCGCCGCATGGTCCGCAGCACCCGGTCACTCCCCGATTGGAGCGGGAGGTGCAGCTGCTCGCAGACCTCGGGCGTGTCGGCCATCGCCTCGATGGTCTCGGGCCGCAGGTCTTTCGGGTGCGGGCTCGTGAAGCGGACCCGCCCGATGCCCTCGACGGCACCGACGGAGCGCAACAGGTCCGCGAACAGCGGCCGGCGCCGGGTGATGTCGCGGCCGTAGGAGTTGACGTTCTGCCCGAGCAGCGTCACCTCCGTGACCCCGCGGTGGGCCAGCAGCTGCACCTCCGCGACGATGTCGTCCATCGGCCGGCTGGCCTCGGGCCCGCGCACCGAGGGCACGATGCAGAAGGCACAGGAATTGTCGCACCCGGTCTGGATGTTGACCCACGCCGCGTACGGCAGCTCCCGGACCGCGCCCGGACCGAGCAGCGGGTCGGGACCCGCCTCGGGAGCGGGCGCGTCGAGGACCTCCATCAGCGGGCCCTCGGTCATGGATCGCCGCAGCAGACCCGGCGCGCTGGTCAGGTTGTGCGTGCCGAAGACGACGTCCACCCAGCCCACCTTCTCCTGGATGCGCTCCCGGTCCTTCTGGGCCAGGCAGCCCCCCACCGCGATCTGCAACCCGGGCCTGGCGTCGACCAGTTCCTTCAACCGGCCCAGCGTCCCGTAGAGCCGCTGGTCGGCGTTCTCCCGGATGCAGCAGGTGTTGAGGACCACCACGTCGGCGTCCTCCATGACGGCGGCGGGCTCGAGGCCATCGGCCACCAGCAGCCCGGCCAGGCGCTCGGAGTCGTGCTCGTTCATCTGGCACCCGAAGGTGCGGATGAAATAGGTCCGCGGCATCGCCGAAGTCTAGGGAACGGCAGACGCCTAGATTCTGAGCGTGAACCGTCGGGTCCCGCACCCTCGTGTCTGGTGGGCTGTGGCCCTGGTGCCGCTGGTCGTGGCCTCGTGCAACTCCGCCCCCGCCCCCGAGACGCCCGACGCCAAGCTGAAGGGCGCCGACGGCACCGCTCTGACCGCCGTCCAGGTCTACCTGGCCAAGGCGAGATCCTGCACCTCGGCCTCGAAGCCGGTCGTGTGCCTGGAGGACGCGGACCTCGCACTGGGGGGGCAGATCCACACCTACGCCAACCTGCTCGCCGTCGGCCACGGCTTCACGGCCCCTCCGGCGACACTGACCAAGGCCCGCAACACGGCCCAGACGCTCGCCAACAGCCTGGAGATCCTGGGCGACGCGCAACCGACGCAGGCCAACTACGACCAGGTCCTCAACACCTTCGACGTCAACTCGGCCCTGGGCCAGCTGCAGACCGCGGTGAAGGACGTGACCGCGGGGCTGCCCGGCTGACCCCTACAGCGTCACCTCGGCCTCGTCGCCGTAGACCAGGCCGCGCCGGTCCGGCCGGAGGACCAGGACGCCCCCGGGAATCCCCGACGCGGCGAGGGCGGCCTCGGCGCCGGCACGCACCACGTCGGCGGTGCCGGCACGCACCATGGCGACCAGCGTGGGACCACCGCCCGACCAGCAGGCGGCGAGCGCGCCGGCGTCGACGAGACCCCGCAACAGTCCGGGTGCCTCGGGGAACAACGCCGTGCGGGCCGGCTGGTGGATGCGGTCATCCGTCGCCTCCGCCCTCAGCGCCGACGGGTCGGCGAGGCCGGCGAGGAGCAGGCCCATGCGGCCCAGGTTGAACACCGCGTCGGCCAGCGTCAGGGTCTCGGGCAGCACGCCACGCGCCTCGGGTGTGGCGAGATTGCGGTCCGGCACGATGGCGACGAACGCCAGGTCGTCACTGAGCGGCAGCCGCGCCTGCACGCAGGCGCCTTCGACCGTGGTGGCGGCGACGAGCCCTCCGAACACGCTCGCGGCCGCGTTCTCGGGATGCCCGTCGTATGCGGCCGCGACGGCGAAGGGATCGTCGGCCCCGGCGGCGGCGGCGGCGGCGGCGGCGAGGGCGGCGGAGGAACCAAGCCCCCGTGCCACCGGTATCTGCGAGCGCACGGAGATCGCGACGCGGTCGTGACCGAGGATCTCGGTGACCACCCGCGCGGCCAGGTGTGTCGCATCGTCGAAGAGGCCGGACCCCTCGCCCTCGCTGCGCACGCGCAGTGAGGGGGCCGGCTCGACCTCGACGCTCACATAGCGGTCGAGGGCGACGGCCAGGGTATCGAACCCCGGCCCGAGGTTCGCCGACGACGCTGGGGCCCGGGCGCGCACGCGGAGAGGCTAGGTCCTCAGAAGAGCCGCCGGAGAAGCGGCTCGTGGGGCACGTCCTGCTGCAGGCGCACCGGTACGACCACGTGCTGGGTGCCGAGGCTCACCACCATCGTGCCGGCGCGGGCGCCCCGGGACGCCCGGTCGGTGAGGTGCCGGGCCGGGTGGAACACCTGGGTCACGGTGACCCCGGGCCAGGTCAGCACCGACACCGAGGTCGCCGCCACGGCGTCCACGGAGCGCCCGGACTCGCTGACGTGCGCCATCACCTGTCCACCCCGGAGGACCGACGTCGTGCCGACCAGGGGACCGACGGCGTCCACGAGCGCAAGGGCGTGCAGGCCGGCCTGGGCCAGCACCTCTGGCCCCTGCTGGCCGGTCACGGCGGCCAGCAGGAGGACGGGCCGGCCGTGCACCGTGCGCACCACGGCCAGGACGTCACAGCCGCCGGCGGCGGTGGTGAAGCCGGACTTGACACCGATGACGCCCTGCAGGCCGAGCAGCGGCGTGTAGGTGGAGATCGTCCCCGCCACCGGCAGGGTGACGGACGTCATCTGCACCATGGAGGCGAACGCCGGGTTCGCCATGTCGGGGGTCGCGACCTTCAGCAGGTCGTCGGCGGTCGACATCGACCCCGGGTCGACCCCGCTCGCATCGGCGAAGTGCGACTGGTGCATGCCGAGCTGCGCGGCGTCCGCGTTCATCTTGGCCACGAACGCCGGGATGCTGCCGGCGTCCCAACGAGCCAGCAGGTCGGCGTAGTTGTCGGCCGAGTGCACGAGCAGGCCACTCAGCACCTGCTGCTCCGTCAGCTGCTCGCCGACGGCGACCTGCGCATTCGAGTCGTCGTCGACGGTGTCGTTGTCGTAGTCGTCCACGTCGGCCTGGGTCACGGTGATGTCGGGGCCCGCCTCGTTCAGCGCCAGCGGGTGGTCGTGCAGGATCACGTATGACGTCATCAGCTTGGTGAGGCTCGCCACCGGCGCCGGCTGCTCGGTTCCCGAGGCCACGTCGACCCCGATGGAGGGGATGGCGATGGCCGCCTGCCCGGTCGTCGGCCACGGCAGGGAGACCGACTGCGCCGGGACCGACACCGTCCGGTGCCCGACCGGGGTCACCACGGGGGGCGCGTCCGGCGCCGTCAGCCGGACCCCCACGAAGACGGCCGCCGCGGCCAGCAGGACCAGCAGGGCGACGAGCAGCGCCAGACGGCGTCCCGAGCGGCGCCGGCGGTGCGAGTGGACCGCGTGACGACCGTGCTCGTGCGGCGGCGGCGCCGGTGGTGACGGCGCGTGCAGCGAGTCCAGCCGGAACGGCGCCACCATGAGGGGCGCCGAGCTCTCCGGGCTCACCTCCGGTTGAGCCCGTCGAGCTCCTCGGGCGTCATCAGGACGGCCCGTGCCTTGGAACCCTCGCTCGGTCCCACGACGCCCGCCTGCTCGAGCAGGTCCATGAGGCGACCGGCCCGGGCGAAGCCGACCCGCAGCTTTCGCTGCAGCATGGAGGTGGACCCCAGCTGGGAGCGCACCACCAGATCACGCGCCTGGACCAGCAATTCGTCGTCGTCGTCGTCCATGCCGCCGCCGCCCGACGGCCCGTCGTCGACGTTGTCGATCCCGACGATGGCCTCGGTCTGGCCGCCCTGCCTCTGCCAGTGGGCGACCACGCCGCGCACCTCCTCCTCGGAGACCCACGGTGCCTGGAGTCGGCGCGGGATGTTCGAGGACGCCGTCAGCAGCAGCATGTCCCCCTTGCCGATCAGGCGCTCGGCACCGGGTTGGTCGAGGATGACCCGGCTGTCGGCCAGCGAGGAGACCGAGAACGCCATGCGGCTCGGGATGTTCGCCTTGATGACGCCCGTGATGACGTCGACCGAAGGTCGCTGGGTGGCGATCACGAGGTGGATGCCCACCGCACGCGCCATCTGGGCGATGCGGACGATGGAGTCCTCGACGTCGCGCGCCGCGACCATCATGAGGTCGTTCAGCTCGTCGACCACCAGGAGGATGAAGGGCAGCGTCTGCGGCGGCTCAGGCTCGTCGAGGTCGGCCTCGTCGTCGACGGCCGGGTGGTCCTCGCCGAGGGCCGCGGCGGCGACGGCGCGCACCCGGCTGCGGTCCGACCGCGGTGCCGTGATGAGCCCCTCCTCGACCAGCTGGTTGTAGCCGGTGATGTCGCGCACGCCGTTCTCGGCCAGGAGGTCGTAGCGGCGCTCCATCTCCTTGACCGCCCAGGAGAGCGCGTTGGCGGCCTTCTTGGGGTCGACCACCACGGGGTTGAGGAGGTGGGGCAGGCCGTCGTACTGCCCGAGCTCCACCCGCTTGGGGTCGATCAGGATGAGCTTGACCTGATCCGGCGTGTCGCGCATCAGGATGGACGTGATGATGGAGTTCATGCACGAGGACTTCCCCGAGCCGGTCGCGCCCGAGATGAGGATGTGCGGCATCTCGGCCAGGTTCGCCATCACGGCGCGCCCGGCGATGTCTCGGCCCATCGCCACCTCGAGCGGGTGCGTGGTCGCCGTCGGCCGCGACTCCTTCGACTCGAGGATGTCGCGCAGGGAGACGAGCTGGCGGGTCCGGTTCGGGACCTCGACGCCGATGGCCGACTTGCCCGGGATGGGCGCAAGGATGCGGACGTCCGGCGACGCCATGGCGTAGGCGATGTCCTTGGACAGGCTGGTGACCCGGGCCACCTTGACGCCGGGCCCGATCTCGATCTCGTAGCGGGTGACGGTGGGTCCGACCCGACAGCCGACCAACCGGGTCTCGACGCCGTGCGCGGCGAGCGCCCGGACCAGCTCCTCTCCCGCCGCGTCGATCTGGCGCTGGTTCTGGCGCACCTTGGGTGACGCGCTGAGCATCGACATGCTCGGCAGCACCCACTCGCCCGCCGCCCGCGGCGTTGCGGCCACGACCGCCGGCGGGGCGACCTCCTCCGGCTCGGGCTCGGGGCTCAGCGGGATGTCGATGTCGTCGTCGACGTCGTCCGGCTCGTCGTCGAGCGGCTCGGCGTCCTCGGGGACCATGGGTGCGGGCCTCGGCGGCACGTGGGCCACGACATCGCTGGCCCCCTCGGGCACGACCACGAAGGGCTTGCCCTCCCACAGCGACCTCGCGGTGCGCGCGGTGGCCGTCGCCGCCGTGTGCAGGGCCCGGCCCACGGCGTTGAGCGACACGCTCGTGGCGATGAGCACCGCCACGAGCACCACGGCAACCAGGAGGACGGCGGCACCCGCCGTGCCGAGCCCGGCATGGAGGGGGCGGCCGACGACGGCGCCCAGGTAGCCGCCCGCGTTGCGCAGGTCCTGGGAGTCGGACAGTCGAGGGGTGTCCTTGGCCAGCTCCGCCAGGCCGCAGACGCCGAGCAGGCCGAGCACCGTGCCGACGGCGAGGCGCCAGGGGTCGGAGATCTCGTCCAGGTGCGCCTCCCCGCGCCGCGAGCCTCGGTCGAAGAGCAGCGCCAGGCCGGCGCCGAAGGCCACCAGGGGCAGCAGGACGCGGACCCACCCGGCGAGCAGGCCCAGCCCGGAGTCGACGGCGTGGCCGATCGGTCCGAGCTGCTTGCCCCACAGCGCGAGGGCGAGCAGGACACCGAGCGTGATGAGACCGACGGCCCACAGGTCGCGGGCCTGGACCCGCCAGAACGGCGGGTTCGGCGGTTTGGCCTGCTTCGAGCGGGCCGCCGGCTTCTTGGCGGCGCGGGAGGGCGCACGCGTCGGTGCACCCCCGCGGGTCTTGGTCACCACAGTGAGGTCGAGATTACTGCCTGACCTGGTCGTTTTTGTGGACACCCCACCCGTTGAATTACGAACATACGTTCGTTATCCTAGACCGGATGGCACTGCGGTGGGCCAGAGCGGAAGCCGAGGAGGGCGGCACCCTGTTCCCCGACGAGCGGGTGGCCGAGCGTCACGTCGGGAAGGGCGCCTACGCCGGGATGGAATTCCTCCATGTCAACGCCCGGACCATCATCAACACGGTCCCACCGGAGAGCCAGATGCCGTTCCGGCACACGATCAACCCGTATCGAGGGTGCAGCCACGCCTGCGTCTACTGCTTCGCCCGGCCGACCCATGACTACCTCGGCCTGGGGATCGGGTCCGACTTCGAGCGCAAGATCGTGGTCAAGGTCAACGCCGTGGACCGGCTCCGCGCCGAGCTGCGCTCCCCGAAGTGGGGCGGCGACTGCATCGCCATGGGCACCAACACCGACCCGTACCAGCACGCCGAGGGGAAGTACCACCTGACCCGGGGCATCGTGGAGACGCTCTCGGGGGCGCGCAACCCCTTCAGCATCCTGACCAAGTCGACGCTCGTGCTGCGTGACGCGGCGCTGCTCGCGGCGGCCTCGGAGCGGACGCAGGTCTCGGTGAGCTTCTCGGTGGGGACGCTCGACCGCTCCGTCTGGTCGCTCACCGAGCCGGGCACTCCCCCGCCGGACCGCCGGGTCGAGGCGTTGCGGCGCCTGACCGCCATGGGCGTCTCGTGCGGGGTCCTGATCGCCCCGGTGCTGCCGGGCCTCTCGGACTCCGAGGACCAGCTCCGCGAGGTCGTCGAGGCCTGCGCCGACGCCGGCGCCGTCTCCATCCACGGTGTCGCGCTGCACCTGCGGGGCTCGGTGCGCGCCCACTACCTCGACTGGCTGGAGGGCGCCCGGCCCGACCTGGTCCGGCTCCACCGGGGGCGCTTCCGGCGGGGCGCGTACCAGGAGGACACCGAGCGTGAACGGGTGGAGGGGATCGTGCGTGCGGCGGCGCTTCGCTGCGGCGTCACGGGGCGGGACCGCTACCGCAGCCGGCCCGAGGTGACCGGGCCCGAAGGCGGCCCGGGTCCCGAGGGCGGGCAGCAGCTCCGGCTCCTCTGAGGCGGAGGCGCGCCGTCAGGGCGACCCCTGCTCCCTATGATCGTGCACTCATGTCTGGCGCGGGATGGTCGACGTGGCGGGTCGGCCGCCGTGCCGTTGTGGGCGTGGTGACGCTGCTCGCCGCCGGCGCGCTGGTCTCCGTGTCACCGTCCGGGAGCGGGGCCAGGGCCGGCGCGGCTGTCTCGCAAGCGACCGACTCCTCCTATGCCATCGTGGACGCCGCGGGCGGCGTCATGACCTTCGGGGGCGCGGGGTACGACGGCGACACCCTCGAGGTCCCCTTGCTGAAGCCCATCGTCGGCGCGGCGGCCGACCCGCAGGGCGGGTACTGGCTGGTGGCCAGCGACGGCGGGGTGTTCACCTTCGGCAACGCATCGTTCTTCGGGTCGACGGGCGGCATGGCGCTCAACAAGCCGATCGTCGGCATGGCCCCGACACCCGACGGTGGCGGCTACTGGCTGGTGGCCTCGGACGGTGGCGTGTTCACCTTCGGCGACGCGCAGTTCGACGGGTCCACGGGCGGCCTGGCGCTCAACAAGCCGATCGTCGGCATGGCCGTCACCGAGGACGGCGGCGGCTACTGGCTCGTGGCCTCCGACGGGGGCATCTTCTCCTTCGGCGACGCACACTTCATGGGCTCGACGGGCGGCATCACGCTGAACAAGCCCGTGGTCGGCATGGCCCCGACGCCCGACGG
>Ga0182030_10002692_pt1 | contig 37798 bp, 33 predicted proteins | sample 812S3MmetaG_FD_121299 | JGI IMG/M metagenome (GOLD analysis project Ga0182030, IMG submission 121299) | Permafrost microbial communities from Stordalen Mire, Sweden - 812S3M metaG (Illumina Assembly) | ecosystem: Environmental > Terrestrial > Soil > Wetlands > Permafrost | place: Sweden...
CAAGCGATGCAATTTAGTGAGAATGATCAAGCCAAACTCGATCTTTTCTCACGACTGGCATGTTCAACCTAATTGTCAAAGATCCTTGCGACTGATCCGCCTGAGCGGGGCCGTTTGGATCGAGGCCCAGACCATTCGGTCGGGGTGTCCTCGAACTTGCTGCGCTGCCTTGGTTTGCGTTTTCAGCACCCATCGGCATTTTTGCGCGAACTTTCTAAATTTACTAAACCTTCACATTCGTGTCAAGCGCTATCTTTTTCCCTGATCGAGGCCGCTTCAACTCACAGTTGACGGTAGTTCCTCGCCTGCAGGTACTTTGATTGGCTGACCGGGAAAGTTCCCATTCAGAAGCATCGCACAGCGCAAAATATCAAAGATGACCGCGCAAAATGCGCTAGAGCCGCTAAGGCTCACAGGAGATAACTCCTGGGTCTTGCAATGGCATGTTCTCTGTGGGATTCCCTACAGGGGCTCAGGGGCTCTAGCCTCGCCTGACCCAACGAACTCGCATTACAACTTGCTTCCCACTTCCCTCTACGGGGCAGACCAATCAGGTCACCGGGAGGCCTTACTACTCATCTGCAACTTTCAAAGATTAACACAGCAATCTTCTATTTGCAAGCCGCACATCTTTTCTTACCGCGCATCCTTGTTACTGCTTCGTAACTGCGCCTTACTGCGACTTCCAAACTCTAGCAGATGTTGTCTTTCTTTGCAAGCGAGTAGCTGTTGTTTTCAGCAGCACCTCGTTGCAACTTCCCAACAATATCAACCTGTCTGATCAATTGCAACCTCTCACCCTGTGGAAAGCTCATATATCTGTGGGAAACCGTTTCGCTATTGCCGTTGAATCACACCCAAGTCCATGAATCCATTGACGAAAAACTGCATTGCCAAAGCCACCAATAAAAGCCCCATGATACGCACCAGGATGCGAATTCCGGTCTCGCCCAGCACTTTACGCACTCGGTCTGCCCCAGATAGTACCCAATAACTAATCAGACTTGTGAGCGTGATCGACCCCAAAATCGCTCCCATCTCCCAATTCCACAACCCAGGCACCTGGCCGACAAGCACCATTACCGTTGAAATCGAGCCGGGTCCGGCAAGCATCGGAATACCAAGCGGCACAATGCCCGCATCCTCTTTGGCCGCGCCCTCTTCCGTATCGCCTGATGCTTCCTGCGTGGCCGAGCGCTTGGCCTCCAACATATCCAGCCCAATCAGCATCAAGATCAGGCCGCCGGCAATCTCAAAGGCTGGCAGCGTAATACCAAAGATTCTGAAGATGACCTGTCCACCAATGGCAAAGCTGACCAACACGACAAAGCAGGTAAACGCAGCCTTGCGCGCCATGCGCTTGCGACGCACCGGATCAGCGCTTTCAGTAATCGCAATGAAAGAAGGGATCGCCGCAAATGGATCGACGAGAAAGAAGATGGAACTGAGCGCCAGTATCGAGAAGCGCACCAAGGGCGCCTTGCTCAATTCATTCAGAGCCGCCGCTGCTGGACTGGACCAGATCACACATAGAGGCTAACACCTGCTACCCGACCTGCGGCCACTTGCTGCGGTGTTGGTCAACACAATCGTTTGCCGATCTGAAACAATCATTGCTTTGCAGACTGCGTATTCGATTTCGCAGTTCCCAACGCAATCGCACCCAGCACCACGATCACTGCACCCAATGCTATCCATAGCAACACCGGGTGCTTCTCCGTGAAGGGGCGCGCATCGGGTCGAGGTTGGTATTGAGCGTTAGCCTGCTCCGGTCCGGCTGTAATCCGCGCCGCACTCGCTTGCTGCACAAACAGCGTTGCGTAATCGTAGCGCGGAGCATTCAGTGCAGAGTCACCGTAGTAGAGCGTGTACTGCGTGTTGGCCGCCGCATCAAAGCAAAGACTGTGCTCCTGCATTTGTAACTGAACTGCATTGAGCAGCAGCGGCGCGTCATCTCCGTTGTCGATCGTGATGGTCCACTTGGTCGGCGTATTGAAATCAACCCAGGGCGCATCCGTTGCTAGACGCTCTTCATCAATGCGTTGACCGTTCTGCACACTGTGCACCCGAAGAAGACTTCCCACAGAGGTCACTGTCCGTGCAGTCTGTGTGGCACCATTTACCGATTTATCTGGAACCGATTCCACAGTAATGCTGACATCGCGACTAAACTGCGCCGGTTGCGTCGCAGGCTTGAAGACGATCTGAGCAACCGGCACGCGAGTTGGAACAATGAAGGCAATGCTTGATGAATGACCTTTCGTCGTCAGTTGCGAAGATTCCGCAATCGTCACAAATCTCGGTCGGCTCAATGGCAGACGAACGACAGAAAGTCCCGATATGCTATCCGGCGAAAGTGGCCCTTTGATGCTGAAATGTAAATACGGAAAGTCCGACTGCGGCAGATGAAGTACCGTACTGCGGCCCAATTTCTGTCCAGTCAAATCGAAGATCGTGTACGAGCCAATTCTTGTTGCACCGCGATCGCTTTCAACTTGGCTTCCACTCACAGTCACAGTTGCAATAAAGTTCTGCCCCGTCACGTCGAGCCTAATGTCGCTATATTGGCCTGACGGCAGCTCGGCATCAAAGACAGTTTGCCCGCCGCGCACACCCACGTTCAACGGCGTTATAGATTGATCCTCTGACTCGGCAGCAGCAGCCATCCGAATCGCAAACGGAACCTCCGCTCTATCGCGATACACCCGAAGATCAGCGAGTTCTGGAGCGGAATGCGCAAAGACGCCTGCATCGAGAACCATACAACTTTGTCCGGCATTTTGAGCAAGATTTTCAATTGGCCGCTGATACTGGAAATACTTGATCTCTGGCGATGCCACAATGAAGGTCAGCAGCAACACACCGGCGTTAAGCTTCATCGTTGCCACCGTCCCTTACACGCAGTTTGAGCCAGTCACGCTGATAGACAAAACTGACCCCAAACAACAGTATGCCCAGCCCAAGGAAGCTCAAGATTCTGTATCCCTGATTGAGTGCGCTCATGTCGAACAAGAAAACCTTGACTATGGTAACGGACAGCAGCAATAGCGCCTGCCAACGCAGAAATGCGGTACGTCGCCAGAAGCCCGTTGCCAGCAACATCGCACCGAAGAGCATGAACCAGATCGAGTAAGAGACCTGCGCAGACATCTGATTGGTCTGCCATTGATTCCCATCCCAACGCAATCTCCACCAATAGCTATGAATCTCCAGACTGACCGCGATCAGGATCAGTGCATTCACGGCAATCACGGCGCCAGCGGCAATCGCATTCCAGGCATCAGCAAATTCCGACTTATCCTCAGAGTGCGTTTTGAGTGCAATCCATGCCGCAAATGCAAAGACCGCAATTCCCACACAATAAGTACCAAAACGCTCGTTGAAGATGGGAGTGTTTGCAACATCTGGATTGATTACCAACAACGCACCCAAGCCAAGCGCAAGACAGAGCAGCGCCAACACGCGCAGCAATCGCAGTTGCTGGCGGCTTGCCACCCACAACAGCGCTGCGCCTTCAACAAGCCAGCCAATCGTAAGCCAACGCCCTTGCGCCTTGAGTGGAAGCGCAATCGTCAGAAAAACCACCGCAGTCGTCAGATGCAACGACGACAGCAATGGTGGACTGGCTTGCAGCCTTCCTTGTGCGGGCAGCCTTAGCAGCAATAAGTAGAATGCAGCAAATCCAACCGCCAGCCACGCCCCAGCCCAATCGCCACTCGACGCATCCAGCAGCGCAAAGTAAGCCACAAAGCCCAGAGCCGCATTGACCAGCGGCAGCACAATCACGGCAAGGCTATCCCAACCGGAGTGAGTCCCGCCATCTTCAAGGTCCACTCGTACCAGCCGCGGCGCAAAGGCGAAGATCAGAAAAAATATCGTCAGAAAGAACGCTGTAGTCCCCATCTGAGAGTGCGAATAGTATTCGACCCACCAGGCAGCAAACAACATCACGGTGCCAACAAAAGCACAAAATAACAGTCGCGACCAAGGACGCAGAACCACCAGGACAAGCACAGCAAGATTCAACACCAACAAGTAAGTCAGCAGAGTTATTTCATGATTGTCACCGGTCGAAACCAGCAGTGGTGTGCTGAGCGCGCCGACTATCGCATAAAGTCCCAGCAGCTCCGCATCTTGTATCCAGGCCATATAAACATTGAATGCCGTCACCAGAATCATCGCTACAAATGCACTCGAAGCGGGAATAAGGTGGTAAAGCGAAAAGGCCGCCCACAGCGATAGATAGAGTGTGCCGCTGCCCACAGCCTTCAGCGAATAGGAAAAAATCGCATAGCCGCGATTGCGAAAAAGCTCTGACCCGGCAATGACTGCCGCGCCCGCAGCCAAACCGATGAGTATCCGCCCCGTTGGTCCGATAAAGCGAGCAATCCACCCATTTTCGTATGCCAGATCCAGAAACCAGGCCACTGCAATCAGAACCGCGAAAATGGCAATGCGGTTGAACCATTGAGAACCAATCCGGCTCTCCAGTGATTGAATGTCCTTTGCAGAAGTCGTTGCCGCGTAAGAAAAGACAGGCCCAGCATTTGTATTCTGAGCCGCAGCTCCCTGCATAGGCGGCGCGGTTGGCTTGGCTTTGTGAGCAATCGCATCCGTCCAGGCAATTGGATGCGGCGACGCTGGCGGAGGCGTATTTACTGGGGTTGCCGCTTTCTCTTGCACAACCATTCCGTAGTGCGTAAGCGCCTCTTCAAGACGATGCACACGCGAACGCAGCTCGCCGACTTGCTCTTCAAGACTGCCTGAATTGTTCGTATCCATTGCCGTCAACTCTACAGCACAGATGGCTTACTCTTCAATGAAATAGTTGTAACTGTTGTGACTCGACAACTATTGCGTCCTGGCTTTCGCCTGCGCCTGAATGCGAATGGAAACGTGGACCAGACTTACGGCTGCAGGAGTTACGCCGGGAAGGCGGCTGGCCTGGCCGATGGTGATGGGGCGGACGCGTTCCAGCTTCTCGCGCATCTCGCGGGAGAGGCCGCTGATGATCGAGTAATCCAACCAATCGGGGATAGAGACTGACTCGGCGGCTTTCATCTTTTCGATGGCTTTCTTCTGCTGCTCAATGTAACCGGCAAACTTGATCTCCGTTTCGACGGCGCGGGCTTCATTGCGCAGAACGGCGGTTCCCGATTGGCCGGGAGTTGCATGGAGAACATGAGTGAGATCGGTAAGTCGTGAGTCATGCGCAAGGTTATCGCACAGGGCTTTCAACACTGGCTCAATAGTCACTTCAGGCCGCTTGAGTAACTGCGCCCATGTTAGTCCGATGGTAGAAGTAAGTTGGCTGAAACCCGCTGCTGACAGGCCGTCGGGAGTTACTTTGCTGGTGTGGAGCAAATCTTCCATAGCCATCATGCGCGCTTGCTTCTGTTCATACTCGGCCCAGGCTTGGTCGTTGATAAGTCCAAGACGGCGGCCATGCGGAGTAAGTCGGCGATCGGCGTTATCAATGCGCAGATGCAGGCGAAACTCGGCGCGTGAGGTAAACATACGGTACGGTTCGTTGGTTCCTTTGGAGATCAAATCATCAATCAAAATGCCGGTATAACCCTCTGTGCGATCCATTGTGAAAGGCTGCTCGCCTTTGAGCCACAACGCAGCATTGATACCAGCCATGATGCCCTGGCAAGCAGCTTCTTCATAGCCGCTGGTTCCGTTGATCTGACCGGCGAGATAAAGACCCTGCATACTCTTTACGCGTAGAGTACGGTCCAACTCTGTCGCATCCACACTGTCATATTCAATGGCATAGCCCGGCCGCAGCATCTCGGCATCTTCAAGGCCGGGAATGCTGCGTACAATCTGCCATTGCACCTCCATCGGCAGCGAGGTGGACATTCCGTTGACATAGACTTCATGCGTGTTGAGACCTTCCGGTTCAAGAAAGAACTGATGCTGCAACTTATCAGGAAACTTGACGATCTTGTCTTCGATCGACGGGCAATAACGCGGACCGATGCCTTCGATTTGGCCGGAGTACATGGCGGAGCGATGTACATTTTCGCGGATGATGCGCAGCGTTTCTGGTGTGGTAAAAGCTATGTGGCAACTGATCTGCGGCTGCACAATTTTCTTGGTGCGAAAGCTGAAGGGAGTCGGCTCAACATCGCCCCGTTGCTCGGCAAATGCCTCCCAATGAATGGTGCGGCCATCAAGTCGTGGCGGCGTTCCAGTCTTGAGTCGGCAGGTTCGCAGCCCCAACGCGCGCAGTGATTCGCCAAGCAGAACAGAGGCCGGCTCGCCACTGCGACCAGCGGGATAACGCTCTTCGCCGCAGTGGATGAGACCGTTGAGAAATGTGCCGGTAGTGATGATGGTGGCTCCAGCCAGAAGGTTGCGACCATCGCGGAGTTTGAGACCCAATACTCTCGAAGTGCCATCTTTGATGACCAGATTTACAACCTCGGCCTGACGAATATGCAGCCCAGGTTGCGACTCCAACACTTCACGCATCTTGACGCGATAGAGTTGCTTGTCGCACTGCGCGCGCGGACTCCAAACCGCGGGCCCACGCGAGGAGTTGAGCAGGCGAAACTGAATGCCCACCGCATCGGCCACTTCGCCCATGATGCCGCCCAGCGCGTCCACCTCGCGCACCAGATGCCCCTTGGCCACGCCACCAATGGCTGGGTTACAGCTCATCTGCGCAATCAGGTCAAGGTTCATTGTGATGAGCGCGGTCTTGAGGCCCATGCGCGCGGCTGCCATTGCTGCCTCGCAGCCTGCGTGACCAGCACCGACAACTGCCACATCGTATTGCTCAGTGAATGCCATCTGTAGGTATTCTACGTAGAGTGTGCAGAAAACGGCAGCGCGGTTGGGCTAGATCCGTTAGTATTGGCATCGGAGAACCAAAACATGGAACGGATGCTGGCTAGCCCCGCTGATGCTGAGATCATTCTCAAACTATATGAATTGCGCACGGAAGCGTTGATGCGACAGGCCCGCGCATGGATGACGGGCGAGTTCTGGCCGACCACGGCCGAGGAGTTTTTTGCCGTGGCTTCAAACCCCGCTGACCCGCACAATGCATGGCTGCGACAGGTACTTACCTACTGGGAGATGGCGGCGGCGATGGTATTGCACGGAGCTGTTTCTGCCGAGCTGTTTGTGGATTGCAACGGCGAAGGATTTTTTCTCCTCGCCAAATTCGCGCCGATTCTGGATGCGATTCGAGAGAAGAATCCTGCGTTTCTCATCAAGACCGGTGAACTGGTAAATCGAATTTCAGTGGCTGCGCAACGCTACGAGACGATTCTGAAAAATGTGGAAGCTATGCGCAAAAATTTTCCTGCCCGGTAGAACGTTCTCAACCGATAGTTCGATCCGCTGAAAGGATGACGTTAAATTCACTTGTCGAATCATGACCAGTGGGCGCATCATGGAAGCCGTACTAGAATTCCCATTCCCCTGGAGGTAAATATGAAACGCATCCTTTTCTTGCTCGTTGCTGCATTCGCCCTTGCGCCCCTCGCCGCGCACGCCGCCGACTCCACCAAGATCAACGGTTGGATCTCTGACTCAATGTGTGGTGCCAAGCACACCGGATCGGGCGCGGCCTGCGTAAAGAAGTGTATTGCAGACGGCATGACGCCGGTCTTTGTCGACGAGGACAAAAAGGCGGTCTGGACCATCGACAATCCAGATTCGGTCAAGGCATTTTATGGCGACCATGTAACCGTCACTGCAACTGCCGACACCGACAAGAAGAGCGTCCACATCGACGCAATTGAGGCAGCCAAGTAGATTTTTCTGCCTCCTGAGCTGCTTAGGACTCGCATCCGAAGCCAAACTCTGGTACTGTCATATCCGTTATCCTCTTCGGCCCTGTCATGGGGCCGAAACTAGGATATAGTTGTGGATTTTGGCAGGAACGTCAATGGCACGAGCAGTTTGGAACGGCAAAGTGATTGCCGAAAGCGATACGACAGTAATGGTTGACGGAAATGTTTACTTTCCCGAGACCAGCCTCAAGCGTGAGTATTTCCATACCAGCAGCACCACCTCCACCTGCCCCATCAAGGGTCAGGCGCGATATTTCAATCTCCTGATCGACGGCCAGGATAACCCCGACGCGGCCTGGTATTACCCATCGCCCAATCCAGTGGCCCGCAAAATCAAAGGCTACGTTGCCTTTTGGCGTGGCGTCGAGATCGAGAAGGATTAGAGCCTTACCGTAGTTTCAGGTGAGGAACCCCGGTTGGGTACAGATTTGTATTCCATTGTGTATTCCGCACTCTGACCAATCTCGTCTAATCTGGAAATATACCGGACGGGAGAAACTGGCTTGATCACCTCTATCCGCAGCCGTCTGAAGGCTGTTCCAGTCGTAGTGTGGATGGTGCTGATTGCCCTGGCGCTACGCCTTTCTGTTATCCCATTCAATAGTTATCTCTTTGAAGATCTAATGGATGCGTCCCACATCCACGCGTGGGAACAGGGAAATGTGGCACGTGCGCTGCTGGCTGGTCATGGCTTCGGCAGCCCGTTTGTGTCCAATCAACCTTCGGCGATCATGCCTCCGGTCTACCCACTCATCGTGGCCGCATTCTTTTATCTTTTTGGCATCCACACTGCTGGAGCAATCTTTGCCATTCACGCTTTCGATTGCCTGATCAACGCACTTGCCTGTATTCCAATTCTCCTCATTGCGCGCCGCAGCTTTGGCATTCGAGTAGCGATGTGGGCAGGGTGGATATGGGTTTTTTTCCCTTATGGCATCTACTTTTCAGCCGCTTGGGCATGGTCAACGCATTTGATGTTGCTGTGTCTCTGCTGGTTGTTCTATCTGGCGCAGGAGTTGGAAGTCTCATCGCAGTTGGGTCTATGGGCTGGGTTCGGACTGCTGGCAGGCTTTGCGGGACTTACTGAGCCATCGATTCTCATTGTGATCCCTTTTCTGATGGTGCTGGCAGCCTGGAAGCTAGCTCACACAGGCAAACGTTGGCTGTTGCCAGGACTTGTTGCTTCACTCACACTTGCTGCCGCCATCTCGCCGTGGTTGATCCGCGACGCCGTGGTCTTTCATCGCTTTATCCCCATGCGCGACGGCATGGGCCTGGAACTATGGATGGGCAACAACGGCAATTCTCTCCATTGGACCAACAACAACGTCCATCCGCTGCACGATGCTAGCGAACTAGCTGCCTATGACGCTGGCGAAATGGCCTACATGGACCACAAGCAGCAGCAGGCCATGATCTATATCCATAACCACACCCGCTGGTATGCATGGATGTGCGTGCGCCGAGCCGTTTATCTGTGGACCGGGTATTGGAGCTTCGATCCTGCATATCTGGCGATGGAACCAACAGACCCTGAGAATATTCCCTTCGCCACTTGCCTGACGTTACTAGGAATTCTCGGAATCGTCCTGCTCTGGCGACATAGAACTTATGAAGCCATCAGATACGCCGGAGTGCTTTTTCTCTTTCCCCTGATGTATTACTTCATCCATCCCGAAGCCTACCGAATGCGCCCGCTTGACCCTATCCTGGTCATGCTTGGCTGCTACGCGATTCTGAGGTTGCGTGGGCTGGCCGCAGAACACACGGTGCTTGTTCCTGCCTGGGAACCGAGCATCCCCATGACTGCAAATGCAATCTCGCCCGAAATAGGTTTCGAAGCCGACTGACCACCCGTACAATCCGAGTGGTATGATGGTGCGGTTTGCCGATTACAGCAAGGAAACCGCATATGTTGAAAAGCCTCTTCAGCAGTTTTGTTCTGCTTTCAGCCTCACTCATTGCCGCCGCTCAACCCGCTTCCGTCAATTTTGACGCTGCCACCAAGGTCTTTCGACTGGATGGCGGTGGAGTCAGTTACGTCTTTGGCGTGAATCCGAGGGGTGAGTTGCAACAGCTTTATTGGGGCGCGAGGCTGGGTGCGGCCGATTCGTTTCCACAAGCTGCTCCGCTGCCCGAATGGGCCTCGTTTGATTCGTCCTACACCACCACTCCGCAGGAATATGCGGGCTGGGGCGCGGGGCTGTTTGTCGAGCCAGCGCTGAAGGTCAGCTTCCCTGATGGTAATCGCGATCTGGTCTTGCACTACGAAAGCTACACTGCAACAACAAACGGCTTTGAGGTGCTGCTGAAAGACATCAGTCGCAAAATTTACGTAACCTTGCACTACGCAATTGATCCAGATAGCGGCATCATCACCCGCTCGGCCACCATCGAGAATCGCGAGCAACAATCGGTAACCATAGAACAAGCCGCAGCAGCAGCCTGGGTGCTGCCGCCCGCTCATTACACGCTCAATTACCTCACCGGTCGCTGGGCGGGCGAGTGGACGCTGAATCAGGAGACAATCCATCCCGGCGAGCGGGTCATCGAGAGTCGGCGCGGGTCAACCGGCCACCAGGCGAATCCCTGGTTTGCAATTCAGGCGGGCCAGAACTCTGAAGATCACGGCGATGTATGGTTCGGCGCACTGGCCTGGAGCGGTTCCTGGCGCATCGCCGTTGAGCAGGATCAGTTCGATACAGTGCGCGTCACCGGCGGCTTCAATCCCTTTGACTTTGGCTACGTGTTGCATCCGGGTGAGAAGCTGGAGACGCCGGTTTTCTATGGTGGCTATGCCGCCAACGGCTTGGGCAGCGCATCGCGGCTGTTGCATCGTTTTGAGTTGCAACACGTGCTTCCGCGCACGGCGGCAACCGCTGGACAGCCTCTGCCCAAGGTTCGGCCAGTTATCTACAACTCGTGGGAGGCAACCGAATTCAATGTGAGTGAGGCTGGCCAAGTGGCTATTGCTGAGAAAGCCGCAGCCCTCGGCATTGACCGCTTTGTAATGGACGATGGTTGGTTTGGCGCACGCAAAGACGACCATGCCGGACTCGGCGACTGGTATGTAAACCAACAGAAGTTTCCCAACGGGCTGAAGCCGCTGATCGACAAAGTGCACGCACTGGGCATGGACTTTGGTCTGTGGGTCGAGCCGGAAATGGTCAACGCCGACTCAGACCTTTATCGCAAACATCCCGATTGGATTCTCAACTTCGCAGGCCGTCCTCACTCTGAGCAGCGTAACCAGATGGTGCTCGATCTTGCTCGGCCAGACGTGCGTGCGTATATCTTCGGTTTTCTTGACAAGCTGCTCACCGAGAATCAAATCGCGTTCCTCAAGTGGGATTACAACCGCAACTGGAGCGAGCCGGGATGGGATCAGTTGCCCGCAGCCGAACAGAAGCGAGTCTACGTCGAGTTCACGCGCAATCTTTACTCCATTCTCTCCGAGCTGCGGCAGCGGCACCCGAATGTCGAGATCGAAACCTGCTCCGGTGGCGGGGGCCGCGTTGACCTGGGAATTCTGCGTTACACCGACGAGGTTTGGCCCTCCGACAACACCGATCCCTTTGATCGTCTGACCATGCAAGATGGTTTTACCTACGCCTACACGCCGCAGGTGATGATGGCCTGGGTCACGGATTCGCCGCATTGGCTCAATCATCGCACCACCTCGCTGACTTATCGTATGCTGAGTTCGATGCAGGGTTCGTTGGGCATCGGCGCGGATATTACCAAGTGGAACGTCGACGAAATGGCCACTGCCAAACGTCTCATCGCCGCTTATCACCAAGTGCAGCCGACCATTGTGCAAGGCGACCTGTACCGGCTAATCTCGCCACGCGACGGCAGCGATTTTTCAGCAACGCAGACCGTCAACACCGACAAAAGCCAGTCGGTAGTCTTCGCCTTCATCAACGCCACGCAAAAAGGCCACTTCTTTCCCACACTCAAGCTGAAAGGCCTCGATCCAGCCGCGCAATACACGCTCACTTTCATTGCTGGCAAGCCGCGCATCGGCACGCCGACTGCGGCCAGCGGTGCCTGGTGGATGAACCACGGTCTCGATTTCGATACGGATTTTCGCGGCGACTACCAAGCCGCAGCCTTCCGACTGGATCGGAAGTGATGCGGCCTGACTGCACGTGGTGAAAGTCAAAGTATTGAAAGGGCACGACTTTAGGCGTGTCGCAAAGCCCAAATAATCAATGGCTTTAACCGCTGAGGGAGGTTTTTCTTTAATTCTGACTTTACCGTAGAATGCTTATGGCGCGGTAACTACCACTCGCGCCGCACTCCAAAGACATCAAGTTGAGTATCATTGCTCAGCAGCGGCAAGTCTTCATGTATCGCCTGTGCCGCTAGCATTCGGTCAAAAGGATCCTTGTGATCGCCTGGAAGATGCCCGGCACGAAGAGCGTGTTCTGGCGAAATAGAAAGCAGTTGAAAGCCAACCGCAGTCACCCTGGGTACAAAATTCTCTGCCAGAGCACGTGCAAAATTGAGTTTACCGAGGCGGTATTTGGTGGCAATTTCCCAACCAGAAGCCGCGGATACAATAATCTGGTTCTCTCGTGACTGAACCAGTTGCTGTGCTCGGGGCGAGAGCATATCTTCGTCGAATGCGATCCACAACAAAGTGTGTGTATCGAGCAGGATCCTCAATCGCCCTCTCCGTTCCATAATCGAAGCTCGTCTTCAGGAAGCGACTCAAAGAATTCAGGGCCAACGTTTCCTTCCCCCTTCATGAACCCAAGACGACGACTCGCCGGGACCGGATCAATCGCAACCAGACGGGCAATCGGCTTACGCTCACGTCCAGAGGTAATCTGCACCTCTTCGCCCAGTTGCGCACGGCGAAGAAGCTCAGAGAGATTCGTCTTGGCTTCAAAAATAGTAGCGGAGTGCATTTTCACCTGCTAAGTTATCTTAGCTAGACACTGGTTGATTGTCAATCCATCATAGGCTCAATGGATTATAGCTATACTTCAATGATGATGCATATACTTCGAGATTTCCATAGCCAGGAACGGCATCGCAGCACAGAGTTCTCTGCCAACAATCTCCACCTGCCGCCAGTTGCCCCCAACTCGCGTATTCGAAACCAGAAACAACATAATCCATGCACGGCCTTTACTCGATGCGGAGAATTACCTCCTCATGGCGCACAATGAATGGGTAAGAACCCAAGGCCATCGCCACGCGCCGGAGGCGCAATGACCATTAGCCCCGCGCTTCAGCGTGGGGAAAGCGTTCACATCAGGAAAGGGCCGGAGTCCTGTAGGGACGGCGCTCTGAGAACTGAAAAGCAAAACCAGGAGCGATTCCCGCAAACGCCAAACAGCTACTGCCACCCCAGCAAAGTCAGGCTTCTTCTTTTTGCAATAGATTAAAAAACAGCCTCTGTGATCGTCGCCACACAGCGCTGTGCGGCTCGATTTGCTAGAATTCGTACGGAACGTCAAACCTTTTTAGCGTTGGACGGAGAGGTAAATCCCCCAAAATGCCAGAGTTTCTGCAAACGATTCAAAGCGCTGCCGGAGAGACTCTTGCCGTGGATCGCCGTCCCAAACTGAATGACCGATTACTACATCGCATTATGAGGAACGATATGACTGAGATTGTTGCCATTCGCGCCCGCGAAGTCCTTGACTCGCGCGGCAATCCGACCGTGGAAGCGGACGTAATCCTGGAAAGCGGCGCACTTGGCCGCGCCATCGTGCCCTCGGGCGCATCCACCGGCGAGCATGAGGCCGTGGAGCTGCGCGACGGCGACAAAAGCCACTATATGGGCAAGGGCGTTTTGCAGGCCGTTGCCAACGTCGAAACCGTCATTGCGCCGGAGCTGGAAGGCCTGGACGCAGCCAACCAGCGGCTGATTGACATGACGATGATTGAGCTGGACGGCACACCCAACAAGAGCAAGCTGGGTGCCAATGCCATTCTTGCTGTTTCAATGGCCGCCAGCCGCGCCGTTGCCCAGACCCTTGAGATTCCGCTCTATCGCTACCTGGGCGGTATCAATGCCAGCATTCTGCCGACGCCGATGCTGAATGTTCTTAATGGCGGAGCGCACGCTGACTCGAACGTGGACTTCCAGGAGTTTATGATCATGCCGGTCGGCGCCGAGCGTTTTTCCGATGCTCTGCGCTGGGCTGCCGAGACCTTCCACACCCTCAAGGGCGTGCTGAAGAAGAAGGGTTACTCGACGGCAGTGGGCGACGAAGGCGGCTTTGCTCCTTCGCTCAAGTCCAATGCCGAAGCCATTGAACTGATTCTCGAAGCGATTGAATTGGCCGGCTACAAGCCTGGTGAGCAGATCGCCATCGCGCTCGATCCCGCCGCCAGCGAGTTCTACAACAAGGAGACCGGCAAGTATGTCTTCAAAAAGAGCGACAAGCGCGAGCTGTCCAGTGAAGAGATGGTTGCCTTCTGGGATAACTGGAGCCGCCAGTACCCCATCGTTTCACTCGAAGATGGTTTGGCAGAAGACGACTGGGCAGGCTGGAAGCTGCTTACCGACAAGATGGGCAGCCGCATTCAGTTAGTGGGCGACGATCTCTTCGTGACCAATGTAAAGCGGTTGCAACGCGGCATCGACGAGGGTGTGGCCAACTCGATTCTCATCAAGCTCAACCAGATTGGGACGATTACCGAGACGCTGGAAGCGATCGACCTGGGCCGCCGCTACGGCTACACCTCGGTCATCAGCCACCGTTCGGGCGAGAGCGAAGACACCTTCATCGCCGACTTGGCCGTTGCCACTGGCGTGGGCCAGATCAAGACTGGCTCTGTCAGCCGTACAGACCGCATCGCCAAGTACAACCAACTGCTCCGCATTGAAGAAGAACTCGGCGCTGGCGCAACCTTCCTTGGCCTCGAAAGCCTCAACTACAACGACTAATCCACTCGCAGTGGAGCAGACGGATGTATGAAACGTAAGGGAGGGAGCTTCGGCTTCCTCCCCTTTTTGTTTTTGTGACATTCAAAAAATTGCAGGTATTCAAAAGATGCTGCGTTTTCCACCGTCTCGGTCACTCCTTTTCCCTCCATCCCGCCGATCCGGTGTAGAATTTAATAGGCAGAGCAGGATTTTCATGCTTGCCTAACAAACAACCGCGCAATCATGTGGTTGTTGGGGATTTATGGACGCCTACTTATACGGCTCTTCGCGCTCCCTCTACGGATCGTCGATTTTGTATTTTCCAACCATTTCCATTGCAAAGTTTGGACATTGGAGGTCCAGGCGCTACCGGAGCATCTCCGGCCGCCTCGGAGATTCCTGATGGCCGATCTGGCAACTACAGTCAATGTCATGCCTGCGGGCACCTCCCTGTTGGACCGCAAACTCGCCAAGCCTTCTGGCCGTGCTGGAATCGCAGTGTTTTTGCTGGCTCTGGCCAGCGGTCTTTGCTACATCGTCTTTCATGTGGCCAAGGATCTGGATACAGTTGCAATTCCCAGCATCTGGCCTTATCTGTTGCTGGGTCTGGCGCTCATCATCGCGTTGGGTTTCGAGTTTGTGAATGGCTTCCACGACACGGCCAATGCCGTAGCCACAGTCATTTATACGCATTCGCTGGAACCAAATATCGCTGTGGTTCTGTCGGGCTTCTGCAATCTGGCCGGAGTTCTAGCCTCATCCGGCACGGTAGCTTTTGCGGTCATCACGCTGTTGCCTGTTGAGTTGATCTTGCAGGTCAGCTCTGGCGCAGGCTTTGCAATGGTCTTTGCATTGCTGATAGCTGCGATTTTGTGGAATCTGGGCACTTGGTGGATGGGACTGCCTGCATCCAGTTCGCACACCATGGTCGGCTCCATCATCGGCGTGGGCATTGCAAACCAGTTGATGAACGTGCGTACCGGCACATCTGGCGTGGACTGGGAGCAGGCACTCAAGGTGCTCAAAGTCCTGCTCATCTCGCCACTGATCGGATTCTTCTTTGCTGGGCTATTGCTGTTGCTGTCGAAGTGGCTCATCAAGTATCCGTCGCTTTACGAGGCCCCCAAGAATAATCAGCCTCCGCCCTTGCCGATTCGCATTTTGATGGTGGTTAACTGCATGGGTGTCAGCGTCTTCCACGGATCAAACGACGGACAAAAAGGCATGGGCTTGATCATGCTCATCCTGATCGGGACTGTTCCGACGGCCTATGCGCTGAACCATGCCGTTACTGCGAACGATATTCATGACTTCATTACCGCATCTACACAGGCCAGTCATATTCTTGACCAGCACGTAGACAAAACAATTGCCCTGAGCGCCAGTGCACGCGCCGAGGTTACGGACTATATACGCACCAAGCAACTCAAGCCGGATACCCTTCTGGCTCTTCGTACACTGGTTGAGGATGTGAACCACGAAGTGGTTTTATACAAGGCTTACAAGTCAGTACCGGCGCAGGATCAGGCCAATGTTCGTAACGATATGTATGTGGCCAGCGAAGCAATCGCCCTGATGCAGAAGGCGCACAATCCTTCGTTCACATCCGCTGAAAATGCTGCGCTGAGCAATTACAAGGCCAAGGTGGACAAATCCATCAAGTTCATTCCCGACTGGGTAAAAGTGGCTGTGGCGCTGGCTCTTGGCCTGGGCACCATGGTTGGTTGGAAGCGTGTCGTGGTCACTGTCGGCGAAAAAATCGGCAAAGACCGGCTGAACTACGCGCAGGGCGCATGTTCGGGTCTGGTAACAATGGGCACCATCTTTGCCGCGAATATCTGGGGGCTGCCGGTCAGCACAACGCATATTCTCAGTTCTAGCGTTGCCGGAACGATGACCGCCAATGGCAGCGGCCTGCACTGGAGCACAGTCCGCAATATCCTGGCTGGCTGGTTCTTTACCCTGCCTGCCGCCGCACTACTGAGTGGCTTGCTCTATTGGCTGTTTCACATGATCGCCTGAGCGGGAGAGTCCTATCAAATCCACAATGCAGAACGGCCACCCTTAAGGGTGGCCGTTCTGCATTGCTTTGTAGAAGCGCGACTTACCGTTCGCTCTTCCAGTTGATGAGATCGCCCAGAGTGGTGGTTGAGCTGGAGACAGGCTGTTTGTGATGATCCGCCTTGTAGCTCTCCACTTGTGCGCGGCTGGCCTCCTGGCCAATTGAGCGCAGGCTGAGTCCAACCTTCTTCTCTTCGACGTTGATCTTGATGATCTTGAACTCGTGCTCCAGACCGGCTTCCAACTTGGAACCGCCGCCCTCGTCGCCCGCTTCGGAGATGTGGCAAAGACCTTCCACGCCCTCCGCAATCTCGACAAATGCGCCGAACTGCGCGGTACGCAGAACCTTGCCGTGAACCTGATCGCCAACACGGTGCGTAGCAAAGAAGCTCTCCCACACGTCGGGCTGCAACTGCTTGATGCCCAGGCTCAGACGGCGATTCTGCGGCTCAACGCCAAGAACAACTGCCTTGACCTTCTCGCCCTTCTTCACCACTTCTGAAGGATGCTTGACGCGCTTGGTCCAGCTCAGGTTCGACACGTGTACCAGTCCGTCGATGCCGTCTTCAATCTCAATGAAGGCACCAAAGTCGGTCAGGTTGCGAACGCGACCCTCAACCACTGTTCCTGCCGGATAACGCTCGGTCAGATTCTCCCAGGGGTTGTCGAGCAACTGCTTCATGCCCAGCGAAATGCGGCGATCAGCCGGATTCACGCTCAGCACAACGGTCTCGACTTCATCACCCGGCTTGACCAGCTTCGATGGATGCTTGAGCCGCTTGGACCAGGTCATCTCGGAGAGGTGAACCAATCCCTCGATGCCCTGCTCCAGCTCCACAAATGCGCCGTAGTCGGTAACCGAAAGAACGCGGCCATGCACATGAGCACCCACCGGGTAACGCTCAATCGCATCCAGCCACGGGTCAGGCGTCAACTGCTTGAAGCCCAACGAAACGCGCTGCTTGTCCTTGTCGAACTTCAGCACCTTGACCTGAATCTCGTCGCCCACATTGACCAGATCGCGCGGGTGTGTCAAACGTCCCCAGCTCATATCGGTAATGTGCAGCAGGCCGTCGATGCCGCCCAAATCCACAAACGCACCGTAATCGGTCAGGTTCTTCACCGTACCGGTCAGCACCGCGTCTTCGCCCAACTGATCCAGCGTCCCACTGCGCTTGGCGGTCTGCTCTTCTTCCAGAATTTCTTTGCGGCTCACAACTACATTGCCGCGCTTTTTGTTCAGCTTGATTACGCGAACTTCTATCTGTTGACCAAGATAGCCGTCCAGATTGCGAACCGGACGAATCTCAAGCTGCGATCCAGGCAAAAATGCCTTCAGACCAATATCAACCGTCAAACCACCCTTGACGCGGCTTACCACCGTGCCCATCACCGGGGTCTTGTCGGCTGCGGCCTTCTCGATCACGTCCCAGACGCGCAGGCGTTGTGCCCGCTCGTAGTTCACCAGGTAGCCGCCCTCTGGCTCCTCGCGCTCAATCACCACTTCGATGACGTCGCCAGCCTTGAACTTCACGGCTCCGGTGTGATCCAGCACTTGGTCCAGTGGCACCAGTCCCTCGGACTTCAGACCCACATCAATGACCAGATGCTTTTCGGTTTGCTTGATCACGGTGCCAGAAACAATCTTGTCGCCATAGGCTTCCACAGCAGCAGCTTCTGCGGCCTGCTCGCGTTCAAACGCGGCCAGTGCAGCAGAAAAATCATCCATGGATTCCAGTCCGTGCTCGGCATGGTCGGTGGACGAATGGTGCGCCGGGGTTTCCGCTGCGGGCGTGGCCTCCGCTGTGGTATCCACCACAGATACGGCCTCAAATACAGGCTCGGTTGGGGCATCGGCGTCCAGCGCGGAATTTGCTACTACTTCGGCGGTCTCAGGGTTGGACGTGGATTCAGACAACGGCTGCTCAAGCTCCGTCGCAGGATCGAGGGTTGGGAGTTCCAATTCGGTGTTCAGGGTTATGCTCTCTGGTTCGGGATTGAGGACGTTTGCCATTGCTGCTAGCTCCGGAATTCCTTAGCTCTCGCGACCATAAAATAGTTATCGCTGGGAGTAGCCCTAACGCTGCGATTGCCGTCAGCGAGGGGAGCCGCAGACCAAGCCCACTTACTACCGATAACCCATATCCGTGGCGTTTTCCGCAGAGACAGCACTCCCAGCAAACTACGCTGAAAATAATCGACTGATCTGCTTGGGAAACACCCGGCAGGCAACGGCTGGCTGGAGGGCGGCCGTAACTCTCTGCTGGAATCCGCGCAGGAAGCTACGATCTCAAGTGTAGCAACCTCTTCTTTGCTGCGTCAATCAAAGAGTTGGAATCTACCGCATTGCAACCGAAAATTTACGCGATTCCCGTGGCGAAGATCGTTTCACTCAGAAGTCCGTGCCCCATTCCAACCATTCCCACAATCTGGATACTGAATTGTTCCATGGATATGGCCACAGCGATCGGAATGAGAAAGATGATCGAGCAGACTGACCAATTAGGAATTGATTCACACTGGGATTTGTTCAGAGCTTTACTCAAATCAGGTTGCCTTTTGAATGCACATATCAGACACTAGATATATGATTTCGCCGATTCGTTGCTTTGTCAGCATAACGCTTTGCGCTGTGTTGTATTCCCCGATCTACTGCTGCGGACAACTGCAATTCCTCAAGCCACCAGGTCCTATTCAATACTCTCACTTCAAGGGTGAGGCTGGTCCTGAAAAGAATCAACTCGAATTTCTGGGGAAACAGGCGCGATGGGACGACGCTGGCGGAAACCAGAATCCGAATGGTGTGCACCTGCGCTTCGCCAAGATCGACGACCAGAAGACGCCGGAAGGCCACACGGTTGCGCGCTATCGCATCTTTGCTGAAGGAGCACCAGAGAATAAAATCTTTGCTCTTACCTCCTGGTTGTTGGAGGGCGAATATGCGTCTGGACCTCGCGACCTCTATGTAAACGCGCAGGGCTTGCTGATGTATCACAAGCCCAATCCCGATCAACGAATGCTCCTCAAGGTGCCGGCGGATGAGGTCGTCGTGATGCCCGATCTGGTATCCGCAGAACCGATGCGTTACCGGTTATCCAGCATGGATGGCGAGTTGAAGATATTTGGCACAGTCGTTCCGCATCCTGTAGTGGCTGAAGAAGCGGGATGCAGGCTCGAAGCGAGGATCGCTGAGGCCAATGCGAAGACAGTATTGATCATCGTCGACGGATTCCCCGCAAAATCGAAGATTCCCCTGGTGTTGGAGTCAGAAGGAAAGACCGATAGTGAAGTGCTGACCGCCGATCTGAATGGTAATGCGGTGATCGCCGTCGCTCCGGCCGTCCAGGGCAAGACGCAGGGAATTCTGAAGGCAACTGCTGAAGGGAACGAATGCGTTCCTTCGCTTGTTTTGCCCTGGGGTCCGTTTGCTCCTCCAGCCACCCCAGCAGCCAAGGCTCCAGCCGCTCCAGCACCGAAGACACCATAACTGACCAGGTACTACAGTTGTAGATGGGAGATAACGGAGGGAGTATTAGAGTGTTTTCCGAAATAGTGTAGACCGGAATTCTGTCACTATCCCACCCATTCCGCTGAAAAACGCGGAATGGATGGGGCACGGAGGTCTATAGCAAAAGCGAAAATGCTTTAAAAAGAACTTGGGCTTCAAATCCTGCCGACCTTATTCCGAGACACCTTCGTGCTCACGCGAGTTGCGAATTCGGTTGATCTCTCTATCGACCTCCGCATCGCTGGTCCGGTTCGTCCCCGACGCCTCTGCCTGCCGCCAACCCTCTCGCAAACTGGCCAACGCCATCGCTCTTTGGAGCTCACGATCTTCTGCGGCCACATCGCCAAATACCGGAACCAGAAAGTATGCCGGCCCCTGCTGCCCAGAGAGCAACACGGTCTCTCCATGCGGAACAGCCTCCAGAGCCTTCGCTCCTCTCGTCCGAAACTCTCATAGCGATACTTGTCGCATCCGCACCCCAGTCTGGATTTTCAATCCCTCGAAAACCTCAAATCCTATCCATCCGCTTCCAGGGCGCCGACCAGATTTTTGCCGATCAATATCATCACGGTGCGCATGCTCATAGAAGTAAGAAGAGCAGAGAAATGACTGTGAAACTGTGCAGCCAAGATTCGCTCAGTACTTTTGCATCTTCGGGTCAATCTGATCCGCCCAGGCCAGAATGCCGCCCGAAAGATTCGCAACCTTGCCGTACCCGGACTGTTGCAGAAACTCCGCCACCCGCTGGCTGCGCACCCCAGAACGGCAATGGACAATAATCTCCCGCTCGCGGTCAATCTCGCTCAGCCGCTGCGGTACTTCATTCTGTGGAATCAGCTTGCCGCCGATGTTGGCGATCTGAAACTCGTAAGGCTCGCGCACGTCGAGAATGAACAAATCTTCGCCAGCGTCCATGCGCTGCTTGAGTTGCTGCACTGTCATTTGGGGAATTCCGTTGCTCAATGGCTTCTCCTGGGCGTTTCTTTGCGAACTGGTTGCATCAAAGTTTATAGGACAGAACCGAGATAGCGTTCCGCAGAATCCGGCAAAATCGCAACAATCACAGCACGGCGACCAGCTTCCGACTCACCGTGGGCAATCTTCAGGCTGGCAATCACAGCGGCGGCGGCGGAGACGCCCACCAGCAAGCCTTCCTCGCGTGCAATGCGCTTGACCATCTCGTGGGCCTCGCCGGTTTCTACCACCACGGTGCCATTGGCCAGATGCGGGTTGTAGATCGGTGGAATGATCGAGTCACCCCGGTATTTAAGCCCCTCGATGCCATGCGCCGCAGAGTCAGGCAGAACGCTGATCGCCTGCAATTTCGGGTTATACCCCTTCAGCGATCTCGATGTGCCAATGAAAGTGCCAGAGGTTCCGATGCCCGCGACCAAATGCGTAACCAGTCCAGCAGTCTGCTGCCAAATCTCCGGTCCAGTGGTCTGGAAGTGTGCCTGCCAGTTGGCGTCGTTTGAGAACTGATCCATATAACAGAACCGTGCGGGATCATTGCCTACCAGCTCGCGTGCCCTGCGAATCGCCCCGTCAATTCCTTCTTCCGCTTCGGTCCAATCCACCTGCGCGCCGAGTGTGGCGAGAATCTGCTTCTTCTGCGATGAAATGTTGGATGGAATGGCGAGATGGACTGGAAAATCCAGCGCCGCACCGAGCGTAGCCAGCGAAATACCGGTGCTGCCGGTTGTGGCTTCGAGCACGGTTTTGCCCGGTGTCAGAAAACCGCGAGAAAGGGCATCGCGCACCAGCGCAACTGCGGCGCGGTCCATCACGCTGCCGCCTGGGTTAGCCCACTCAGCTTTGCCCAGGAGCGTAATGCCGGCAAGACTGCGAACAAGCTGGTCGAGCCGGACCAGCGGAGTGTTGCCGATGCGCTCGGCATGGGACGAGCCTGGATTGGTTTGATTCTTGTCGTAAGTCATTGAAGATTGCAGCCTGCGCTCCGATTATGCGAGATTGGGTATGCGGGGTTAGAGTTTGGCAATGATTTTGCCGATACACCCATTACCATCCTCGCAGACTGGAAGGCGATCATGCCAAAAAAATCCCGTAATCCGAACTTTGACCAGACCATTGCGACTCTGCGTGCGAATGCATTCGAGGTGACGCCCTATGCTGGAGTTGCTGGTAGCATGCTTGTCAGCAAGTATGGCGCAGCGGCTGTACTAGTTGCCGCACAAGCCAAAGATGCGCCTGCGGCTTATGCGGTTCGGCCTGGTGCATTGGTAAAGGGCGAAGTGGCGCGGCTGTTGGACAGAGGCTACCAGAAGTTTCTCAAGACCGCGCATTTTGAGATTCCGGCAACCGCCGGTCAGTTGGAGGCTATTCATACGTTTACTGAGGAACTGAAGCAAGTTACGGGTGCAATCAGTCTCTATAACGAGGCGCTGGGAACCACCAGCGACCTGTATCAATACGACCGCTTGAAGGGCCGTGAAGCGTTGCATATGACTCCTACGTCGCCGTGGGAGTTGGCCGGAGATCACTGACATTTGCTGGAAATCTGGCGGGCAGGATCATGGAAGTGGAAGAACCGCTTGAAAATCCCGATGCGAAGCCGGTAGAGCGCCGAGTGATTCCACGATTTGCGGTGGATCAGGATGCCACGATGCTGTTGGTGAGTCATGGCTCGAGCATCCCTTGTCGCATTCTGGATTTGAGCCTGGGGGGGTGCCTGATGCGCACCCGCGAGCGCTTCACGGCCAATTCGCAGCTTCGGGTTGAGGTGAGCTTCCGCGTTCGCGGATTTCTTTTTCGCCTGAGCGGCGTGACCCAATGGTCGGACGGCAGCCATCGCGTTGGCATCCGCTTTTTAGACATGAGTTCACGGCGCAAAGAGGAACTGGCAGAGGCGCTGGGCGAGGTCGAAGAAGAGATAGCCGCGAAGGCTCTGCTGCTGATTGAGGAATTGCCTGCGATTGAAGCTGAGGCACAGAGGACCTCCACCATTCATGCGGTGCAATCGCCAGTTGTCGAGCTTCCTCGAGTTTTAGAGACGGCGCAAGTCATTCCCGTTGGGTCAACGGAATTAAACGCAGAGACCGTGGCAGATCTCATCCAGGCGGTAAAACCGTTCGTGGTGAGGAAACCCGATCCGACTCCGGTTGCTCCTCCGCACGCAACACCTGCGCCAGCCTTGCCCAAAGGACGTGATCGTCGCAGCCAATCGCGCTGTGGGGTCGATTCGTCTGCGATCATTCATCTCATCAACATTGCGTCGCGTTTGAATGGGAGAATTCTGGACTTGAGCGCGAACGGCTGCCGCATCGAGACGGAGCAGAGGTTTCCAGTAGGCATATACACCCGCGTCGAGGTCGAGTTTGGATTGGAAGGACTTCCCTTTCGATTGGGTGGAGTCGTTCAATCCATCCACAACAGGAATCAGGTCGGCATTCGCTTTCTGGATTTGAGCGAACGCAAGCGAGAACAGGTTGCGCAGTTGATTGAAGAGTTGGAAAAGGACAAGGTGTGATGCGAAGATGCAGCGGAGCACAAATCAACTGAAAGCCGCTCTTGAGCATCTGTTTTGACAGCGGTTCATCGGTATAAAGTTACAGCCCCGTCAGACAATGCGAACCATCGCAGGCCAGACGGGGCGGGGAATCTTTGATTCAGTTTGCTTTATAGTTCGCCCGGTCGTCCTCTAACAGCTTTGAAAACCAAGACAGTCACTGGGATAGCCAAAAGCAAGTGAACAAAAGTTCCAGCGTGGAAGATAAGCCCCAGAATCCACAGGACCACAAGGGTAGCTACCAACGTTTCCTTCATGTGCCCTCCTTCTCCGCCCCAACGGACGGGAACAGGTGAAGTCTGGCACGGCCACATAAGAAGGGTCAAGGTCAATCTTTAATTTTCACTAAAACCTTGGATTCCGAAATCAAGTTACCTATGCGCAGAGGTAGGGTACTCGAAAAACTTGACACCGGCTGTTGCGAGTCATGAGCGCAGTCGCGCACGTTCGCGTTGCAATGCGCGATAAAGTTCGCTTTTGGAATTTCCTAACTCCTTTGCCAACCGCTTGAGCGCTTCTTTTTCATCCATTCCGCACTCTGCTTGAAGTCGCGCAACGCGGGTTGAAATTTTCTCAGCAGTTGCATTTGTACGGGCGTCAGAGCCGAATTCTGATAGCGGCTTAGCCTCGACCAACAGCGTGATTTCGCCGCGCACGCGGTTACGCTCGGCCATCTGCGCACGGACCGTGGTTACGGTGCCGCGGAGAAACTCTTCATGTATCTTGGTTAGCTCACGCGCTACGGTTACGCGCAATCCTGAACCCCATACGGCTTCAAGGTCGGCAAGCGATTCAAGTATGCGGTGCGGCGCTTCATAAAAGATGAGCGTACGCGGCGACTGTGCTCTACCTGTCTCTTCTGCCAATTCCTCAATGCGTGTGCGCCGCGCCCCGGCCTTTTCTGGCAAGAATCCGATGAAGTGAAATTCGCTGGTGGGCAGGCCAGATGCTACCAAGGCGCTGATGGCCGCGTTGGCACCTGGGATGGGAATGACGGCGACCCCGCTTTGAATTGCCTCAGTGACCAGAAAGCCGCCCGGATCGCTGATTCCAGGCATTCCAGCATCGGAGACAACAGCGATGCGACCGCCTGCCTTGAGGGCTTCCAGCAATTCGGTGGCTCGCTGGTGTTCATTGTGCTGGTGGCAGCTAACTGTCGGAGTTTTGATCTCGAAATGGTTGAGCAGCTTTTGCGTCTGGCGCGTATCTTCGCAGGCAATTCGGTCGGCGCGGCGCAATACGTCAAGAGCACGCAGTGTAATGTCGCCGAGGTTGCCGATGGGTGTGGCGACGAGATAGAGACCAGGAGCGAGCGGAGATTCGGAGTCGGCAGTCATCGCGCCGTCAGTCTCCGGCTTCCTGGCGCTCGATGCGTCGCTGCTCGGCGAGTAGTGACATTGAACTCATCAGGTTTTGAACGCTGACGATGCCAACTACGCGGCCGCTGTCGGTGATAGGGATCAGCGAAAGTCCTCGGCCAGCCTGAATGCGGCGAATTGTGGTGCCGAGAGTATCTTCAGGACGCGCCACCTGAAAGGCCTTGGACATGACGGCCTGAATATATCCATTTCCCTCGTTGCGCAGCGCATCCACAATGCGCTGGCGGCTCACGATGCCGACCAGTTGCGGTCCGCGAATAACAGGAAAGTCCTCTTGCAGCGAGTGAACACAGCGAGCCAATGCGTCGGCCAGCGTGTCTGATGGCGAGAGAGTGGCGAAATCGGTGAGCATGACCTCGCGCATATGCACGGTATCAACGACTGTCTGGAAGAACGCGCCTTGATCTTCGATGGGCGCTCCAATCATGATGAAAAAGCCAGCGATGCTGAGCCAGGGACTGTGCAGCAGCATTCCGCCAACAACAGCCAGCAGCGCAAGTCCCTGACCTACGTGGGCTGCCGCGCGTCCTTCAACGGCAAAACCATGTGCGCGGGCAAAGCTGCCGCGCAGAAACCGTCCACAGTCGAGCGGATAAGCAGGAAGCAGGTGCAGCAAGCCAAGCCCAACCTGCATCCAGACCATGCTGCGCACCAAAAACGCGCCGTCAACCCAGGGCTGGACAAATAATTGAATATCACCCGTCGCGCCAAGAAATGCAGCGGCCAGCATCAGTGCTGTGGCAAGATTGGCCAGTGGTCCGACAATTGCCATGAGAAACTGCGCGTTGCCTAGATTCACAGCTTCCTGGCTTTCGGGGTCGGCATAGGCAAACAGGCCACCAATGGGCAACAAAAGCACGGCGCGGAGCCGCAAGCCAAGCCATGCAGCCACCAACAGACGCGCTGTTTCGCGCACGGTTACCGCTACAACCAGCACCAGGAACAGACCCAGTCCGCGCAGGATGCCACCATTGGCAGTCAAGCCCAGACACACGATGATCAGGAGAGGAAAAAAGGCGTGGACGCGCATCTCGACGCCCATCCAACGACCCAGCGGAATTGACCAGCCACGCATATAAGGATTGTAGTGGCTTCGGGTCCGGTATGCTTGTTTTGATGCGGGTCATTGCCGGTTCATTTCGATCTCGAACGCTGAATGCCCCGGCTGGGATGAATACGCGGCCCACGAGCGACCGACTGCGCGAGACGCTGTTCAACGTACTGGCTCCGCGCATTGAAGGGGCAACGTTTCTTGATCTCTATGCGGGGTCGGGCGCGGTGGGGATCGAGGCGCTGAGTCGCGGCGCGGCCAGTGTGGCCTTTGTGGAGCGGGAGCCAGCCGCACTTGCTATTCTGCGCGGCAATCTAGACAAACTGAAATTGACGACGGGATTGCGCATTCATCAGAGTGGCGTGGGCGCATGGCTGCGGCGCTTCAATCCGGGCTCTGCGCAAAAAACGGGTAGAGCAACGGGCTTTGATCTGGTCTTTCTTGATCCGCCGTGGGATGCTGCTGCTGAATATGAGGCGACGCTGCGGTTGCTTGGTGCGGAGACTGGGCTGCTGGCGGATGATGCGCTGGTGATTGCCGAACATCGGCGCAAAGAGCGGCTTGCGGATCAATACGGCGCACTGGGAAGGACGCGGTTGCTGGAACAAGGGGATGCGGCGCTGAGTTTTTATGCAGCTATACGAATGATGCGGCAAAATCAATGAAGCCGCGCTGCGGATCGGTTGAGACCAACTTCACTGTGAGCTTGTCGCCAACGTCCAAGCCCTTTTCGCCGTGTACCAGCTTGCCTTCAACGTGCGGGTCGAGGGTGCGAACAAATGTGCCGTATTTGTTGACGCCGGTGACGATTGCACTGAAGCTCTGACCGATGCGCGGATGCAACACGACAGCAGCGATGCGCTTTTGCATCTCGCGTTCCACCTTGCGCGCTCCGTCTTCCATCAACGTGCAGCGAATGGCGATGGCATTGAGGTCGCTCTCAGAATAAGGCTGCGGCGCCTTGGACAACCAGGCTTTGAGCAGGCGCTGTGTGACCACATCAGGAAAGCGGCGGTTGGGCGCGGTGGAGTGCGTGTAGTCTTGCACGGCAAGGCCGAAGTGGCCTGGAGAAACCTCTTGGGGCTTGACCAGCACATACTCGCCCGGACCCATCAGCTTGACAGTGGCCAGCGACAAGTCTGGAAAGTGGTCGGGGTCTTTCTGCTTTTGTGCAAGCAGAAAATCATTGAGGGCTTTGGAGTCGGGTTGGGCGGGCAGCGTTGTGCCCAGGCCTTGAGCCATCTCGACGATGCGATCCCAACGTTTGGGGGTGCGAACGATGCGGCGAATGGAAGCTACACCTGCGTCCTCGAATGTTTTGGCGATAACCCCGTTGGCCGCAACCATGAACTCTTCAATCAGAGATGTGGCGCGATTCTTGTGCTGGCGCGTGATCTCGACGGCTTGACCGGCGAGCATCACGGGGCGTGTCTCAATGGTTTCAAGATCCAGTGCGCCGTGTTGAAAACGACCACCTAACATACGCAGCGCTGCTGCATCCTGCAATTTTAATTGCGCGGCCAGCTCGTTGTTGGCGGCAACTTTTGCAGGTGCCGGACCGGCGCCTTCAAGCCATGCGCCAACGCTGTTGTAAGCCAGTTGCGCACGGTTGCGGACTAAAGCACGATAGGCTTTTCCGTCTGAAGTTGCGCCAGCAGCATCCACACAATACTCGATCACCAGCGCGGCACGATCTTGGTTTTCATTGAGCGATGTTATGCCTTCTGATAACTCGGCGGGAAGCATGGGAAATACTTTGACACCGGTGTAGACAGAGGTTGTTTCGCTACGTGCGTGGCCGTCGATCACTGTTCCCTCGACAACGCGCGCGTCTACGTCGGCCACTCCGATAAGCACGCGAATGCGACCATCGGCGAGCTGCTCTGCCCATTCAATCTGATCCAAATCTTTGGAAGTGTCGTTGTCAATGGAAGACCAAAGCAAGCTGCGCTGGTCTTGAAATTCAGCAACCGTAGGCGGCTCTGGATGCTCTTGAATCGCTGCCAACTCTGTATCGGTTCCGGCAGGGAAATCGGGCTGAAAACCATGTTCGATCATGGCTGCATGAGCGGCTGCAACGAGATTGAAATGAATAGGCTGGCCAGAATTCATGATAGCTCCTTACATACGAAAGCTCAGGCTATCATGCCAGGGGCAAAGCTGGAGCAGGTTGCGGCATAAGTCAATCGAAACGCAGTTACAGCCAGTTATTGGATGTGTGCGAAAAACCAGGGTACTTCATTGAAGTCCACTTTGCTGTGGTGTTTTGAGTCCACTTGCAGCGTGACGGTCTGCTGCTTTCTATCGCGAAGAATTGTAACCGGCACGGGCTTTCCCTGATTGGCGTGGAGCGCACGCTCCCAATCGGCTGAGGTTGCGATTCCATCGGCACCCACTTTGAGAATCACGTCGAAGGCCTTCAGACCAGCGGTGGCAGCCTCGCTTTTGCGCGCAACCTGCTTGACCATCAGGCCGCCCGCAACGCCCAGATACTCGGCCATCTGAGAGGTCAATGGCTCAACCAGTGCGCCAACATTGAGGCTGCTACCAAAGAAGGGCATATGAAAACCGTCTGGCACTGAAGCATCACCGCCGCTGCCAGAAAGGATGCCCATCGCCGGACCCTGCGCAAAGACATCGCCGCCGTTGCCCAGCTTGTTCCAGACATCGTGTTCCATCACGCGGCGATCAGCCAACTCAACAGCCAGCGTTTGTATATTGCCATCGCGACTGATAACCAGGCTGACCTTGCGACCTGCGGGAATCTCACGCAGCATACGGCGCAACTGCTCGGCACCCTCGACAGGCTGGCCATTCAGGGCAATCACGACATCGTTGACCCTGAGTCCGACTTGCCCTGCTGGCGCGTCGTGGTCAATGAGCGTGATGATGGCACCGCGCACTTCTTTGAGCTTGAGCGCCTGCGCTTTTTCGTTATCCACATCTGTGAGATCGACACCCAAATACCCCTGCGAACTGATGTGTAACAGCAGTGGCGATGGGCCTTCGATCATCTGCGCTACCTGACGCATCTGCGCCTGCGCGGTTGGCACAACGGCCACTCCTGCGTAGAGCATCGCGATGATTCCGACATTGCGGTACGGCCTCAAAAGGTGCTTCATGATTTTTTCTCCCGCGATTGCATCGGCCCCGCATTCTTCTCTTGCGATGTGGTGGCCGAAAGATTGAACGGTGCTACTGAATCTCTGGATCCCGGCTCAAAACCTGTCTTGAAACGGTCCGAATATAAGGATTTTGATCTGAGTTGGCAACGGAATGCAACACCTGGCGCACGCTGGTGTCTCCCTCGACCGGCGGCAAAATGTTGATGGCCGCAGTGCGAATGCGTGGGTCGGGATCGTTCATCAGCGCCTCAAGCACAGCGTCGCGCACGCGTACATCTTCAGCCACATAAGGCTCCAGGCCTTGCAGTGCTTTTTCTCGTACGCCTGCGTTCTTGTCGTATTGAAGCGCAAAGAGAAGTGCATCGCGAATCCCTTCGCCCTTGCAACCGTGGCCGGTGCGACACTCGGTGGCCATCAACCCAATGGAATCGTCGCGCACGCCGACCGAGGCTGAGTTCTCAGAGGCCAACATGAGCAATTGACGAATTGCCGGATCATCGAGTGAACCCTCGACCTGGCGCGGGACAACCTGGTTGTAATGCACCTCGACCATGTGACTGTTTGGCTGGCGCACGATGCTTGAGATGTTGGCAATCTCCGCCGGAGCTGTCGATGTTGGAACCGGCGGCGCGGTCTGCGCAACTGGACTTGCCGTTGCATTGTGCGCGGCGCGATTCTGCGCGTACTTGTAGCCACCGAACGTGCCCGTGCTGACTCCGACCAACAGCAAGAGCGACGCAGCTACCGGTGCGGCCATCATGCTGGCAATGTTATTGCTGATGCGCTGACTGAGACGCTCATACCAACGCATCGGCGGCAGAGCATCCAGAGCTTCTTCAAGCCGCATCCGCGAACGCGCCACCAGATTTGGCTCCGGGTCTAGTACTGGATAGGCACCGGCCAGTAACTTCAGCGCCAGCAGATGTTCGCGTTCGCTGGCGCACTCGGCGCAGCCCGTCAGGTGCCGCTCCAACTCATGCGTCTGCTCGTCGCCCAGCTCACCGTAGGCTGCGGTTACGATCCGCTCATGTGCAAGTTCACAATTCATATTTACGCCTTTCCAGCCCCAAAAAAACTACTGCCATGGCCCCACGATCCGGCTTCCCATGGTTGGGAATGCCAAAGGCGATTTTTTACCTCAACTCTGCCAACTGTGCTCTCAACTTCTTGGTCGCGCGGAAGAGCGTATTCTTGGCCGTCTCTTCCGTCGTATTCAGCATTTCTCCGATGGTGCGCAGGCGGAGACCCTGGTAATGCTTGAGTTCAAAAACCATGCGCTCGCGCGGCGTGAGCTTCTCCAAAGCTCCTTGAATCTTTTCTCCCAGCAGCTTGCGATCCAGTTCTTTTGCTGGATTGGAAAACGACCGATCATCGGAGACCGAAGCCATTACGTCGATCTCGTCGCCAGAGTGATCCAGAACCACTGCTCGATCTTCTCGCCGCGTCTTGCGTCGCCTGAGTTGGTCAAGGCAAAGATTGGTCACGATCCGGTAAATCCAGGTATAAAACGAGCACTCGAAGCGGAAATTTCCAAGATAGCGATAGGCTTTCAGAAAAGCTTCCTGGTAAATATCTTCCGCGTCATGTTCTGAGCCGGTCAGATGCATCGCGAGACGCAGCACTTGCTGCTCATATTGCCGCACCAGCGTATCGAAGGCCGCACGCGAACCAGCCTGCGCTTGGCGAATCAGTTCCATCTCTGGCGCACGAGCTTCCATCCGCTCCTGTGCGCTCTTGGGTCCGCCGATGGTGGTTGTAGCCATGCCTGGAGAGGATTGTACCCTCCTTGCAGTGGGCCATGCCAGAGCAGCCGGAAGACGAACCGGGGAAGTGGGGTAGATTGCCGCATCCGTTGCCATCGATATCTCCGCACTGCAACAGACGCACGGATTTTGCTTTGGTGAGCGGCGGGAGTGCTGAAAGCGTGCGTTATCAATCAGTACGAATAATCCGAATTTATCAAATTCGGGGAAAACGAGCCCAACTTGTTTTGCACAGACGATTTAGATTCCATCCATTCATTAGAGACAATTACACTGGATGAGCTATGAACGAGAATCTTTTTGCTCCTTCCGTCTCCAATTCAGATTCAGACTGGGTTACTGCTCATTGCGACGGTGGTTCGCGTGGCAACCCCGGACCCGCTGGTTATGGCGCATTGATTGAGGATGCGCAGGGCAGCGTATTGGCCGAGTTAAGCAAATATGTTGGTATCCAAACCAACAACTTTGCCGAGTACTCCGGCCTGCTGGGTGTGTTGAAGTGGGCTGTGCAGCACAATGTGGATCGCCTGCGGGTGATCTCCGATTCGGAGCTGATGGTCAAGCAGATGCAGGGTAAATACAAGGTGGCCAGCCCTATTTTGCGTCCACTCTTTGAGGAGGCTCGACGGCTCTCTCATCGCATTGAAGCCTTCGAGATACGTCACACCCTGCGCGCCGGCAACAAGGACGCTGATCGACTGGCCAACGAAGCAATGGACAAGGGAATGGGCAGGAAGCCTGCGCCGCCGCTGATGGGAGCGGTGAAGCTGAGCGGAGTTGGTACGGTTGCTAAACCAGCTGCAAGCAAATCAGGCAGCGAGACAATCCAGCGGTTTGCTGGTGAGCCAGCCGACGGAGTCAGTGCCAATACAAGACAGCCAGACGTCAAGGTGGGCAGCGAGACAATCAAGCGGTTCACGAGTGAGCCTGTAAGCGCGGGCAGCAAGGTGGGTGCAGTGCGGCGGGCAGCGGCACCGGTAAATTATCCCATCAGTGAGCCTGCGTCTGCTGTGCCGATGCGCCCTGTGCAGACGCGCGCCCCCAAACACAATCTTCAAGTGCTGGAGGGCTACGTGAAGGGGGGCGTGGTTCACCTGCTCAAGGGCGAGTTGCCTGAAGGCGTATTTGTCAAAGTCATTTACGAGTAATGGGGATTACTCTTCGACGGTTTCTGGTTCATTTTGCGCTGTGCCCGGTTCGTCATTCCAAAGACAGACGATCCACCAGACCAATGCAACCATAAAAACGACTTCGTTGACTAACATCAAATGGTTTACATGGGTACGCAGTTGTTCCAGTTCCACCCGGCTTTGCGGATGCGCTGTTTTTGCAATGATGTGCACGGTCTGCCGCACCAGCAACGTAGAGATTGAGAAGACAGAAAGCCCGATCACGATCTTCTGCGTATGAGTGCGGAAGCCAGCCTTGAAGTCACTGCCAAAGATGGCCGTCAGCAGTCCCAGTTCCACCATCAGCAGATTCATCAGCACGTCTGCCTTTTCAGACAAAAACTGCATCCAGCGCAGCTTGGCAAGCGGCAGGTTCCAGGCCATTTCCTTTGCCTGCGGCCAGGGTCCCATCATCACCAGTACCAACGCAGCCACCACCAACAGCGCAGCGGTCCAGCCCAACAAGATTCCGCGTCTTGCGCTGCCGAAGGCCTGCCAAGCCAACTCAACTACCACCAGCAGACTCATGACGGCCAATACATCCGCGAGCGAGATAAGGATGGTTTGTAGAGTGATATTTGCCATGCGTCCGGTGAGCAGGACCTCAACCAGGAGCTTGATGCCGATCACCGCAATATAAGTTGTGAACCAAGGATAGCGGCGCGCTCGGTCCCGGCCCAGCAAAACCACCAGCAGAGTCAGTTCCGCAGCAAAAGTAATGGTCCAAATTACCTGATTCATCGTAAACGGAAAGTGGTTGAGCATGGCACCCTTGATCTGGCCGCGCATGACAGCTTGCGCGGACTATTCTAGTTTAATTGGCAGCGCAGCAGATATGGGCAGCAAGTTGGTTGCGGTGCGGATTTGCAGACGGTATGAATTGAAAAATATGGTGCGCCCGGAGAGATTCGAACTCCCGACCTAACGCTTCGGAGGCGTTCGCTCTATCCAGCTGAGCTACGGGCGCGCATATTCAGCATACAGCACTTTGCGATTTACCGGGCAATTTCAGTTTGTGTTCCGCAGGGCGACGCAAATCAATGGCCATGGAACTACAGTTGTATTTGACAAGAGTTTCGGAAAATAGACAGAGGCCCGGGCCTTTACAGGCTGCGGAAAAACCCCTAATTCTCGGCTCATTTTGCTCTCGGGGCGAAATTTTCGCCTTTCAGGCCGCTTCCGCCGCAGATTTCTGCCCTTGCTTTGCGTCTGGAGGCCGTTTTACCGGCCTCCAGACGCACTTCGGCCCTAATGGGCCAGCGATTCATTCGGAATCAGCCTCCGCATTCGCACCAAGTTATGCGCCACGATGGTCAGCCGATAGAACCAATCCACCCAATCCAATCCACCCAATCCAGTCCGCGCAACTTGATCTGGCGCAGCGGACGGTCCAGCTTCGACCAGCCGAAGACCCGCTCGATCAGCTTGCGCTTGCGCTGACTGATGGTGCGCCGCGCATCCTCTCGTTCGGCTTCTGTCAAGCTGTTGCGGCCCAGGTTCCCCTTCACGTATTCGCTGACGTGCGGGGCCACTTCGCGTTTGCCAAGGGCGTTCAAGAACCCCTTCTCCTGATAACCCGTGTCGGCGCCCAGAGTGATCTCTTGCTTCGCCTGCCGCTGCCCGACGGCGGGGATGGTCCGGTCCAACAGCGTCAACGCTGTGTCGACTTCCGCATCGGCGGCCGAAAGGCTGGCCTCCGCCGCCACCACCAGACCGTTGCGGTTCTCGGTCAAAGCATGGACCTGATAACTCGGCATCGCCTTATCCGCCGTAGCCTTTTTGTACAAACGCGCTTCTGGGTCGGTGGCCGACTCTACCTTGTCGCGCAAAAGCACCTCACCCCTGTACCCCGAACCCACGCCAGGAGCGGGATGATCGGCCGGAATCCGCTGTGCCAAGGTCAAATAACTGAACATCGCCGCCTGCTTCTGATCGTCTCCGCGCATACTCCATTTTACCAAAAAATACCCTTGAAAAGCATCGTAAACAATACATTATAAACGAATTAAATGGACTATTTACCCCCCGCCTCCCACCTCAAACAACCCGAAACGGGAACTGCTGGCAAGGACTTCAATCAACTCCGAGACAAGGAGAATTTCCGGTAACGAGTTTTTCCGCAGCTTGTAAAGGCCCCTGCATTTTCGTCACTCCATTATTTTGTTGAACTTACGTTTTTGTTTCTTTAGGGATGTGCCCGGTCAGTACCCCCACAAAGCACCCCCCCTACGATATTTATTTTTAGCCGAAATTTTTGCAGATTAATTCAGTGGTGGCGGGTGGCACATCCTAAGTTTTTGAAATAGCGAATCTTACCCATGAAGTAGGTGCTCCATCCTCCACCGTCTCTCCCACGCCGAAGGCTATTCGCTGGACGCGCAGTCCTTGCAGATTAATTCAGCGGAGCAGAAGGCAATGTCTACGCGGAACTATGCAAGTGACTCCATCTTTGATACTTACGTCATGAATGTTTGCAGCGAGACCCTTACAGGAGGGTTTAACCATGTCTTGTGAAGATTCCATGTAACAGTTTTCCGCCTGTTTGGAGGATCTGGAAGACCCGCGCAGCGGCAATGCCGGTCTGCTTTCCTGGTCAAGGTTGGCTGGTATACGCAACACGCCCTTCGCTTATCGTCCAGCGGACTTTGCCTTGCATCGCCCAGCCGTCGAAGGGGGTGTTTCTTGACTTCGATTTGCCTTCACGGGCGTTGTAAGTCCACTCGGCTTTGGGGTCGAAGATGACCACGTCGGCGAAGCTGCCAACGGCGAGTGTGCCGCGTCCCTTGAAGTTCAGCAAGGCGGCGGGTTGGGCGCTGAGCAGGCTCAGAACGCGGCCAATAGGCAGCTTCCACTCCTTGTGCAGCCAACGCAGGCTGAGGCCAAGAGCAGTCTCCAGGCCGATGATGCCGTTGGGAGCGCGCTCGAACTCGACTTCCTTTTCATGCACAGCATGAGGCGCGTGGTCCGTTGCGATGGCGTCAATAACACCGTCGGCCAGAGCTTCAATCAAGGCGTTGCGGTCAGCAGCTGCACGCAGTGGCGGACACATCTTTGCATGGGTGTTGTAATTGCCCACGTGCTCGTCCGTAAGCAAGAAGTGGTGCGGGGTTACCTCGCAGGTGATGCGCAAACCGTTGCGGCGAGCCTGACGAACGGCTGCCAGCGCGGCTGCTGTGGAGATGTGGGCGACGTGCAGGTGGGCACGGGCGTCGCGCAGTTCACTCACCAGTCGAATGTCGCGCTCGACGATGCCCGACTCAGCCTCATTGGGCCAGCCGCGCAGGCCGAGCCGGAAGGCCACCGGGCCAGCGTTCATGCTGGCGCCTTGCGTAAGGCGCGTGTCTTCAGCGTGCTGAATGACGGTAAGTCCCACACGGGCGGCAGCGGCCAAGGCCTCGCGCATCACATTGTCTTTCAGGATGGGCAGGCCGTCGTCTGAGACGGCAACGGCACCGGCGGATTTGAGCGCGGCGTAGTCATTGATCGTCTCGCCTTTTGATCCGCGCGTGGCGGCGGCGATGGGAAAAACGCGCACCACTGCGCCTCGTTCCGGTGCCTGCATCCAGCGTGTGGTTTCCACCGAGTCGTTGACCGGCGTGGTGTTAGGCATTGCGGCAACCGAGGTAAAGCCGCCCGCAGCCGCCGCAGCCGTGCCGGTGGCAATGGTCTCTTTGTAGCCCTGCCCCGGCTCACGCAGATGCACGTGCATATCAATGAGTCCGGGAGCGATGATGAGTCCAGTCGCATCCAGAACCTCATAGCCGTTGGACGATTTCAGTTTGCCCGGTGCGGCAATCTCAGCAACATGACCATCCTTGAGCAAAATATCTTTGAGAGCATCGACCCCAGCCGCCGGATCGATAAGTTGCCCTCCGCGAATCAGCAATGCCGTCATGCGCGGCCTCCTTCGCTCGCACTCGCCATCATCGCCCGCTCAACCACCGCCATACGAACGGCAACTCCGTTCTTGACCTGTTCCAGAATCACGGATTGCTTGCCGTCGGCTGCGCCTGCCGTTAACTCCAGGCCGCGTATGCTGGGGCCGGGATGCATCACGATAGCTTCTGGCGCATAAGTTGCCAATCGTTGGCCGGTAAGCTGGTAGCTGGCTTTATACTCTTCCAAATCCAATTGCAGACCAGCCAGCCGCTCGGCTTGAATGCGCAGCATCATCACGGCTTGTGACTGGCGCAACGCAGACTCGAAGTTACGCTCTATCTCAATGCCGGGGCCGGTTTGCGTGGCTAACTCAGGGAGTAACTGCGCGGGTCCGCAGAGCAAGACGCGTGCGCCTAGCTTGGGCAGCAGCAGCATATTGGAGCGAGCCACGCGGCTATGGAGAATATCGCCGGTGATGCTGATGGTAACTCCGGCGAGAGTTTCCGCAGTGACGGTCTCAACACCTGGCCGCAGATGAGCCAGAATCGTGCGCAGGTCGAGCAGAGCTTGCGTAGGATGCTGGTGCATTCCGTCGCCGCCGTTCAGCACGGGCAGGCGGGTTTCGGCTTCCAGCAGCCAGGGCGCGCCAGAGTTGGCATGGCGCAGAATAATCGCCTCGGCGCCAAGGGCACGCAGCGTGAGTCCGGTATCTTTGAGCGACTCACCTTTTTCTATGCTCGACGAGAGGCTGGAGACGAGTGTAGTATCGGCCCCGAGTCCCTTGGCGGCCAACTCAAAACTGGTGCGGGTGCGCGTAGACGACTCATAAAACAAAAGCGCGATGCGTCGCTTGGCCAGGATGCGCGCGCGGGTCAGCGGATCCTGATTTTCAAGCGCGGTGGCGCGAGTGAGTATGTGGCTGATGCCTTCGAGCGTGAGGTCTTCAACCGAGAGCAAAGAGCCGGGATGGAAAGCCGACGGCGGGGCGGCAGCGGGGGGCGGATGATGCGTGCGACGTGCGGGAGTTGCGGTCAGGTTCATATTTTCGGCTTCTAGATTCTAGTTTCCGGCCTTCAGCTAAAAGCCAAAGGCTGCAAGCTGTGTTCGTGCTTAATCCACGCGCTCGACTAACAGAACCTGCTCATCGTTATCGACTTCGCGGAATTTTACTTCAATGATCTCGCGGCTGCTGGTGGGCACATTGCGGCCAACATAAGTGGCCTCTACGGGTAGTTCTCGATGGCCGCGATCAATGAGCACGGCCAACTGCACGCGGCGCGGGCGACCGTGGTCAAAGAGGGCATCGAGCGCGGCGCGGATCGTCCTGCCTGTGTAAAGCACATCGTCGCACAGAATCACGTCGCGCCCCTCAACCGGGCAGCCGATAGTTCCCGGCGTGACAACGGGACGCACGTCGGCAGTGCTCAGGTCGTCGCGATAGAACTGAATATCCAGCACGCCGGTTTGGACGGTCCGCTTCTCAATGCCGGAGATCAGTTTGCCCAACCGCTCGGCCAGCGGGACGCCGCGGCGCTTGATGCCAACCAGCACCAGATCAGTGCTGCCGTTGCTTTTTTCAACAATCTCGTGGGCCAACCGCACCAGAGTGCGTTCGACCTCCGAGGCGGACAGTAGTC
>Ga0182030_10002693_pt1 | contig 37787 bp, 39 predicted proteins | sample 812S3MmetaG_FD_121299 | JGI IMG/M metagenome (GOLD analysis project Ga0182030, IMG submission 121299) | Permafrost microbial communities from Stordalen Mire, Sweden - 812S3M metaG (Illumina Assembly) | ecosystem: Environmental > Terrestrial > Soil > Wetlands > Permafrost | place: Sweden...
CTAATTTTTTGAATTAAAAAAATAAAATCTGCTTTATTTTTTATATGAAGAGAAATTTTAGCTCTTATTTTATAAACTAAAAAATATTAGAATATTTATAAAATTGATTTTCTAAATTTAGTACTATATAAAAATTTTATTTTTTATTTTTTGTAAGTTTTTGTATTAATAATTATAATTTTATTATAATTTCTAAAAAATTAAGAATCTTGGTGTATTTTACATATAAATTGAAAAATCCGATTTTTGGGTCTTAATAACTTTTTTTATATAATATAGAATTATATAAAAATTTGTATATTTTCTAGATATTATATAAAAAACTTATATTTTTAATTTTTAATATATATTATTAATTATTTGTGGATTTATAATATGTCAAAATCGGTATTTTTTGGTGTAAAAGGGTGGTCGACTTCAGCGGGCGGTCGGCTAGTGTGGGGTCCATCTTACTAAATTAACCAAAAATTATATACTCCTAATAAGCTGTACTTTTTTGAGACAGTTATACCTTTTTATAGCTATGGTATAGTATTTATTTGGTGTGTATCTATTGTACCAGGGTTGTAAGGATCTACATATTCCCTAGAAGGTAATTGCTCTGGGACTTACTCGCGCCAACTTAATATTGGATACGTTGATGCTTTGTGGCTTCGCTGGCATTCATATTCATGGAAACAAATATACATAATTTCATAGTTTATAACATCATCCATACGCATCAGCACCCATCTTCCACGTAACGGCGATCCCGAGACAGAGCAATTATTTCGCTTGACTGGAGACGAGTGTAATTCGTGGGCGACTCCAATCGCACTCTTGTCTCTGGGGAAATGGAGAGATCGAAATCTAGAAGAAGCAGTGACAAGACTAGTGTGGCCACAACTTTGATGTAAGGCTCCTCAAGCAATCCTGGCAAGCTCGTGTTTCGATAATCGGATTTTGGTGAGGTTGGCGTAGACTCCGGGGTGAGAGTTGCTTGCATCGTTTCCCGCACGACATGTGTCACGGCGGAACGTCTGTAGAACTCCCTGACGTCCGGGATACTCGAAGTCCCGGTTTTGCTATCAAGGTCCGGGAGCTCTTGCACGTTCGTGATAGGCTTCAAGCTGGCGAAGGCAAGTACCTGTCGTGCCTTAGTAATTTGTCAGAGACTTTGAAAATATGAGAAGCCCACCTCTGATGCTTGATGGGTAATATGTAACCACGCCGAAAGAACCTTGTCTACAAAGGCGATTGTTATTTGTGAACCCTGGTTGACGTCGGCCATAACAGTGGAGAGGATGGACTTCATATGATAAGTTGGCAGATCATCGAGAGACAAGATCTGAAACTTACTTCTTCTCGAGATTTTTTGATCGTTGAATCGAGTCGGATCTCCTGTATTGCTCTGAGTACCGTTTGGGCGGATGATGGTTTGGTGATACGGTTGTAAATAAGTCTGTGTTAAAGGGAATCAGCACATGGAGGTAGATTGGATTTCCCGTTTCTGCTACGAACGATTTTATTGGAGAAGGTATCATCTGGTACAGCCAACCTTCCTGCTCGGGATCTTGAGCATAACATAATACTGCCGTCGAGAAGTTGCGATCATTCCCTAAAAGTCAGGGTTATTTTCAAAGAACCTTTGAATTTGAAGCTGCCTTACACAGGTCACCGAAGAAGATAACACCAGTCAACGCTAGCATCGCAGGTTTCGTAGCTGCAGTGATATTGAAAGCTGTCCAGCCTGGATTGCACGCATGTCAGCGGAAATGCAACACTTCGAAGAAGCAGAGTCGTGCCATTGTAATAGTAGTATCTGCCACAAAGACTCTTTCCTTGTTGCAGTTTAGCAGCTATGGAATGCCGAAGCTGGAGCTGTAGGATTTGCCATGATGCCTCGAGATGAAAGGGCAGAACGATCTCGGAATCTACGTGGGGCTGCTGCTCTCCCCGAATCTGGGTAGCTGTAGCAGACATATCACTGGCTGGACGATGCAAAAATTCTTGTGCTTGAAAAGTAACTGTATGCTATCATCTCTTTATCCATACGACAGTTATTGACAAAGACTAAGTAGGGCCATCTCACCACGAGCGTCAGGCCACTGCGCAGGACGTTGTTGGCTGCAGGTGGTGCCTGAATCTGGTGGTGGGGGCGGGGAACGCATATCGGCCTTCCAGGGGCATCATCTATGGTGTACCACTGGTTCACTTGTCCCACCCCAACACTTTATCATCCCTGTATGACCAGCGCCCAAGGCCTTAAAGCAGCCCACATCGTAGGCTTCCGTGTGGCACAGTCAACAACAGTTACAGGACGTAACCTCAATAGGTCAATGCGATCAACACTGTCGTGAATGAAGACTAATTATATCACCACTGATACTGGCAATGTCCTTATCATACACACCTCGTCCAGGCCAATATGCAGCTGAAGTACTCCACCATCCCTTTGCTATTCTACGACGCCAATCTTCTTGCCCAATTGCTTCCATAACCAGCATCGTCGTTATTCAACCGCCGAAATTCACATCATGGAGTTCTCTAACCCCATAGCTATAATGTTTCTACTCTTTTCCCCTCTTTGCTTTTTTATCTTTGTCAAAGTTCTTGATCCAATCCGGGCTGCAAATGAGCCTCCTTACATCGATCCTTCTATCCCCCTCATCGGCCATGTAATTGGCCTTCTGCGCCGAAAATATGATTACTATTATGATCTTGGGTTGCCTCCCCTGAGTTCCTGGGCTTGGGTCAAAGGCTGACTTGTGAGCTTCCAGGACCAATTTTAAGCGGCCCGCTTTCACCTTACCTCTTCCTGGCATGCCACAGAAGCGTGTTTATATCATAAACTCCCCCGAACTCGCGGTTGCTCTACAAAAGGTGCCCCAAAAGCTTTCTTTCTGGCTCGTGGAAGCAATATTTACTGTTGGCATGGCCGGGTTGTCGAAACATGCGGCCGTGGCTTTGCAGGACAACACGTTGGGTACAGAGGATCGTCCAAGTCTATTCATGGACGGCATGATGGAGTTTCACAAACACCTCACGCCTGGAGATGGATTAAATGAGATGACCAGAGCCAGTACTGATGCGCTGGCCGAGGCATTGGCAACACAGTTTGCTGGCAATGGAACTCACTCGATCGAACTGTGGGCGTGGATCCAAAGAGAGTTGACAAAGTCGATTACACGGGGAGTTTATGGGCCCAAAAATCCATACAGTGATCCCGCAGTCGTAGAAGCATTCCCGTGAGCCTTCATCTGTGGATTCTTTCGAAGAACTATATATGCTAACAAGAGAAGTGCGCTTGAAGATGGCGTCGTCAGGCTCATTTCTTTTCCTCTTCCTCGGTGGACAGCACCCGCAGCTTTCAAGGGACGCGCGAAGATAATTGATGCATTCCTCAAATACCATGAATCGAACGGTGCAGAAACCGCAGCAGCATACATAAAAGAGAGTGGGAAGATTGCGTCACAACATGGACTCTCAACTTTGGACAAGGCTCGTCTTGATGCTGTTGGGGGCCATGCGATTCTAGCCAACACACTGCCTACAGCCTTCTGGACCTTATATCACATCTTATCCGATCCGGCGATCTTGCAAGAGGTTCGAGATGCTGTCGAGCCGCTTCTATCATCCAACAAATCAGCTGATGGCTCATGGAAACATGAGATTGATATTAGCAAGATACGAGAGGTGCCGATTCTCAAGTCAGTGCTATACGAAGCTCTGCGGTATTACGGATCTGGTACAGGCACAAGAATGGTCGTCGAAGACACACTGCTCGACAAGCAATACATGCTGAAAAAAGGGGCGTTCGTCTTCATGCCGAATCGACTTTACCACTTCAACAGCAATGCGTGGGGCGGCGATGTAGATGCATTCAATGCACATCGCTTCTCAACAGGCAAGCCTAGCGGCGAGCGCGCGGGGGCTTTTCGGGGCTTTGGGGGCGGTGCGAATCTCTGCCCTGGCAGACTCTTTGCCATGAACGAGATTCTGGCATTCTGTGCCATGATGGTGCTGCGGTTTGACGTGCGGCCATCAGCTGTCGGGAAGGCGGGCAGAAAGTGGCTGCATCCCGGCGCAGACGGGAGCAACATGAGCCTGCTCGTAAATCCGCCCACTCGAAAACTGTCTGTGGATGTTGTGGAGAGACAGGGACGGGAAGCTGGGGCATGGAGTTTTAGGCTGTGACAGGTACTGTACAGGGATTGCTGCATTCCTAAAGTATGTCATACATGGGTAACGTCAGGGATTGCGCCGGAGGTTCCGGCAGAAAGTCTCGACTATTTAGCATATAGACCCTGTAACTACGCTATAAGGCCCTATAATGATATATATTTAGTAAAGCCCTGAAAGCTTTTACTGGATTTACTAATTTTTAGTGTTGATTTAGCAGAAATAGTGTATAGGACAATGTAATTATAGTAGAATTAGTGCCTAATTATAGGCTCTAAGTATAGTCTCTAAAATATTTTATTAAAATTTACTAGACTTGCAAAAAATTTTCAAATTTAGTGTTGTTGGTATGGTAATTATAGTGGCCGAGACACTGTTTTACAGGCTTTGCCAATAAATGTATTGTTACAGGGCCTACACGATGAAGTGCCGAGACTTATTGCCGGAACCTTCGTATGCCATCTGTTGAACGTAAGCATAAGCAACGCTGTTGGTTCCCTCGTGCTCAATATTTAATATATGCACGCCATGCCGTCGGAATTTCTAGTGACTGCAGTAGCCTACGGCATATGTTCGACCTGGGCCGGAGGAGACTCGAATCTTACAGAAGCTGCTACTGACAAGTTGAGGTATATGTCTGCGCCGCAGCAGGAAAATGAGCTCGTAAGGGCACATTTCTTTTTGAGAGTATTTGTCATATTAAGGTACCATTTATTCAGGAAATTTTCCGGCGCTTGATGCCTGGAATTGAAGTGCTCAACCAACATTTACCAACTACTCGAGTTTTCTGCGCCCGCCTCGGCTTTCCTCCAACTTTGTCAAGCCCCACTCTGCACTCCGTCGAGCCGCTTCTGCTCTAGGCACAATGGCTCGCCAGTGCAGCCTCTCTTTCGCCTTTTTGGTGCTATACGAGCGGTTCAGGACAACGAATTCCAGTTTCACCCAGGACATAACCTTGGGTCGACGTTGCCCTCGATAGATTACCCAGAAAGCCCACTCAGTCATCATTGCAAGAACATAGACGAACCATACAGGGAGGACCCAAATATCTTGTGGCCGTTGCGGATACCCTGCAGCGGCATATATTGCTCTCATGTAGTCCCAGAATGGACCAGGATGATCGTCAGTTACGTTGAAAGCCTCCCCACTTACGCGAGACTTCTCGGTATTTTCTCCGGAAGCCTCATTCGAGGCTTCCGCCAATAGAGCATGAGCGAGGAGCACATGGCCATGGACTGCGTTGTCCACAAAGACGGACTCAAAAAGAGTCGTGTTGTTACCAAACTGCACACAACCTAGTCCCCACCGAGCCAGCTGCAAGCCCGCAACAACCATATTCTCGTCGCCTTCGCCATATATGCCAGGAACACGGATGCAGCCGGTCCTCAAGCCACCCTGGTGCGGAAGATTGGTGTTAGAGGCAGTGCGAACCATGATATCTGCCGTACCTTTGCTTAGCTGATAGCAGTGATAAGGATCCTTCCCGGCGAGTGATCCATGATGAACAGGCGTTTCCTCAGTAATATCAAAGCATTGGCCAGTCGCGTCGTTGATGACCACAGTTAGCGTGGAAGTGTAGACCAAGGCAATGACGGAAGACGAGGCTTTAGCCTCGGCGAGTACGTTGGCAGTGCCGTCAACATTGACTTTGAGGTATGCGGCACGACTGAATGGATCAGCGAATGGATCAGGGGAAGCTGCATGGAAGACTAAGCGAGGTTGGATGCGTCCGAGAAGGGCTTTCATGGTATCTGCGTCTGCAATGTCGCCAGGGTAGTAGTTCACATCTGCGAACAAGTTTACATCTGGCTTGCGACTGAAGACGGAAATGGGCCAGGCTAGATGCTGATCGCGAAGTGTGCGTACAAGATGGTGACCAAAAAAACCGCAGCCACCAATAACAAGCACTGATCCAAATGGTGTTGAGAGGCTTGGGTCTGGAGCCATAGCTGAGGGTGTGCTGGATTATCCGAGGTAAAGAAAAGATGATGTGAAGATGTGGCCCATGAAAAATTTATAATCAAGCAATGTGCTTGAGTCATCCAGTACTGTATTCTTCGAGGCAGTAATCCGTACTTCGTACTGTAACCGAAATGCATGGCCTCCTGCTATGCTACCGTAGTGTTTCCAGCCTTCTTCGCAATTCTTGTACCGGGAAATTGGAAAACGCCCCCAGGGTGAGAATCGATAGCGCAAGGCAATAATGCGGCGTGAAGTAGATGGTAATGGTTGCTCTAGAATGCCACAATTGCTGTAAAGGGGGGTAAGCAATATAGCCGAGCAATCTAGGAGTACGATCGGACCAAACGCACCCTTAGGATCGGAAGCGCTCAGCATGCACGTCAATTTTTACCATACCGGCTAAATGATGCGGCTCTACGGCACAGCCCGGGGGCTGAGTCTGCCTGGGGGGAATGTTGCGACTTGATGCGACGTCGGTGCAGAATTCTGATTCTGTGGGAAAAAATGGTGTACTTATATTTAGCAACTTTGATTATGCTACACCTTTACATGACGAGCAGTGCATCCCTGTACCTACGATCGCCTGGGCGCAAGTTTCTCGGTGTTGAGTGACTTGAGTCCTCAATTTTTCAGCTAGCCCCTTGAGCATCAGCCGTCCGCAGTTCTTGGATGCTATTTGCTTGATTGGGCCCCAATCAATACCTGAGGCCACTGCGCCGCACTCTTAATATGTTGTTTGGCGAGTCTGCAAAATGGGGGCAAAGGCCGCCCCAAATCTGCTGTGTAACCACACTGATGCAGCTTCTGGCGCAACATCAGACGACAACCATCCAAGGGATTGGCGAGAGCTTTATGTGATAACTCTAACATCTTTGCTCTCTTATGATTTGTAGCATCAGGTTCTACAAAGTCGAATTCTTTTACTTCAGGCTACAGCTTTTTTCCTTAGGTCATTTTGTTAGCTGACTCGTTTCTCCGCTGCAATTATGGCGACAACGGACGGCATACCCAATGCTATTCTGGCAGCAACTCCAGCTGGAAAACCTCCGCCAGGTGTCCAGTCCGACTTTTATGGTCACCCTGCAACAACAGGAACACCTTTCATTATCATAGGCGCAATACTAGTAGTCATTATGTTAGGCTTTGTGGCCTTGAGAAACTACGTCAAATTCAAAATCACGCACAACGCTTGGTGGGACGATTGTAAGTGAAGTTCTGATGGCCTCCCAAACGATTCCAGAATACTAACATCCATCTTCAGTGACTTGCAACATTTCAGCCGTAAGGTTCCTCTCATTTTTGCCCATAAATTTGGCAAATGATACAATTCAGTTCAGTAGAATGATGCCAAAGGCCAAAGTTGCTTTTTTTACTATTGGACAAACAAGTGCTAGTTTGCAGCTCGAACTATCATTATCATTTTCCTCTCCTTTAAAAGGTGAACAAACGCTGATCACATCTCTTCTAGTTCTGTGTAGTATTTTATTATATCAATGGGGTACTCTGTATGTTACTGAATATCCCAAGCGATGCTTGCTCAAGATTGATAATATCACTAGGTACCGTCGTCGGTCATTTCGGACGCCACCAGTGGAATTTATCCGTTCTCATGCAGACCAGTGGTTGGCTATCCTGGGTAAGGGCTCAAGTCCAAATTCCAAATAAGATACAGTCCCTTACTAGCTTAAATCCAGACTATTTGGATTGAGAACTGGCTCTCGACATTGACGCTTTGCATCGTCAAATGCACTTTCTTTCTCCTCTACCTGCAGATATTTTCCCCTGTGAAATGGCTACGTCTGGGAATCTATGTCGGAATGGCTTTTACGATCGTCGCCTATGCAGGCTTTATGATCGCCCAGCTTGTGCTCCTCACACCACGTCGTGGGGAAAACTGGTTCGAGCAATACCAAGATCCGCGGGAGTATGAGGTCAATAAAGCGTCGATTCCGTTATCATCCATCAGCCTCGGTATCGATATCTACATCTTTATTTTCCCCATGGCTGGTATAGCGCAGCTCCAGCTTTCCAATCGGAAGAAATTAGGTGCAATGGCGATATTTCTTGCCGGATTTTGGTATGTTCCATTTGTTACAATCAACTATCTCAATCCATCACTGACTTGTGGATCAAACGCGTAGTGCCTGCATTGCGTCTCTACTAAGCATCTATTACAAAGTCGTGCTCAATCGAAATACCAACGATTCGTCATGGTACGCCATGATTGTTATCACTACAACGTGAGCTCTTTCGTGCATTAATGATAAACTTGCCAATTGACTTTCTGGTTTAGTCTTATTGAGATGGCTACCGGCGTTTCGTGCTCCTGCATGCCTTTCGCCGCAAAGTGGGCTCGCTATCTGCACAATGAGTCCTCCATTGGCCAGAGCTTCTTCTCGCGCTCTTTCATGTCCATGCTTACTGGCCGAACTACTTCCAAGACATCACAAGCTAGTACCAAAAGCCGCGAGGCTGGGTTTAAGCCTCCGATATTTGGCAGCTCAACTACACCGCGGTTCGGCATTTCAAAGCCAGATTCAACTCGGGGGTTTACGGAGGTCCGTGACTCGTCGGAAGCTTCACAAGACGACTTCAGTCTACACGCTACCGAAGGACAGCAAGATTTGGAGTTAGGCGTGGTCAAGACCATGAGAACATTTATACAGGGGTCAGGAGACAACCAGAACGCACGTGGGTCTCACGATGAAGGACGCGGCATTAGGCTGCAGAAGGAGGTTCATCAGTCTTGGCGATCAAAGAAATGAGCTCGAGCATCATAAGTTTAGATCAGGGGCGCTACTATGGTCGGCGTCATATAAGTGATCTAGCAGCTCTGGTTCATTAGTTTTTGAAAGGCTTGATTATGCAAGGGGAAGCTCATAAGTCCCCCTCTATAGTAGTCGGCCACCCCCTAAAGTCGGCTGCCTCATTTAGTTTATCGCTTCAATTCTTACTATTTACTTTATTTATAAATAAATTCATTATTTCTTAATAAAAAAGACTTAAACTTTAAAGACTTTTAGTTTATACTATTAAAATATATTTAAACTAATTTTTTTTTAAATAGTTCCAAATATTATAGTAAATAGACTTTCTATAAAATAAACTATATTGAATTTTGAAATTCTATATACTATATTTTATTATTATATAAATCACTATGTTTTAAATTCTAGATTTACAAAAACCAAAATTATTAAATAAATAGAAATTAAAGCTGGAGATTACTAAATTAAAATAAAAGATTTTGATAAAACTATAGAACTTAGTTCTATATTATTTTATATAACTAGAAAAAAATAAAAAGATTATTGTGATTAAAAGTAAAGAGTATAGAGTTAAGTAAGAAGACCGACTTTAGGGGGTAGTCGACTACTATAGGGAAGGAGGGACTTAGTCAAGGCTTTCAAATTCATGTATCAATACGCTGTTTACTTAGTAGTCCCCACTTGAAGATCATATGTTAGTAATGAATTCTCATATCAATTGATAATTGGGCGCGGAAGGAGATAAAAGAAGAGAGAAAGACTCATGAGATATATGCAAAAGCTGATCTTCACAAATCTGTATTAGTCGAATATAAGGCTGAGTTGAAATATGGCTGGCATAACGTATGACTACGTAAGGTAGCAGATATCAATTGATTATAGCATTGCAGTCATCGCGGAAAAAGGCCATCACGTGAGACAAGAGGTGACAATCATGTTTAATGAATCGGAAGTGGAGTGTTATAAAATGGTCTGCTAGATCTCTATTGCCTATCGAAATATTGAAATTAATGAAATAGTCCTCACCATTTAATAAAACCTAACCACATTTGCGAACCCTTCAAGCCTTGTCCAAGAGAAAGCATTTCAAAAAGCGCGATACAGAATCAAATTGCGACCAGCGTCCATCATTGCTTACTGTCTTGCCCCCGCGGCCGCATGAGTATAGCCAGTTTTGGATGCGTTATGGTAATGTTACCCCACTTGTATTTTGGGGTGGCATTTTCATCAGCCAACTTGAAGTCGTAATGCGTAATGATGTGGGAGATAATCATCTTCGCAATCATATCCGCATAGAACCGTCCGGGACTACAATTGATTGGTCAACAGCTACCTAAAAGCACACATTACTAGGAAGCATCTTACCAGGCCTGTTTGACTGTTCCCCAGTACGGGAACTTCCAACTTGGATGGCTAAATCTGAGCTTACTTGTCGACTCGTCATTGCTACGGTCCACAAATCTGAAACCATCGAATTTAGAAGGGTCATCATAGATTGATGCATCGTTCATGATGTTTTCTGAGGGGATGCAGATGAAATTTCCGGAAGGGACAGAAGCACCGTCAGAGAACGTGAAAGGCGTCATCACTTTGTGTGGCAATGTAACTATGACTTGTTAAAAGGGTGGGCGAGCAAGAGAAGACGATATTACCAGTGACGATTGGATTGCACCGAGCAACTTCCTTCAAAAAGCTGTCGAGTAGAGGCAGGTCATTCTTGTAGTTGTCTTGATATCTCCCAGTATATTCCTCGGCCTCTTTACGTAATGGTTCAAGATACTCTGGATGTTTGCAAAGAGTGTAGAGGGAGAAAGAGGTCAGCTGTGCGTGGTTAGCATATTCTGTATCCAGAACCAATCGCTACGAGAACGAACCATTGGCAATTGATGAGACGCTGAGAAGAACAGAGCCATAGCTTGTCGGGCAACGCCTTCGACAGTGGGATCTTTCGCTCGCTCAATTGTCCATTTGATGGCATCCATCTGAGATGTTAGCGAGTTCGAGATTCAAGAGGAAATGAAGGTCTGTACATACGTTCTCATCCTTAGACTCTTTACCAAGAAGCTCCCAACGACTGTTTACTTCTTCTTTGACAAGAGCAGAAAGTTCCTCAATATTCCCACCATACTTCATCATCATATTGCCCATCGTTCTAGGTATGAATATCAGTACTTCATCAATCACTCCAGACAATCTCAAATACATACGATTTGATGTTCATAAATGTGGGCAGTAGTTTCATCACCTCCTCTGCGATAGTCGTCCACTTCAGATACCTGAACAAACACGTTACGAATCTTGGTTGACTTGCTAAAAATCGTTCATTAATTTTGTACACCACCACTCCCCAGAGAGAATACTCACTTAAACTCTCGCCTACAACCATGATGCTGTTCAGCTTTATGACCATATGGTAAGTAGTTGAATTGAGGCCCATTTTGACCCATCCTATAATTCATTAGCTGACCGCACGTTCATATTCTCCTTGTTGGATTGGGAATACCATTTTGGTGTTTCCCAGCATCCAATTCAGTCTGAAGGGCCTCGATCATTTTTCTATTGAACAGTGGCTGAAGTGCCCAGAGGGAGCCTCTTAGACTGGACCCTATTGTGCTGCGGAATAATCCGAGATTATTGGGTGTACAGCCAATAGGGTTGCCTCCATGAAGCTCGAGTGGAGGAAATAGCTGGTGTTATATTAATGAAGGAGCTCCTGCACTTGAAAGTACACTTACTTCATTCGCTGCTGCGTGGAGAGAAAGGTCGTGACTAGGAGCATTGTTGAATTCTTCAATTTGGTCCTGATTTGAAACAAACACATGATACTTATTTCGAGCTAGCACAGCCCACAATTTGCCTTTGGTCTAGATAGAACTTGTGAGACAGGGAAGCTCGATATCGGATCATTGGGAGGTACCTGCGCATAAGTACTTTTCACAACTTCCTGCGGAAAAAACACATAGTTGGTCTCTTTGAGAAGTTTTCCAAAGATGGTAGGCTTTCCGATGATCGTCATATTTGTCTTCAATGCCTTGATTTAGTGCTGATAACTTGGTCCCAAGGAGACACTTACAGGCTTAAGCGATCTCAAACTATATATCCTCCTCAACTCCAACAGCAGGAAGAAATAGAACAGCCAGGACCATGACCAGCTTTGAGAAACCCATGAGCCCATCGTGATCACACTTCCGGTACTTGACTCATGGCCGAAGATGGCACTAGAATTATCAATCACACCCGCCATCGTTCGTGCAGTGTGCTTTCAAGAGTATACTCGTGTTTGACTGGAATGAACTGGTAAAATGTTGATGACAGCTTAATAATGGAACGGCCCACTGACTGAGGAAATGCTGTAAAAACTCAGGCGCAAAGCTATACTTACAATGGATATCAAAGCACTTCGCCGGTCGTGTAACAAGCCATCCGAAGCCTCTCCGAATTGAGAAGCCTCGTAGCAGGAGTCTTCTCCAGGCGAGTCATCTCATGCATGTAAGCTACATATCGGCTGTAACGCTTGTTGTGGAAATATAGGCCAATGCAAAGATGCGGCGTTGTTTGGCAACTGCAAGTTACTACACGGGTCGGCGCGGAGATGCAGCGCCGTGGCTAGAGTACTGTCCTCGGTAGAACATGGTATCTCGTACCAGGCTACCCCCGCGCTAAAAGTCGTATGGTATTATCTGGGGCATTTGTTATCACAATGAGAAGCCCCCCGTCAGAGGCCAGATTCAGGTGCCAACATGCAGTACTATACAATTATTTGAGATTGCAATCAAATACCGAGCAGGGGTAGATATTATTTATGGTATCTTTGAAGATGCCTGACCAGTGATCATTCAGAAATAAAGCAGCAAGAATCAAGTCAGTACTGTACATACAGCCTGAATATATGCGTGCAGCGTGCATACAGCGCACCCAAGTCGAGGACTCCATCAAATGTTAGTGCTGCCACAAATCGTTCAATTCCCTTGCTACTTTCCGTTCCCGATAGCAATTTGCATCGTTTCATCAGAAGCTGAGATCGTATGGTGGTAGTCACTTGGCAAATTGAACAGCTCATGTGCTTACTTGTACATATCGTTGCAGGGGGTGCTTTCACAACCAATACAAAAGATCCCTGGTCAACCGATAATTTGCCCTATAAGCCCGCTGAAAATTACAGGGAGTTATAGGGCAGTGACCACTAAAAATCTAGGATTATCGGTTGACCAGTGAACTCTAGTAACGTCAGTTCATGCAAACGGCGCATCACAACCACCAACACTGACATCAAACTCTGGACCAACATAATTACAACACAGACTGGCAAGCAGTGAACTGTCTGTATTGGACTTGATCTTGCTCACGCTCCTAGGACTACATGATCATACGATGTGGTGGCCTTTCGCATCCAAATACCCTGAGCGCGATGCAACAGAAGTTGACGCTCTGGAGTTTGACTATGTTATAATCGGAGGTAAGTATGGGGTTGACAAGACCGTAGTTCCCCTACTACGCTGATTGAAATATGACAGGCGGAACTGCGGGATGCGTCTTGGCTTCACGACTGAGCGAGGACCCAGAGACCTCGGTGCTTGTCCTCGAACGGGGCGTTGCCAACGATACGTGGTTGTCTCGAATCCCGATGATATCCTTCAATATTTACGATCCCCGGTTTGGTGCGGTATCATGGGATAGCGAGCCCCTGAAGCACTGCGATAATCGCAAACTTCCGCTGTTCACCGCTGAGGTCCTTGGGGGTAATTCTCGTATCAATGGCACTGTTTATACGCGCGGCAGCGCTGCAGACTATAATGCGTGGGCTGCCATGGGACGAACGGATTGGAGCTATGACAAGGTGCTGCCGTACTTTGTCAAGGCGCAGACTAGTATCAGCCGGCCCAAGTCATCTTCCTGCGGAGATTCAGGTATGTCCATAGCGAGATGTCTGTCGTTTCATTTGGGAGGATGTGAGAACGAAGGTTCAGCAGTGAACAAATGCTTACTGTACCTAGGCCCTTGGATCACCCAAGCATTTTCGTATTCAGACTTGCCATTCAAAGTATTGCAAGCGTAAGTTGGTGCCGTTGTGCCGTGTCGCCGCTTTCTCACTATTTCTAATATGTTCCCAGTGTCCGAAAGAGCGTCACGGATTGGGGCCTTCCAGCTATCGACGACGTAAATGCATCGGATGCACCAAGCGATGGGTTTGGCCTTTTTGACCTGACAATTGACAAGGACAGAAAACGTGTATCTACACTGGAGGCATTTCTTCCGCGAACACTCGCACTTCAAAGGAGAAAAAATCTTATGATTTGTACGAACGCAGTCGTTTCACAAATTCGGTTCGCCGGTCAGCATCCAGAGCACACAGCAGAAGAAGTCTTGTTCCAATATGCCAATCGGAAGTCTCCACGAGTTTTCTCAGCCAAGGTTAAGAAAGAAGTTGTTGTTAGTTCTGGAGCTATTGGTTCCCCAAAGATTCTACTGCTGAGGTGAGCACCTCTATTTTCCGTTCTCTAATTTCCCTTCCTGTGTGCGATGAAAGCGAAACCGCTCCATTTTGACTGAGCATCCTTCGAACGATGCATGATAGTCCAAGTGAAGCTATCTCACCTCCATGTGGTCTGTCACTAGGAGACGCATGTCGCTTTTGACACATACAGAGACGTCTAACATATTGTAGTGGTGTCGGCCCACGAGAGCACTTAGAGGCATGCGGCGTTGAAGTCGTGCGGGACTTACCAGGGGTCGGATCGAGTTTAGTAAGTTCGTATTCCATACTGCAAATAGTCTCGTATTCTGACCAAGATCTGACAGAGTGATCATATGGCCGTTCCAATAACTTGGGAGGTGCCTATGGCCGAGTCGCTCACGCACTTGATTAGTTCTCCTTTTAAAGCGGCTCTCGAATTCATTAAACTTATTGTCTTGGGGACCGGTATTCTCAGTCTCCCCATTCAGATGCTTTCGATCTTCGTGCGCGCGTCGTCTATCAGCGATGACAAGTTGGATTTCAGAGGTCAAGCACCGTCTGATGAGAAAGTGGGCGGTGAACTGGCTTCCATTGGACCTGAGGAGTTGCTTCCCGATTTTGAGTTCATGCCTTTGCCAATCGGAGGCACCGATAAATATGCGGAACACAAGCTTCGCTTTTCCCATATGGGTCTCTTCACCTTCCTAACAACGCTCCTGAGACCCAAATCCCGCGGTACCGTCAGACTTGCCTCCAAAAATCCTTATGACCGGCCCAAGGTAGATTGCAACTTCATGTCTGACCCAGCAGACTGGCCGATGATACGCAAGGCCATCCGTGTTGCCCTGAAACTGGGCAGGGGAGTAAAAAAGACTGGGTTTCCGCTAATCAGCGGTGCCATAGTTCCCGAATCCGAGAGTGACAGTGACATAGACAAGCTCATTGTCCAACGAGCAAGATCAGTATATCATTGGTCGAGCACGTGCAGGATGGCTCCCGAGTCTGATGATGCTCCAGGCGTGGTAGCAGATGATTTGCGCGTCCATGGATTCTCGAATCTACGTGTCTGTGATGCGAGCATCTTTCCACAGACGATTTGCACGCACACAATGGCACCGGTCGTGATGGTGGCTGAGAAATGTGCCGACATGATCAAGGCTACGAATGCGGGAAAGTCTTAGGAGTTTAGCTACCTTGAATGATTATGTGCAAGCATTTGCTTGATCGGTAATAGGTTATCGGCGTCTGGACACTGGAAAGTTCGTTCTTGGTGTGTACCTTTTATATTTCTGATATTGGCCCCAAAAGTCCTGGAAAACTACGTAGCTATTCATACCATCCCCTAAAAGATAATTTTTGAATTCTTTGCATAATATAATACATAAACCTACGCAATCGCGCCTGACACATCTCTTCGATGAGAACCCGTTCTAATTTTCGAGACGTTACAATCATCGCCGCCCGTAAAGTATCGCTCTGCTTTTCCCCCTGAATTTTCTCACTGCTTCAGGAGCTGGTCGCCATAGATGCGCTGGAATATTTGCTAGACATATTTTACTACAGCACCTGCTGAATATTAGCGGCGGCCTACTACCAGTGTAGGTAGACTGTCTAGGTGCAGAAGAGTCGGGGCTATCAGCAGCAGTAGCTTCAGCAGGGTTATTATGGTCATAGTTGATCTTTTCACTCATGTTTAGGTTGGCTGCCGATTAATGATGGGTGAAAGGACCGCGCCATATTGGACCGCTTGTCTCTGCAGGTATTATGTTAGCTAAAGAGCCGAAAGTAATAAATGAATGTACATTTGGCAAATCTATAGCACATCTCCTTCGTCCTAGTTTGGGTGAGTGGAGAAAACGAGTTTCTTGATTTGAAAGTAATAATGATTGGATGCCCTGAGTAATATGTAGACTGGATGATAGAAATCACTGATTCCATTTCGCATTGCTCATAGAGTAAAAATTTGATGAGTGAATATGTAAATTTTAGGTACAGTCTCCTCCGAAATTGCTAACAACTTTCCACCAACGTCTGTCCAGGACACGCCGCATCTCAAAGAGTTTCCATAGGCACAAGTTGCCACCAGATTCCCTGATTCATCTATGCAATTATTCAACATACGAGATACAAAATGAAAATCATGACAAATCCAGCAGACACCACCTGGCATCTCTGCACAGATTCGAGACAGGAGTACTCTCGAGGCAAGCTGTCCCATCGCTCAAGGACGAACGACAAAGCTAGCTGCTATCCAAGGTCGAACTCGTGGCTTGATCAACGCGGTCCTCCTCAATATCATGCGTGATACTATAATTAGCTTCAGGCTCCACGGCCACATGCAGCCAGTCCATGGCCCAGAACCGCACACCATCAGGCGCCGCGTGCAACGGTCCAGTATTGGGAGGAGCATCCTTGAAGAGCTTCGTGACATTCTGGATACCGTGGCATCCAAGATTAGCCTCCCAGACGCTCTGAGTTTGGTCTAGATTGCTCGGGTAGTCGGTATAGATGTCCAGAACGTGGTTCCCGTTGTCCATTCTGGATTCGCAGAATGCATGATACGGAAGACGAGTCGGTGTCGAAAGACGGAGCAACAAACGTTGTCGAATCTGTAAGAGGAATAAAATTAGATGTCTTCTTCGGATGGGCCTCAGGTTGATCATTTGCATGGAATTTACTCGTTAATAGATTACCAACAGCAAGATTGGAAACAGGTTAATTATTAGAAGAATGCTAGTTTGAATTGGAAATACCTGTCAAATCGGTTCTGAGCTTAATTTGCGGGTTCGATAAGACTATAGAGGGTTTATCAGGACCTAGGAGTTTGTTGAATCTCATAGAGTTTTTGATATCGTCAGCAGTACGCTCTGTGCGAGTATTCAGGCTCAAGGGGAGGCAGGTTTTATTACTCAATTCTTGAGGATGTCTAGGCCTGGGCACGAGCCGCCTGTAGACGACGACTTCCACTCAGCCACATCCTCTATGCGCTTAGCCAAGTAAATATTAATGATATAGATAAGCCCCTGAGGACACTTGGCAATGCAGGAAGGTGTTGGTACTAGAACCTCAATAAGGAAGGTGAGTGCCTGATTGCTATCTCCTGCACAATTTGTGACTTCCTAAGACCTTAACGGATCTCAGTTGCTACATCCTGTAGAAATTATTATATTTGCAGTGGTTAAAGAGAATATTTATATACAGAATAAAAGAATTCTAAAGCCTTTTATTATTTAGAAATAGGGCATTTCCTAATTAGGAAATATTGCAACTATTGCCACATATTTGCCACAGGATTATAAATCCAACACATCCAAGGTTTTCTGTGTGTATTAAATACTTATCATTCCTCAATTTGGTGATTGAAAGTTACTCATGGATATCGATTTACGCAGTTCAAGATCACTTTGAATTCACTGCAGAATTTCTGCAACCTAGCTTTTGTTTTTGATATATAAACAAATTCTCGTCTCCTAGAGGGCTCGAGCGAAACACGAAGCGGAAACAAAAACGCGATGATCCATGGGGAAAGCCGGCCAAGGATACTTAGCATTTCGTTTCATAATCTGAGGACAGAAGACAGTGTCCAGGTATCTCTGATCTTAGGTGTTGCAATTTCAGAACTGAAAGAGCTAAGAGTCAGGATAAGAATTGACGGTGAGTACGAGTTTGACAGCAGTGTAGACAATAATAATAATAGAGCCTGTTGACCTCATACATTCCTGCCTGCCAATTTAAAAGACATACACTACAGGTTACCGGATACACTGTGCACCGCCGCCCATTCTCCAAAAACCAAGCATCTGGGACGGCTTGTTGATGTGTGTCGCATTGATTTAATTGTGTAGATCGCCAGGTTCCCCTCAAACTCCTTAAATAGGTTAAAAATTAGTCTATCCATCCTGTACATTCTCTAATTATAATTCATAATTCACCACCACATTTTCAACTGTTTCAGTTTGCAATGTGGTATATAAAACCTCTTTTCTACTGATAAGGAGACTAAAGTTATAAAGACGAGTGGAACATGAACGCCAGAAGCCCCACATTACGTAGATTATAGTGCAGGGCATCATTTGTAGCTGGAAATGTAGAAACTACTACCTACCGACCGTGGGATCTGCTACTCTGAACTGCTAGACTGGGAGTGTACCACAATAGTGGGTGGAGGATAGACAGCAGCATTAAAAATGACAACGGAGATTTGATTGAACCACCTCATATAAACTCGACAATTTTAATAGCCTATTTGCGATAGCATCCTCTCTCCGTTCCCTTTTCCGAACACTTTCCCATACTCCGATTCAATCAGTAGACAGGTTGTTAGAGTGGTCGATCTCTTCTTCCACTTTACCAATAGTACTCAAGATCTCAAACAATGGCTATCTTGGCTATAAATAGCAGAAATTATTTACTTATCTCGATCCTTGCCTGTCGTTTTCAATCTTCTCATGGATCGATCGTGTAAGACATGCTGGCACTCAAATCGGTAGGTCTTAAATGGGGGTCGAGAGTGTTTGTAAAGGGCCCTCGCACTTGAGCTTCTTATAAAGCTCTGAATAGACCGCAGAGGCTTGGCGGAGAACTGGGAAGAGACTTGGTGAGGGACATTTTTCTTCTACTCATGCAAGAAAATCTATCAATCAGCTCCTCAGATCTTAGTAAGCATCGCCTAGAATCGCAAAAACGCTAATAGATAAAATACTTGTCAGGAATAACTGCGTGACCAGTTCCATCTTTCACTCTCTCCTCTTCGGCGTCTTAGGCAGTAAGAGCCACGCAATACCCATAGCCCCAAACAAACCCATAGCAATGGGATTCACAACCCAAATTCCAACCTTCTGACTGACAACACCCGTCACAAACGGAGCCACGGCACCTCCGCTAGACCCCATGGCGCTCACGAAAGAAAGCGCACTGACAAGGTCATCCCGATTCAACAAACGGCTGAAGGTCGAAATAGCAAAGGCATAGATAGGGCCCAGCAGCAGCCCAACAAAGGCAACTGCGACCGCTTCGCCAATAATATCTGGCACGAACCACACTGCTATCTGAAGAAGGGCGGATCCGATAATAAGGGCAGTTACGGCGACGCGCTGGCCTAAGCGCTGCATGAAGTGGGAAAGTACAAATCGTCCTAGAGTGATGCCTCCCCAGAAACCAGACGTCACGTAACCAAGAGAAGAGGATTGAGAAGCTGGATGAGGACGGGTGGTGAGCAAGAAAGAGACAATCCAGCCTGAAAGGGAGACTTCGGCACCCTGGTAAGCGAAGATGAACGCTGCTCCGAGAAGAGTGGTACGATTATGGATAGTTTTGAGCAGTGCGCGTATGCGGGATGACTGGCTAGCGTCCTGTTGGCGAGATCCTGTTGGTTGAAGCTGAGCTGGTATTGATAGCTCCTGCTCGTACCCACGAGAGGTCCAGAAGGCACAGATGGCATTAAAAATAGCTAAAGACAGCGTCACGAAGTAGAAGTCGGACCAGGGCCTCCCCGAGCTGACCAGAGCCGTTGCTAACAGAGGACCTAGAATTCCTCCTACACCGTAGCAGCCGTGAAACACACCAAGCAATGAGGTACCATTTTGCATACCCGAGACAAAGACATTGTTTAACGACAAAGTCCATGCGGATCCTAGCCCAGACATAAAGAAGCTCAAGACAAAAATGACGAATGGTGGTCGAACTACGATAATTACATATTCACAAATGACCAAAGTTTGTGACAATAAGAGGAACCATGCTCGCCCGAGTTTCGTCTGGAGCCACTTTGTGAGCGGTGCGGCGATGATGAATCCAATTGCATAGGCCACGAAGATGAGAGACACGGTTCCGTATGCAACAGAATAGTACTTTTCGATGTATGGCAGAAGAGCACCTGGAGCTGAGTCGTTTAGCCCCAGGACCAGGCTTATGAGGCAAGAATTGACGAAGCGGTGTAGGTTTCCTGGCGGGGATTTGAGGGACTGGGACACTGTCACAGATGGTCGGCGGGTAAGCGAAGAGCCTCCTATGGGAGTGGATGGGTGTGGCGGGATCGATTCTAGCTCATTGGGTGTTCGGGGAGTTTGGGCTCCGAAAGGAGTTGCTGGATGAGAGACGCCTAGGGCCTCGGGGCCAATGTATCGAGTGTTATAGTTCAAACTGGACAGTTCTAGGGGAATTGGAGCTTTTTGAAGAATGGGGGCAGGGCTGGCTATCTTCGGTCGAGGCTCGGATTCCAGAATCGTTGTGGCGAGAGAAGACGTCGCCATTGTGTTGGCCTTCTAAGTTGCCTCCGCGGTGTTGATCTTTGGTAACAAGTAGGAGCATGTAGAATTTAATGAAATTCCGGAAGGGTTGGGATTTTGTTCAGGATATCACGTTGAGATTCTGATTACGTCATGAGATCGTCGTTGAGCTTCGTAAATCCGAAACAATTGACAGGAGTTAAACCCCCGATAAATATATGGTAAGATGAGAGTAAGCAAAGTAGCGAAGTGTCAAGGTTTAACGAGCACACGGACATTATCAGGATTCAGGTCAGATAACAGAGAGTATTTACAACGCTCTATATTTAAGGCTTTCTGCTTTTCTTAAAATGCATAATATCGAAAGTATTGCTAATAACTTATGACTCACCTCAGCATTCTCACAACCCTATCTACTACTTAGTCATATAAACATCCACTTTCTCCCTGGTAGAACTCTAAACAAATCATTCGGTCAGCAACTCTTACAATTATAGAACCCATACTAAGCATTTGATGCTCCATCAGCTTTGACTCGGCAATTTAATTTTGAAAATGAGAATGGATATAAACATGGTGTTGCCAGTTCAATAATTGAAAGATCTTGGTAGGTAAGCAAAATGAGAAAACGACAGCATTTAATTCAAAGTCAACATGTTCTACGGGCGTTTCCGATACTCTCTATACCGATCAAACGAATATTCTCATTTTCAAATGTGGGGCAAAATATCTCCCCCAGAAGTATTCTCTTTACTGTAGCCCAATTATTGAGGCAACAGTGACCCCCAAGACTCATAAGCTTATGAGAATTACCTTTCACTTAACGGGGATTGGAAATCTCATTCTCAACTTATTAAATAGTAGTGTGGATAAAACTGTTCCTTGAGGAATAAGATATGGAGGAATTTATTCCCCTTCAACGCACATCATTTACACTGGGGTAATTCCACTTCATTATTCATGCCTTTCTCATTTTTTATCTTTAGCTTGATGCATGAATAACCACTATTAACCCTGTAGATCTCAGAAGAAGAAGATAAGCCGAAAGTTGCAAGTCTAGGGATTTCATGTGCTATCAGCTATCCTTAATTTGGTTGGTGAGAAAGCGCCAGGTTATAAATCAGGTTTTAAACCACCTGACCTATCAATTTGATATGTCTTCATTAATTGGGTTCAGATTGATCATTTCCCTTCAAGAAGGATTTGGATAGTAGCTAGAGTTTCCAATTTCCTTTGATTTCCAGGCTTAAAGCAACTCATTCTCACCTTGTGTTCTTTTATAGATCACCCCTCACAGTGACTCATACTCTCAGTTCACCACCACATTGCTTTCCCACATTACCTCCCGTCTAGATTGTCTGTATACAAAAACCCAATTCTACCTCTATAAGCCCAGAACAAATATCGAAAGCAGGAAAATACATCATGGGATGTATCTCTGAGCATATTGACCACAAACCCTGAAATTTTTCACAAGAGCACATTGTGCACCCAATTCCAAGACCTATGGTCTTGGATTATAGATTACCTAGGGCAAGAGCTGTAAGTGAAATCAGATGATGACAGTGGGGTAATAGATGATAATGGAAAGGGTAATGACAACACTATCGAATTTCTAATGAATTTATGCACATCTGTGAATGAGCGTAGGTTGTGAGCAACAGAATACTTGCTAAATAGAACCTAAAAATAGGTATATATAACAATCACCCAATAGGCCCTAGGTCGTTCCAGCCCTAATTTCTTTGGAGGTGTGAAAAGATGAAGCAGAGTGAGTAGCATGCAGCTTTAAATAGCTAGAATTTGGCCTTGTGGAATGAGGGAAAAAGGGATTCACTAGAGTCAAGTCGTTTCTTATAAGCATGCTTCGCTTCGTTAGTTGCAACCTTTGTTATCTCTAATTGCTGGTCTACTAAGTTCCCCGCTATACTAGTCGGCCACCCTCTAAATGCGGCCGTATATAAACATGCTCTCTCTTCTTCAAAGACTGTACAAACACATTATTCACTAGTAACTATCATCGCACCGCAGCCCGCATTGTTATAGTAGATAAATTCCGTATACTGTTTGGATTTGAAAGCCTGAGATCCTCCGAGTTTATAGGTAGATGACGCACCCCCAAATTAGAGAACCATATGTCTGGCAGTATGCGTGGGTGAATCTGGGGAAATGATAGTGGCATGGAAGATGACAATGGTAAGATCTTTGACATCAGAAGGAATATTGTTACTTGAGGATGTGAATAATTGAGGGTAGAATGTTAAGTCATCATTAGGAAGGATAAACAGACAGATACAGATATACTAATTATCTAGAAAGTAGGAAGATTTATATTGGTGCTACTGAATAGCTTCCTTGCCTTTTTCAACAGGGTCAATTGCAATGAGAGGGATATAATTATGTCCTTCAAATGAATGCTTATATATATCTGCATGGCTTAACTTGCTCATCATGCATATCCATACTCGCCGCCATAATCCATCGGATCCTTAGCCTCCTTCCCAAGTCAGACTCAAAATTACCAATAGAAACACAAAAGCTACAAAAACCCTCGCCGATTCAACTACGACCTTCAAATACCCGATCGAACTCCGCAATTGCTCTAGTAGCTCTCTGCGTGTATTCTTTCTCCGTTCTGGAATAGCCTTGTGAGACTCGCTCGGTGACGCTTGGGGGAGTGTGGACGTAGTATTCGAGGCTACTAGATGTCCGCATCTCATGGCCAGGCTCGACATGACTAGGTTGATTCGGTGAATTCTGTGATGTGAGTTCGAGTCAGGAATGGAACTGACCTGTGCACGCTGCGTGAATTTATGCTCCTTTTAGGAGAAGGCTTCGGGCTTTGAGAGGCCATTTTGGCTTGATTTATAGTGAGTGCCGAAAAAGACGATTGAAGTCAAGGAGAAAAAAGCTTCTATAAACTGACTTTCGAATTTCGAATTCAGATCTTGCGAGCCATTTCATGGGGGAAAGTCATAATATAAGTACAGACTCGCTTCCTCAATTGTTGATTTTATTGAGGGCATAGCAATGCAAATTTCAGTATCAGAATTTCCTCCCCCATACTCATGCACAATTGTGCATCTGTAACCCTTAAACCGACGTCGAGAAAGAAGTATCACGTGGGAGGCAATGCTTCAGCGAGTAAGAGACGAGCACGAGTTTTGCACAATTGTGCGTAACCCTTCAGGAACGCCGCTCACCGCAGCCTCATCCGCACCATGATATCCATCAAGCTTGAACACAGAATATTCCAACAAAGAATTTTGAGTTCTCGTTTGCATGACTGACTATCAGATATTCTATATCGCATCTTGGTTAGTAGATTGATCCAAGTCCATACATCATGGCGGCTTCATCTCCTGTTCCCCTAGACGACCATGGTGGGGGTGTGTCTCAATATCTTAGCCACGTCACAACGGAATTTTCATCCTGTGATAACCCCACGGATGACTTACAACAGATCGATATGGGATCACAGAATTCCTCAGCTGCCTTAACAATCGCAGCACCAGGGTTGCCGCAAGGGGAATTCTTCCATGACAACCGACTGGATTCACGACGACCATATAAATGCCCTTCATGCGACAGAGCTTTTCACCGTCTTGAACATCGGCAAAGACACATGAGAACGCATACTAGAGAGAAGCCACATCTTTGTCAATTCCCCGCCTGCGCGAGGCGCTTTTCACGACCAGACGAGCTCACTCGGCACTCGAGGATTCACAATAGATCCGGTTCGAGCAGAAGTTCTGGAGGAAGTTCATATTCTATAGATTCAAATGGATCTACACTCTCAGCCGAAACTGGACCCCGGACCCCTCCCGAGTACTCTTTTGATCACTTACCACTTCACATCCGCGGCTACGTGCCGCCTGCTATTCATAATCTCTCCTCTCAGACTACATATGCACTTATTCCAAAGGGACCTAAAATTCTTGACTGTTATGGCCAGAACCACACCAATGCTCAGAGCTTCCCCGCATCCTCAGCAGTGAAAAGCGGATTAAGTGTCAGTGATATTATTTCTCGAACAGACGATACCCAGCGCAAGTTGCCAGTTCTACAACTTCCCGAAGTTATAGTGCAAGATTGCCTAGCGGCTCTTGGGACAGGTTTTAATGCCAGTGCAGAGAGCGATACGACTGGAAGAATTGCGGGTGATATGACAGATGCTATGTCGGAGGCGGGGAACCAAAATAATATGCTCTCGAAAGCACCCAATGAGCTTCCACAAGTTGAAGAAATAGCTCCAGCTTCACAATCCGATAGTGGATCTTCGAATTGGGAAGACGAGACTGATTGGGGCGAGGATGATAACTGTGTTAGCGAAGAGCAAATACAACATTTCGGGCTGACGGATACTTTGGACGAGGCGGCCCGTTCTATAAGTCAGATTTTAGTGAAACCAATCTTGAACCAAACCCAAGCGGAATTAGTCGATCTCCTGATGGACGAGTTCTGGGCAGTGATAACCCAGAATTCCGGAACTAACACAGCCGCTCATGGTGCCTCTTCTTCAACGTCTCCTTCTCAAAATACCCAGTCCACATCTGAAAAGAGTTCAAAGCCCAAATCAAGGAGCCGGACTCTGGAAAATGATGAGGATGGCGACATTGGAGAAGATGATAGGGAAGGTCCTAAAAGGCAGAAGCTAGGAAGCTCATCGCCCATTTTAGCTGTTGAAATAAATCTTTTTGCTTGCCCTTACCGAAAATACGATCCCCGGAAGTACAACGTCAGAGATTGGGCTACTTGTGCTCTAACACCCCACAGAACGGTTGCACGCGTGAAGTAAGTTTCAGTACCACTATTACCTCCAAGGTTAACATTTAAATAGGGGTCACCTTTACCGACACCATATCATTCATCTGTGCCCTCGTTGCAAAACCCTATTTCAATCATCAGGAGACCTTGATGAACATATCCTCGCACCCACTAGTTGTGCATTATCCACTTCGCCACCAGCAGAAGGTATCACTAGCAAAATGAAGGAGCAACTTCAGTGCAGAAAGAAGACGCACCAAGGGCAGTCAGAAGCCGAACGGTGGCAGCAGATTTACCAGATCATTTTTCCAGCTGAAATCGTCCCTTCACCATGTAAATTATCACTTGCATTCAAAGACTCATCACTGTATGGTGCTTGTTGTTATTCACCCGCTAACGCTTCCGCAGATTTTGAACCCGTCAGAGACCATGATAATGATGAAGAGCCTCGATCTCCAGATTCTCGCGAACTTACCAGGTATGAAGGATTCCTCCGTCGGGAACTTCCGCGATATTTTCGAAATGTGCTCGAGACGGCGGTCCAGGGTGAAGTTCGGTCGATCGAAGAGCGTTTGAGAGGAGACCTCATGAATCTTCTTGACCAAGCTCGTAACCACGCTCTTTCCGACTATCGTGCTACATCTGTCCCAGTGCCTGAAATTTCACTGCATTTGTCGCAACCGGCGGAGCAAACACTAGGTGAAAATGCTAGAGCAACGACCCCGAGGATGGACATAAGTGGAACGACAATGTTGGAAACATTTTATCAGCCTCCGCCACCATCTGCATACCCGGGACTGTCCCTCGACTTATCGGACTTTATCACAGAGATGGAACCTGCTGATCCGATCAATGCCATGATGAATAACCAGAATCCATTGCCTGTACCCGTACAGAAAGTACACGATAACGGCTGGAGACCAGCGACAAACAGTTCATTCGCCTTTGGGCCATATGAACCGTTGTTTGACTTCCAACCACAAGACTACAGCTCCAGCCAGTCTCAATCGCTCTCAGAGGCGGAGAACCCAAATAACTCCTGGCTCTCGAACGGTCAAATAACACAAACATCGACTTCAAGGACATCTCATCATAGAGAGTCAAGTTTGTCGTCTCTGGGATCAGCTGGACCATCATCACCCTATACCGCGAACACTTCAAATCCGCAAATTGTGGGGGAACCTTACCATGACTTTAGTGACCTCCCGCCTTTGGCTCAATCACCAAAGCATTTTACACCCCTACAATACTCGGATTTTCTTCAAGACGTAGACCTAACATGCAAAATGGCGCAGGATGAATTATCAAAAAATACTGGAAACGATGATCTAATTCCTGCCCCCTGATTTACCTACTTAGAGAGAGATTAGATTTCTGTATTCAATGTGATGAGTCATGCATAACTATGTACCAATTGCCTCATCTCATCGTACTAGCATCCTATTGAGTTGGTGATACCGGAATCAACACAATGCACAGAACCTCACTAGACCCAGGGCCAACCGAAATTAGAAGCAATAAATGCATCGTCATTGACATGGTAACATACATCAACAAAAGCTCAAATGACCATCCCATACCAGCCAAACTAGCCATACCGGCGAGTAAAAGCCAAATATCAAAGCAAAGCCCTGGGTATGTAAAAGGACATGCAACCAATTTACTCCAGGCCAGGCGCCCCCTCGCAGACTCCATTCCTTCCATACCAATCAATTTTCATTCCCTCGCTTGTAGACGCCAAACAAAGCATATGCAAACAGCCGTCCCATTCCATTCGCCAGCCCATCCGGCCCTGGCATACCCATGAACCCAACGCAAAGCACGGTAAAAACAAATTAACTGAAAAAGTGAAAAAAAAAGATAGGGGTGAGGTGGGGTGGTATGGTAGGACTATTCTAATTCAATAACCTCAACTGCAGAGCTCTCTCGTCTAGAGCTTCCATTCATGTGTGCGGATCCTTGGCGCCGTACACTCGCCATGAGTTTATCTTTCGCTAAGTCTTCATCGTCCGAGCTATCACCTTCGTCGAGCCCATCTGTGGCTTTCCGCTTCAAGGGTTGAGGTTCGGGTTTTGGGCGCCACGAGCCATCGGCTGAGATGAGGATTGCTTTGACATGTAAATTACCCTGCTTCGCTAGCTCTGCGCGAATGGAGACGAGGAAGTCGTCAATGCGTAGGCTGTAAGGGCGAGCATCCCTGCCGCAGAGTGGACACTTCCATACATCGATCATAGATGGCGTGAAAGGTGGTCGCTTGGGTTTGCTTGTACGGGTCAAGAGAAATGTTTCCAGATCGAAGCATTCTCGGTGGAGACAACTACTTCCACGAACAGGGATTTCGAAGATTTGGGCAGTGAATGGATCTGCGAGGTCGATGGAGAGATCGCTGACTATCATTGCAAGATCATCGTCATCATCAGAGAGAGGAGCGAGGGACTTCTTGATCGAGTCCGAGGTTTGGGACGCCGGAATACGTTGAAACTGTTCACACATCTCCATAATTTGGTCGTGTTTTAGGATTTCGATAACTTCGACAGCTATAAAGTACCAATGCGCATCATTTAATTTTCTGGTAGAACGTGGAATAGAGATGGTGATTCGGTTTTTGCTGCCAGGGTAGGTCACTGGAGAAATAATACCGCGAGTGATATCGATTGGAAGATCTTTGCCATGATGATTCTTCCGTCTGACTTCAAGAACTTGGTTGTTAATCTCCATAAATATAGACTCGGGCCATACGGTATCGGATATAATCCAGTCTGGTTCTAGGCATCTCGTTACCTCCTTTTTGGTTTGAATGCACCGTAAGCGATATTGTAAGGTGCCTTGCCGAAACATGCGATTTGCAAGCCGATCTGTAGTTGGCCATTTGTCCTGCGCGATCAAAGAATACGCCTCTTGTGAGACAGTAAACTCGAATTTGGAGAGATTCCCAGTCTGTGGGATTTTTGTTGGATCCAACGCAAATCCCTGCACCGCTTGATAGTGTCTGCGAGATGGGTCATCGTCGTATCCCTCACTAAAGTCGAAGTCAACAGGAAGTAATCGCGGACTACGAACGTGTGCTTGGTGGAGAGCAGTCAAGTCGGGTTCCGTGGGTGCCGTGGGGTGCACATAGCCCTCTGGAGGTGCAAGTGGTCGCTCGATCGAGTGAGTTAAGACGGCCTGGTTATACTCTAGTTGGGCTTGTCTCGGATCTTTGTGGGCCACATGCAAAGGCATGAGCGGATTGACAGTAGCTGATTGTGGTATTGGAATGTTCCTACTAGAAGCGCGAACATTACTCGGCCTGGGGTGACGAGTTTGAGGCGATGGTACAGAATTATTTCGTAACTGTGCAGCACGGTTCATGCTCAAAACTTGATTCTGAGCTGCCTGTTGCTGTTGATGCATCAACTGCTGTACAGCTACTGGGGGCATGATTTGTTGCTGTTGCTGCTGCTGCCATTGTTGGGGCTGATCAGCTTGAAGTTGCTGAGCTTGCAGTTGCTGGATCTGACGTTGCTGTTGATTGGTAGCTTGCTGTTGATGTGCGAGCTGGTTTTGCGTGGCAGGACCTCTCTGTTGATTTTGGCCCCAACTAGTGTTCGGCGAAGGTGCTACATTCTGGTTTCCATTGAGAATCAAAGGAGGCTGATTAGGCTGCCCGAGTTGTCCAGGTTGCCCAGGAATGCTATTATTCCTTTGAGTGGGAGATGACCACTGAAATTGCTGCTGCCCAGGCGAATGAATGGCGGTCGACTGCAGAGCCGGTGATTGCATTGAAAGACTTTGCATAAATGTTGGACTAGGAGTGTCTGCGTTGAGTTGATGACCAATCACGCTTGGGGGTCGGCTGGATGTTAATGCAAGGTTTGGCGATCCTGTAGTTACTGCCTGTGTAGGATGCATCTGTGGATTGTATTGCCATTGTTCAGGATTCGGAGTGCCCTGAATCTGTGCATTCTGATTTTGGGCCACAGATGGCCTATTGCTCGAAGCACTGGCTCCAGAATTGGACTGGGAAGCTTGGATTTGTGCATTGCTTGGGACTATTGGAGGTTGTGCCAAAGGACTACCTGCTGCAGGTCCTGAAGGTCGCCTTTGCTGTCGTTGCTGATTCTGGGCTTGCAATTGCATCTGATAATGGTTGAACTGGGAGATATATCCATCGACAAGGTCTTGGTTTCGCTTATGCACTTCCTGCTCTGTTGGAGGATGGGGAGAGCTGTATCGAGCTGCCATTTCTCGCTGGCCTTTCCTATCCTGTGCAAACAGCCTCTCCATCTCATGACCATATACGTTATCCGGAACACCTAGGTTTCTTCTTGTAGCAGTAAAGACAACTTGCTGAAGGATTGGAGATAGAAGTCCCATGCGATTCACCATCTCGTCCACAAGTGGAGGATATCCTCGACCAGTACACTGCCTTGAAAGAGTTGCCCAATCTGATGCCAGCCTGCCCAAGAAAGCCCCCACATCACTCACGGTCCGACGATATTGCTCCGACGATGTTACAAGATCGCTAATAGGACTTGGAAAGTGTGCAAACCATTTTAGATGATTTGGGGCTAAGCCTTCATTGTCTCGTATTAATTGACCTAGAATCTTGAATGCAACCGAGAGGATATTTGCAGCAGGAAGGAGACCTATAGTCAAAACCTCTGATGAGTCGTAATCCCATGCGCAGAACAATTGGTGCAGAGCGACATAGAATGCATCTTCAACGTTGCAAGCATCGGTTAGAAGTTGGAATCTAGGCCTCTCGAGCGCGTTATTGAGGTTATCTGCTCCGCCGACAGATGATATATGTGTGTTAATTAAAACTACTCTAGGCTTGAGCAGTGGCATGGCAGAAATTTGAGTTCTGAGGCGTTTATGAGGATTCGATGCCGCCGGGGGCCCTTTTTGGGCTGCTTGGATTTGCACGGGAGGTGAGGGAAGAGCTGTAACAGAAACTGCTGGGGATCTTGAATCTACTCGAATAGGACTTGGCCGAGAAGTCTGGGGGCCCTGTCGTTGATTTTGCCCTTGATTAGGTGGCTGCGCATAAAACGGGGGAGTGGAAGCAGAGACGGTAGAAGTTTGGGCGGATACGGGTCTCTGCGAAGTAGAGCGAGATCGTTCTTGGCCTAATTCAATTGAGGGAGAATGAGTTTGTTCGCGTCCAGATGCCAGAGTATTATTCCGTGCCAGTGCACTCGGAAGGTGTGAAGGAAGAGTTGCAGGGATGATATCCGGGGACTGTAGGACTTGTAGGTTTGGTGAAAACTGAACCTGGACCGCTGGAGAGGGCGTCGCCAGACCTCGCGCGGCCACCTGTGGAACATGCGAGTTGTGCGAGGCAGCCTCACGATTCTGCTCAACCGCCGGGGACTGGATATTGATACGGGAAGGAGGATTCTCGCCGCTCGTGGTGGGAGGGGGGTTTTCATTATATGTTCCGTTGAGGATGGGAGTTTGAGAGAGCATTTCATTGCTTGGAGTCGGAGAAGGCGGGACCGTCATAGGTCTACGGGCAGTGTTAGTAGGGACCCCGTTATGATAAGGACGTCAAGGCAACCCAGGTATTTACAGACCTTGGTGCCAAGGACAGCTGTGGAAAGGACGGCCTTGATGTGCCTGTCCGAGGAGTCGGCCGTACAGCACTTCCTCCTCCCACCATCCATGACTTCTGTCTGGCCCCGCCAAAGAGTGTGTTCAGGGTGGCATTTGAGGATTCGATATCTCGATCAGACACTCCAGAATGGGCGTCTTTATCTGGCGGTCTGCGCATCACTTAGGGAAGTACTACAGTACACATACGCTTCGAAGTGTGGTTCCAAAGTAGACTTGAGAAGATGTCAGTGTTGGATCGAAGGGGAGGACATTCTACCCTGTACCATGAGGTCTTTGCGTGAGGATGAAGATCCAGTGTTGCCGAGATATGTGAGACAAGGCTGAGATCTGGAGGTGAAGTCGAAAAGGGTTGAGAACTTTTCTCGACTGGAGAGCTGGAAGAAATGCCCAGGTTGACAGGGCGAAATGTGATGTGATAAGGGAACACAGTCATTCAACAAGGCTTTACCTCAGATGTGCATTTCTTCTCCATACTTTCGCTGGAAGCTGCCAGTAATTAATATTATAATTAGAACGAAGGTTATATCAAAGACATCTACGAGCGAAAGAATGGGTAGAAAGGTTCTCCTTTGGTATATGTCCGGGGTAGATATCCTCAAGTTGTCGTCAACATGTTTTACGGCTTCCGCCGCCGCATTTCCATTATCAACAGCTAATTATCAAATCCCGGAGTTGGTCACCGTAATTACCCAAAATTAGCTGAAAGGGGATTAGGCCCAACTCTCTCCAGTTTATTGATTTTAGAACAGTTACTATTGGAATGACAACTTGAATTTGGCTTGGACTGAAGGATGGATATGGCTTCCATTGCAGCCAACACGAAATAGTTATATTTATATCATCCACTCCAGTCAACCCACATATTCCTTCGTCGATTGGAGTCTGTGCCAGAATATCTGTCTGCTGCCGATTCAGGGCGCATTCACTCCAGCCAGTGGTGTGCTGTCAACCCATGTTCGCGACAGCAAAGGACTGTGCCTGCTGTCTTTTATGCAACAACTATACTGTGTTCCGAATATCGAAGATAACTTCGGATCCTCTACTCGAAACCTCGAGCCGATCATTGTCATCCGAGACGTTCGCATCCCGTTGAAAGGGTCGATTCCCTCGTCACCAATCCCTCCGTCGGCCAATTCTTCAAATGTTTCTCTTGTGAATAAAGAGCCGCCGGTGGAACGTTGAAACGTAGAAAGTCCAGCATTGAGGCATGATGGCATCCCGACAGTCGATCGAACCCCAGGCCAGGCCAGAGCAAGGCCGGCCAGAACCTGGGCAAATATTAATTGTAATTCGTAAGTGGGAGTCTTCTACATGCGGTAGTGGTGTTTGAGGGGCGAACCCGATTTTGCCGTTTATCGCATATTAGATAAAAGATGACTCTGCTGACATTTATTGAACGCAGATGACTTTTCTGCCAGAAGCTCCGATGAATTAAGTCTATCGAAAGGGGACCGTGTCGAGTTGATAGAACGAGATGATGACTTTGGAGATGGTTGGTATCTGGGGAGGCATTTGCAGAATGGGAATAGTGGCCTATTTCCTGAGGGTAATTTGTTCCAAACAGCTCAATCCTTATAGAAACTAAATTCGTGCAGTATACACGAGGATAGCTCCACGGGGCCCTCCTTCCTACCCCCCAATATCTACCTCGAATCCTCAACCACAACCTCCCCTCAAAGTACTGCAGGAACTTGTAAAACCCCCTACGACTGTGATCATTGAGCCGAGCCCTACTGCGAGTGAATCTCGAATGTCTGTTCCGACGCCTGATACGGATCGAACTTCTCACACGAGTCGACATGCGAGCGCTTCGGAGGTTTTGGACAACACTACTTCCCCACTCACTACAACTGCGCAATCAACTGCGAATCCTCCCCAAATACCCATCACCATACCAGCAGGCGTCAGCATGACATCCGCCGCGAAATCGCATACTCAAGGCCAAGACAGTCCAGTAATGAATGAAACCTTGAGTGTCATCGATGAACATATAACAGATATGAACTCCCCACATCACAGTGTTGTAGCGGAGGGACGAAGGGCGAACGATTCTGGGAGCGAATACAGCAGTCATATGGACCACAGATTATCATATATCAACGGGGAGGAAACGGATGAGGAGGAAGAGTCACTTCACACCCGAGAAGAGGTTCTGACCTGGACACCAGATCAGGTTGCTGAATATCTCTTCACCGCTGGAGTCGAAACAAAACACTGCGAGGTATTTCGAGATCAGGAAATCACAGGCGACGTACTTTTGGGAATGGATCAGACCTCGGTCTTTTTGAAGGAGTTTGAACTGGGCTCTGTAGGACGGCGATTGAAGACATGGCAGAAGATAAAGGCACTTCAAGATGACGTTGGTAGTGATGCCCCAACACGACGGAATACCGGAACATATGGCAGTGAGATAAGTGCAGAGGATGGAGGTCGGAATCGGAGTCGAAGCGAAACGTCAACAACTATGCTCCCCAGGATACCAAGCATGAATGAAGGCCCTCACTCACGTCAGAACTCTCGACTTTCTCAACAAAAGGTTGCTCGGAGTGAAACCGTCAAGGCATCGCCTTCAAAAGCCCCAAGCAGTCCTAGGCCAACTGGGGAGAAGCGGCCGTCCGCTGCATCTATCCGAGACTTACATCACTCGCGACAAAATTCAGCCAATGATTTCAGTGCTGTTTCTCTTATGGGAGCTGTTGCAGCAGATACTGGGCTATCTCCAAATATACATGGTCTTTCGCCAAATACTCAAGACGGACATAAGAAGCAGCCATCATTTGATCGAAATTGGACAATGGGAGGAGCAGCATCTCCCCCTCTCACTACTCCCTTGCCCAGCCGTCCATTATCTTCGTCTGGGTTACAGTCATTTACGAGAAGCTCTGCAGATCGGCTATCTAAGACCTTATCACCTTCGACAACATTCGATTCCCTAGATCGTGGCTACTTCTCTGGCGGAGAAGCTGATGGGCGGCAAAGGAACGTTTTACGAAAGAGAACCACGAGTCAGGGCACCCATTCACGAAATAGTAGCTACACAGACGAGCAGAGGTTACGAAGCGCCACTGCACATTCACGACATTCCAGATTTGGTAGCGTAGATTCGATTCGGGATGCCGGACCACCCTCAGCTGCACAGAAATACTATGGTCTCTCTGTAAATGGTCGTCGAAGAACGCCCTCGGAGAGCTCTGTCAACACTCCTCCCAGACCTGCTCCACCTCCAAAGGACTACCCCTCTCCTCTGACATCGCCTGCTGTGACTAAACTCGAGGGTAGTCCTTACGAGAAGACTGCTGTGTCGCCAAAGGCAACAGCAGGTCGACCCCAAGACTGGTTGTTACCAGTAAAGCCAATGTCAACTTCTAAAGTTTTCGGCCTTCGAGCTATTTCAGATGCTGTTACTGGTCACGAGAAATCCAAAGCAGCAGCAGTAACTCCAGAATCACTTCCTTCTCCTGTTAAGGAGTCGATTGATTCTCCTTCAAGCCGGACAGGCTCGAGCACTCCATCTGGAGGTCCGAGTTTTGAGATAGACTCACCCGAATCGAAAAATTCAAGTATGCTGAACATGGTCGGCCCCCAACGAAGTGCCAGAAAGAAGTCAAAGAAGCAAACTAGTGCATACACTCGCGGCTTGGAAAAGAAGACGCCCAAGGAGCAAATGGTTGGAGCCGACTATAGCGGATGGATGAAGAAGAAGAACACAAATGTGATGACGACTTGGAAGCCACGTCTGTTCGTGCTGAAAGGCCGACGTCTCTCCTACTACTATTCCGAAGACGATACAGAAGAGAAAGGTTTGATCGATATCTCGTTTCATCGGGTACTTCCCGCAGATAACGATCGTTTGACCGGACTCCATGCTACTCTGACTGGCGCAAAGAATAGCCCTACCAGTCCAAATGGACTCCATACCGAAACCATCGCATCGATACAAGCAGCCGCGGAGCCAGAGTCAACCTTTAGCAAAGGTCATGATTCGATGTTCATATTCAAGCTCGTCCCACCACGTGCTGGGCTTTCCAGAGCCGTAACCTTCACGAAACCTACTGTACATTACTTTGCGGTTCCCAACATTAAACAAGGACGACTTTGGATGGCAGCTCTTATGAAAGCAACTATCGACCGCGACGACTCGAAAGCCATTACAACGACTTACCAACAGAAGACCATCTCTCTTGCTAAAGCCCGTGCGATGCGTCACCGTCCACCAGCACTGATGAACTTGGATGAGAAAATTGATGAGGAAGCTATGAAGACGCCTGCTAGCGACAAGAACGGTCTGAATATTCAAGGCATCATTTTTGATCGAGAATCCCACGAAGGTGACAGCGGGGTCTCCGGGGTATCCAAATCAGAAGCCAAGGCTGGGAGTGCGGGACTCTTGAATGGAAATGCAGGCGAGGTGGAAAACGGCACAGAGCCAAAGACCGCATGAGCTCGCAACATTAGTGGAATTCCAAAGATGCAGACGAGTTTCACAGATACATCCATGCACATCTCATTCTTTTTATTTAATTTCCATCCTTCGACTCTCGGGTAGATAACAAGCGGTATATGACTTTTTTTCTCATAATTTCGCGTGCATGGCTGGCGGGACTGGCAGATTAGGGAAAGAGAATCTTTTGAGTGGAGGCCTGTGATGATGGAGGATAAGATGATGTTGTGGGTGGGTTCGGTGGATGAGATATGATAGTGATGAAGGATAGCAATTTGAGCGATTCGGGTTTTTTGTAGCATATCGGTTCTGGAGGATGAGGGAGAATGGGAAAAAATTTCAATATTCGATTTCAAGCTCACTATTCGAAGGTCGCTTTACGTTATGGCTAGATCGAATCCTATGGTCTACTCTACTTTCCTATCCACGAATACACACACCTTAGAAGGACTTTTGTCATAAACTGCACAGCGCGACTTTATTACAAAATCTATCTCAGTGTGCAACCCCATAATCCTACAGTCCTAAGCACGACATGGGAAACAGATCCTGCCAATGTTTCAAGGTCCGTACAACCCTCTCTTCCTTTCATAAAGCCCCCTACAGAGGATCGCGTCTCAGCAAAATTTGAAATTTCACCCTCGGTTCTATCCACAAAACGGATGCCCCTCGACACAAACCCTTCAAAGTCACGCCCTCGCCGCACGCTTGAGCCTCTGCCAAGACGCCATCCCGCCTCCACCACAACCGTTATTCGCTCCTTTCGAGAATTTACGTCACTTTAGCCTGGGCGAATGAGCTAACTTTTACACCATCGCTTCCTTTCTTTCTGATCGAAGCCACAGCCATTGGTCATCATCTTAGTTGCTTCTCTTTCTTACAGTAAGTTACCAATCATATTGAGGACCCTCATTTATGGTCAAAGGATCTCACTGCATGCACTAATGGGAAGGCGAGGCAGGAATGGGTATAGTGGGCGAGGACCCTAGGGAGGGCCTGTCAGGTGATGAGGGACGATCAAGGGACTTAAAAAGACATCGGGTCCCTTGGATGAGTGCGGGAAAACGATCAAAATTCTGGAAAAGTTTTCTAGATCCGATCTCGAGACCGAATTTGAGATTTCTGTCTCTCTCCTACCTTTCAAACAGCACAATTGCGCCAGTTCTTTCGTATGCGAGTCTGAATAGACAATCTTTCCTAGCAACAAGATCCTTAACACCACCGTGATCACTTCGTGAAGTGTATTGCTCGAATCGCACCGAATATACCAAAGCAACAAAACCAAAGCGACATCGACTTTCAATGGGGACCGTCTACTGAAAAGTAATTCCACAGCACCGTCACACTTTCCTTGCCTGTGAAGTGATTCCAGAGCAGTGTCCAAACACGTGCATTCGAAACCCTTGCGCCATCCGACGTAAATAGGACAGCACCTTTTACAGCACTACTGACCGGTTCAGCAGTTTGAACAACCTCAACATCAAAAGGTAACCAGAGAAGCATTACCGTAGCATTTCTACCAACCAACCACAGCACCACCACCAACCTAACGCAACACCCACGACAGACGAAAACGACAAAATGGGATTCCTAGGCATCACCAAACCCTTCAAGAAGGAAGACCCTTCCCACTACGAAGGTGTTCTCGTTCCCCTCGCACAAGCACAACGCCATTCCACTGTCACCGCAGAATGGCAGCGAAGACGTTCCGAAGAGGCCAAACACGAGCCAGCTCCACGAACACCTCCTTCCTACGATCAAGCGAAGCAACTGGATGGACCTGTCGACGAGGGCAAGAAAGGAGGAAGTGATAGCGAAGATGGGGTCATAGATACTTCCAGTGGGGCGTATGATCCATACACGATTGAGGGGTTGAGAGCGGAGGTAAATTCGGATGCGGGGGCGAGTAGCCATGATACTGCCTATGATTGTGGGTTCCCCAGGCTTTAGACGAGGGGTGACATGGAGGGGAGCTAATATGGAACAGTGAAATCTAAAGTAATCAACAAAGCTATTCAAGATATTGGCATGGGAAGATATAACTGGGAACTCTTCATACTATGTGGATTTGGGTGGTTCGCTGATAAGTGAGTCTCATTTCAATGTATGAAGGGGAGAGTACTAATCACAGCAGCCTATGGCTTCAAGGCGTAGCACTCACGCTGCCATCCCTCTCTAGTGAATTTGGCATTTCCGAGAAGCAAGTCCGCTACACCACTTGTTCTCTATTCGTTGGTCTCTGTATTGGCGCCTCGTTCTGGGGTATCGGATCCGATATCATGGGTCGTAGAATCGCCTTTAATGCCACCCTCTTCCTTGCTGGTGTCTTTGGAATCGCTGCCGGAGCCGCACCGACTTGGATTGGTGCTTGTGGACTTTTTGCTGCACTCGGAGTCGGTGTTGGAGGC
>Ga0182030_10002694_pt1 | contig 37785 bp, 32 predicted proteins | sample 812S3MmetaG_FD_121299 | JGI IMG/M metagenome (GOLD analysis project Ga0182030, IMG submission 121299) | Permafrost microbial communities from Stordalen Mire, Sweden - 812S3M metaG (Illumina Assembly) | ecosystem: Environmental > Terrestrial > Soil > Wetlands > Permafrost | place: Sweden...
GCTATATACTATACAATATATATATAATAGTAAACAAATAAGCAAATATATACTATATACTATTAATTAATAATCAAATAGATAATAATTTATTATCTAATAATAGTTTTTTAAAAATCAATAATCTATTAAACTAGAAGATATATTATAGAATAGGTAAATCATATACTATAAGTATATGATATATTTAGCAAAGCTTTTTATAAATACTTTTATTTTACTTAAATACTACTTAGTTCTGTAAAATATTAATATATACTTTACTTCATTTGAAAGAGCACTATAATACGTGACAGCAGGTTTTGTATTTGTATATGGCATCTTTTTTATATACAAGTCTTCGTTGGGAGAGCACCTCTTTTCGAAATGTCCATGTTCGGGTCTTAATAAGTGCTTTTTGTGAGAAACGTTTGGTGTTGTACTGTCTGGCAAGAACTTCAGAAGAGTGATTCTCGTCGGGTGAGAGTTTACAGATATGAGGATCGGGAGTTCGATAGATAAAGCGTCCATGGCTATCATCGCTGGCACCCGCGGCTATGATCGTTAGGAATGCGTTCCCGTATATATCAGCTATTTTCGAGCTTTGGTCTTACCAGTCTGAGATGGCTTCTTGGTCGTTGACGACTTCAGGTCTTCGCTGGGGGATACACAGAGTGTCTATCCAGAGGTAGCGGAAGCCGAGTTCACGAGCCATATACACGCCCGCCGGCTATTGAAAGGAGAGTAAAGGCTCGGTATAAGGTATATCTGTCTCGAGGAATTTCTGGGGGTAGTAGTTCCTTCATTTGTTAGGCTGTGCTCAGTGACTCGGTGATCAGCACCGCTGATTTAGGCCTTCTCTATAAGCCTACACGGTGTTGCGAACGTCATAACAAAGAACTCAAGCTTAATAGCCTCATAAGGAGGCCAAGGTGCTGCTGCAAGTAGCTGAGACGAATACGACTTGACGGCTTACGAACCAAGTGATATTTTGTTCTCCTTTTCTTTTACTTCAAAAACATTTCTCTTGGGGATGTTGTTAAATTTGATACCAATTCCCTATATCCAAACTACCCTGGGTTGAATTAGTGTCTGTTCAAGATAAGATAACGGGCTTTTATCTTTATTGAAACCCATGTTACTAGCTATCGCTCCATTAAAGACTGCACAAGTTTAGCTACAGGGCCCAAATCCTCCACTTATAACGATCCTAGTTAGATCTAGAAGTTTAATACCATAAGACTCGTAACACCAAGACTATGCCTCCTAAGCATGGTCGAAAGAAAGAAGTGTGTTTGCGGCAGGTCTGAAAGATCAAGGCTCAGATCGTCTTTAGCGTTGCTGATAGTTCCATCTGCCCTCACTCGACCTTCTCGAGCCTGCTTCTGGTTCGGCTGGGTAGCGTGATGGTCGGTAATTCGCGAGTGAGAAGTTTGCGGCCGTATCTTTACTTTCTTTTGCGTTGTGGTACACAACATCGATCTTGTTTCTGTCGTTGCTGTTGTACACACCGCGCACCTTTTCAGCCGGGCCCGATGCCCTTGGAACCCAGTTTTTTCCAGGTTCGGCGACAAGGGGATACTCCTTTCGAGGTGTCTTGCTCTGAAGATTCGTGAAGTTTTCCGGCTTGTTCTTGAATGTCTCCGGGTATTTGCTGAGATAGCTACGCGATGACTTGGACCCTTCCGGGGGTGGCAGTCTCTGCCGCTTGTCTGGGGCCTGCTGGACTTGGCGCCTGACCTCGGATGCTTTCATATAGCGGTAAGGATCATTCTCCTCTAAGTCGGTGCATGAATACTGAAGACTTAGTTAGCACAATCGGTTACAGTGATCTTCAATGGATGTTGTTAAATCTAAGCACTTACCAATGAACTGTTGGTAGGGTACCGTTGGGGCAGTTTGTACGGATCCACGTTAGACTGCATGACTGTCTCTTTGCAATAACAAGGACGAAATAAAAATGAATGTTTTTTGAGACTACAAATTCATATGGCGACGAGGTTCCGGCCTCTAGTTGTGCTAATAGATGTACAGTGTTGTGCACGAGGAGTAGAATGCAGTGGAGGATGACAAAAGACTGATCTCTTACATGATTAAATGAAGAGATATATACACAAGGCATTGCTGGCAACCTGCATCTCGCAGCATTTGCTTTTGTTGACCAACATTATTCGCATGAAACGTATGAAACGCTGCGTCAAGTGAGACCTAAAATCAGCATCTCCTTCTATTGTCGGACAACCCTCGAGTCAAGATCTCACGATTGGCCATGCGCCAATGAAGCGAAGAAGGAAGCAGCCCAGAGGCGGTCTAGAATGTTGTAAAGTGCCTCACATTGTGCTGAGTCGGCCGGCGGTTGACGAGGAAGTCTGCGAATTAGGTAAGCGTTACGAGGTTAAGCGCCGACTATCTTCAGCAGTAGAAAGGTTTCACTGACCAAACGCTCAAACTTTGATTTGGCCCTAATAACACCATAACTTGGAATAACTAATGTTGTATTCAGGCTATTCGGAGTATTCTTCATAATCTGTGAAATTTGTGGAATTTTCTAAGCACTTTGAAAAATCTCAATTTTTTGGTGCTACATTTAGCCACCACGGCCGAAGACCGTAGGCCGTTGTTGGTGACTGCGGCGCGTGTTTTGTGGCCGCCCTACCTATTAATAAAAATACGGGCGGCCAAAATGAGCGGACGAGCCCCGGAAATCTATCTTCAAGGCATGTTGGTTCACGAAAGTTCAAACAAAGACATTACCCGCGCGCTTTCTTAGGACTAGTTCAAGGCTAGCGGCTACGCCCAACGTTCTCACAACAACCCACACCCGACCAAAGCCATCAAATACTGCGAGCTGCCCCGGAGAGGTATAGAGAACCCCAAAAAGATAATTATCGGTGTCTTTTCAAACGGAAACCATTGTACTGTCGTTTATTTCTCCTTCGGCCACCAATTCTCCACATTTCTAGACCATGTCAGTCGAACCACTGGACTTCGAGTCTCTCAAAGACGAGGAACGCGGCCTGCTGAGTGACGCCGATCTCCACATCCTTAATTGTTTCGAGTCGGCCATAAATTCGTCGCCAGAGCCCAATGTTGACGAGAAAGCGAAGCGCTTTGTCACTGATCTGATTGCATCCGCACCGGAGAGGCGGTCTGGTACAGATGCAGAGTCTTTTGTTATGAGTACATGGCAGGTCCTGACGTACATTGCAAGTCGTATCCCTTATCGGCACTATGGACAAGACGTTCTTGTTAGGATAGTTGGCATGCTGGACGCCGCTGGGGAAACATGGAAGGGTTTACCTGGATTTGGGATTTCTATGAGGGACAGCTGGAATCATAGTATGTAATCTGATGTGTCTTGGACGAGATGTTTCCCTGTCACGATATGCTAACGAAAACTGAAGGTCCCACATTTGAGCTTGATACCGAAGACGACAGAGCCTTTACTTTAGATGAATGGCTCAATCTTAACTCCTTCGTTGCCAGGCTGTTTAGTACTACAGTGGGAGGATTTGTGAACTTTGCTATCTGGGAGCTGCGGAATGGCCTGGAAGAAAATGAACATGATATGGGCCCTGTGTCTACTCGAGTTCTTATTGCTAGTGAGTGGATTTTGCAGAGTGGGCGGCGGCTCTTGCAAGAGTCACTGCTCAATTCCTTATCAACTGAGCCGGAGGATGCGACCCATGGTAGTCCTTATAGAGGAGGTTCTTTGTATTCCGGTGCAAAAGGATTTGGCCTTGAGCGGTGGGGCTTTTGGAAGCGCCGATTGACGGAGTTACGAAAGGACGTTGGCGAGTCTATTCATGCATCGATTAACGAAGCGGTGGAGATGATGACAAAACTTGAAATGGAGGTCGCTGAAACTTGTCGCTAAAGCCGAAGTAATTTGGGTTCTCGTATTATAAGAGTCGGTGTGCTCCAGCCAATGTCATGGCAGGTTGAGGAGGAGGGAGTCGGACGGTTCAAAATTGGTCCCATTCTATGATCACCCCTCTACCTAAGCGAATAACCATAAAGAAAAAGATGAGATTTTCGGTGCCCTACTTCATATCGAACGTGAAGCCGAAGAATTAAACGCTCAAGGGGTCCTCCGTAAACGCGTAACACAGAACTGGTACCTAAGTAGAGACAGTGTGGCTTGCAAATCTGAAAATATATACTGAGGTCCGCAAAATCCATTTTCTCAGTTGCTGCACCAGAAATTAGCATATCAATCTCATTCTGGTCCTATTCGGGATTTGCAACACCGTCACTATGGTTGGCTTAAAGGATTTACAGCCCTTAACTTCTACGTTCTGCCCTAATATCTTCATCATCAATCAGTTCCGCGCCGAGCCGCAGTGACCAGCACCAAACACAAGCCTCTTTGACAAGAAGGCATTGTCACTGGAAGCAATACAGGACTTAGTCATGAGGTCGCACTCCAGCTCCTAGGCCTCAAACTATCCCATCTGATTCTTGCAGTGCGTTCTCTAGAGAAGGGCGAAGCAGCTGGCCTAAAGCTCCGCCAGCTATACCCTACTTCCATCATAGAAGTCTGGCAAGTAGACATGTGCTAATACAACTCGATACAAGCGTTTGCTCGCCCCGCCAAGAGTGACTTATCACCCATCGACATTGTCCTCAATGCGGGCGCCGCCAGGCTCAACTTTAAAATCGTCACGAGTACCCGGCCATGAGGAGGCTCTGCAAATCAATTAGTGTTAACTCTACTGCTACCCTTGGATATTCTCTAGCTTATACAGCTGTGATTAAAAATAGTACGAAGGAGGTGATAAACCTAAATTATTTCCCGGACTCAGTCGAACAGGTGTTTCATCACAAGACAGATTTCGATCCTTCGTGGAAGCTACCTCTAGATTTCTTTCCAACACAACCTAAAATAAACGGGAATGATTGTGGAAAACACAATGAAATAGGAGCTGATTACTACTTTGAGGTCATATTAAGATTTAGATGTTATTCTGAATCCCCACATTCATAATCCCCATACTAAAAGCTTTCATGTATTGGCTAGAAGTCTTTGCAATCTTCCCCGGCTTACATTAACAAGTACCCATAGTCATCCCACCTTGCCTCATAAACTATGTATATCAGCGAAAAGCCAACCTCTGTTCTCCGCTTTCCTCGCGCTTCTGCGTGTGGGTTCTGGTCCCACTATAGGTCTTGGGGAAGATCGCAACGCAAGCTTTGTTCACAGTGTTCAGCATAATCACAAACATTTTATTCCACCAAGCACTGAAATTCAGCAACAGAAAAATAATAGACATGGGTTATTTCAGTTCGGTAACAAAAGCGATCAGGTGCAGTATGTACATCAAGTTTAGCTAGGATATTCGCAGGGCAGGGCTTCCCAGTCTCTTCCTGATACCAAAGGATCCCAGTCTCCTCCTGATATCAGAGGATCTGTAAAGTTAAATGTGCTGAAGAATCAAACGTGGAAAGGAACGCTGGCATATTTATATATCTTTGTTTAGCAGAATATAGTAGTTGGCACTAGTAACCCTGCTGTTAATGGAAGATCCATGTGAATATTTTCTTTGACTGATATATAGTAGCTTCCTACAAGACTAGTCTCAGTATATAGTTTTCATACTACAACATTCACACCCAAAATTGCACTTCATACTAGGCAATAGCCATAAATGCAGGTGATTGTTTCAACAATTAGATTTAACATAGAGTAATGCTGTTATAGCACCAGAATTCCAAATGCTTAACCTTTTATAATCTACAACTCATTTAATCAGGCTAGCTCAGCTTTGGCTCGGGTCTACTCATCTATTTCATCAGGAAATTTGCAACTTTAAACAAGGGGATCTTTAAAGCCTTAGCCAGAGGCCCAAAATTTATTATTGTCATATGTTTATGGTTTATTATTAACTTAGTGTATTGTTGGTATCACAGGGGTGATCACTTCCTATAATCTTATAAGACCTGATCGTGTTCAAATTGGTTGTAGTCTAGAGGGCTAAGTCTATGGGCATATATACCTTTCCCAATGGAGCTAGCTCGTTCTAGTGTCGCGCCCACTATTCCTTTCACCACGATCTTTGTTGTACAGTACAATGTACCGACATGTATAAATATCATTGAATTTATATTTAGTATGTATATAAATATTTCTTTATTAATAATAATACTAACAATTTAATCATCTAAAGCTGTAATATTTATAAGCTATATTTCACTAACTCAATGCTATATGCGTCACTTTCTATTCGTCACTCTTTGATATTGGTATTAAAAAGCAAGTTAGGTAAGTTTCTGAATCATTATCAAATGGCGTGGGGATGGTTTTAGATCTAACATGACCCAATACACCTATCTAGAGTACCGAATATAAATATAGACAAATCCCATATTACATATATCTGTAAACCCCCTCACCTTATTCTCCGTAAGCACTCGCTTGCAAACCCTTGGGTAGGATGGGGGATGGCATTATTATGGTTAACTGGCCTTGACCCTGGACCATGATGTTTATTTGAAAGTCAAGTTGATTACTTATCTCAAGCTCTACTAGAACCAAGCATTGTTGTGTGTGCAGAGTCCTTAACACAGTCCATCCGTCCACCTAACGCCAGAGTAACAAATATATACAAAGAATGAAAATAAATTAAAATCCACAAGTTAACTACATCAAGAAATAGATATGCAATGTGTTAGGGTTCATGCACAGAGTATTAGGTCAAGAAGTGCAGAAACCAGTCGTGCGGAGTGCTGAACATTCACATCCACGCGCGAACTCTCCCACTCCTTGTCCAATTCCCAATCATCTATCATAGTAATATTAGTCCCAATTCCCCAGAAAAACAGATACCAAAACTCACTAAGTTTTTCTCTTACTCCCCTTAAGCCTTCCTGTAAATCCATATCCATAACGCCATTACCCCCTATTCTCCCCTTGATCGCTATACCCAAAACTCTATAAATCCTGGCAAAAACCGCTAATTCAACTTCTTCACAATAACCTTCAGCATCCCTAAGACTCTCATTCTTATCCTGATATACACTACCCTGAGAAAATATCAGGTATTCCTGACTACCAGCCTCGATCCGCTCAATGAGAAACGCCAAACATATGCCGACGAAAATGCAACTACTCAAAGACTTTCTTTTCGATGCTATAAATTTGAAGCCGGTGAAAACCTCCATCAGAAGCGATTTATAGATGGCGAAGAAAACAACTTTTACTTGGCGGTTGAGAAGCCGCGGAGTCTGCTGCTTTGGGAAGTGGAGTTGGGGGCCAGCATGGGAGGGAAAAGGAGACTCGGTGAATTCCGTGGGGGTAGTTTCGAGGACTAGGGCTAGACCGAGGATAGTTTGGACGGCGATGAGTTTTACTGCATTTTGCATTAGTTGACGCTCAATGTTTGGAATCTGGTAAAAATTAGCGCCTTGTTCAGTCTTTATGGAAGATATGAGGAGGTACCTTTTCTTTCCATTGTTCGAACCATGCGAATAAAGCTGCCAGAGTCTTGCTTGAGGAGTCATACCCACGAAGTAATTGCATGAATACGGCGTACTCAAGCAAATGGGAACTAACAATTTCGTCGAGGTAGTCGTTGAAGCATTTCGTGGTCACTTCCTGGGATTGTTTGTACATCCCGATTGGTAGGGAATATTGGATCTTCGCCGGCTTGGAATGAGTGTGCATTTGAATAGAGTATGAGTGACGCAATGGTACGTATCTCCTAACATTGATATACAGAGATTGCCATGGGAAGCATCGCAGTTTCACATCGACTCCAAAGGATTCCCACCTGTCGCCAGCAACGTAGGACTCGGTAAATTCTTTCATAGAGCGTCGACTAAGATGTCGGGTCATCCAAGATGGGTGCAAGAATGAAATTAAGGAATTTATAGGCAGTATTCCTAGAGATCGCTCTGGGTTTCGGTAAATTCGAGTTTGATAGGTCTCAGCACATTCCGTGCAGATCAGTTGAAAGCCATTTGAGTTCTACAAACTTTAGCTAACGGACAGGGAATGGATCAGGTTTCCTACCTTTGATACATCCACGGTGCAACGAAAACATTTTCGTATTTGAGATTTGCTGATTTGGTTTTTTGGTTGACAACACTTTCCAAAATATGGATTTGGCCAACAGCCATCGGCGTGAAAGGTAGCTATAGCATCGAGTATTGCATCAGCCCTTGACCGAAGATTTCTATCAGGCTGAACCATCGTTGATATCCATAGTAACGGTGCATTGTCAATATGTGACATATTTTCCAAGAGTGAGATCCAGTCCTGAATACTGCGGTAGTTATTGAAAAAAAGAGCACTCTCCGTCCGAGCCTTAAAGTGTTCTCGTAGCTGGGCGATGGATTTTCCCTTAAGTACCGTGACCATTTCTAGAAACACACATCCGAGAGACCATATGTCGGACGTTGAGTTGCATTTCTTGTGTTGTATCACCTCGGGAGCTGCATAGAGAGGCGTCCTTCCACAATTTGCTGTCGTAGTGGATTGTGCGAGATCTTTCCAATCGAGAGCCAGCTCAAAATCAACTAATAAAACATTTTCTCCATGTACCAAAATGTTTGCAGGCTTTATATCCCGATGCCGTATCCGATTCAAGTGTAAATACTGAACTGCTGTGGCAAGGCAACCAAGCCACTCCCGAATCCGAACAGTATAGCTGGGTGCTGAGGATTTCTCCGCGACACTAAGATATTCTTGAAGGTTCGAGTCTGCAACAGGTGACATTATGATTGCAAGATGGCGTGGGTTCGTGTAACTCCCGATCTAATGCGTGCGAAGATACGTGTCAGCACAGTTTTACCCTTTAGAGAAGTGAGACCGTCACCCGTACTGTAACGGTCAGTCCAATTGGGAAACCACTAGAGTGTCAACGAGTTCGTCACGCAGTCTACTATCTCACTCTAGCCTGCGCGCTGCCCTCGAATTACTTCATGCGGGAATTGACAATCTCAATAATACTTACAATTTGAACACAATGTCGGTGTCTGATGCGACGCAAGACCTGCAGTTCACAGCGGAATCTCTCAATGTCGCTTTTCAAATCTCCAAAGTAGCTCACTTTGCGAATTCTCTTCCTAGCGTATACTTCTCTGTCTGTTAAACTCAACACTTCATCCACATAACCCACTCGTCCTTGCCCAATCGATCGGAGACTTTGAAAAGGAACATCATCTCTTGTAGCGAAGTTTCCATGAGAATTCGGCGGCTCTACTCGGAAGGATGTAGATTGAAGGCAAACGCGGTCTTGCACCTGCAGAAATATGACACGGATCTCCGGTCTGAGTATATGCTGAAGAATAGACTCGGAAGTTATCGGGATCCAAAAGTCGTTGAGCCCATTTCTGATCAAGTCATCGAGGAGCTGGAGTTCGTCGGTACCTTTGATTTGGCCAATATCTCTTAGGATAATATAGAGTCGTGGGTTCTCGCTCCACGACTGCCTCCCATTTCTAACGAGATTTCTAGAAACTTGCTGGATTTCTTGATCTGTGTAGCGATAGACAGAATGACTTAACGTGCCGGGTTGATTGGAGGAAGTTTCGTTGGCGTTGGCAATTGGAAACATGTGAGCGGTTGCTTGGGACTTGTTCTGGCTCAACCTTTACGTCCGCCGATGGGCTCGTCGAGCACTCCTGGCATAGAGCCGAATGTGCTTCTACTGAAATGATTCTGAAAATCCTTACAATAAGACCAAACTTCTAGCCGAACAAAACGTTAAGGAAAGAAAAGGGTTCGTCTAGGATCATTAGATCCTTCCCAGTTTCCCTCCCCAAAGGCGGTGAGAACTTACATCTTCACCGCTCATATTGACAGTATTGCGCAACCTTGCATGTAGGTTCGAACTCTGATTGATCCACGTGTTTGGAAAACGGGCCAGCCAAAGTCACGGGGTGCTCTTTTCTTTACCCGAGGCAGATTGCTGAATGGCGGTCTATAAAATAAGGAAGTATATATGTCGCCTTCAGGTCCTCTGTACGAAGAAAAGTGTTGATGTCAGAAAGGGGTTGTACAAGGGGGTGTGCAGGAATTTCATTCGCCTATTGACGATGGGAAAAGCACTTGCATATCAGATCTGGCCTGAAGTACGGCAAGCCAGAGAGCATAAGGTCGCAGTCAATAAGTTCTTACTTAAATTTTTTTAAATTTCTTATTTTTTTCCTTTTCTTTTTTTTGAGATCGTCTCAGCATTACGTTATTTCATTATGAATTAGTACTCCGAAATACCAGGATATTCATATCGATCAAAAAGGCTTCTCTTCGTAGCAGTTTGTCTGTCTTATTTATTCCTCTTTCAAGATGCTGAGCGACCCGGCTGGCTGGTTTCTAGCCGCCACTTATGCACTGTCCCGTCCCTGCATGAGTAAGATGGCGCTAGCCTGGGGCATCCAGTCGAAAATTTGTCGAAATCTTTGCCACGTTGTGATGACTCCAAGTAAATCATTTACAACTCACTCATAAACTGCCTGAGCTACCTTTACATGTTACCCTAAACCTTCCAGCACCCTCGTTTCATTACTTCCTACCTAACCTACACTATCGCCAACGAGGCGACGTATTCGAAGGCCCCATGCCGAAACCGTCGAAACCCCAACCTGACCGACCTCGTCCTTCCGTTCCGGCTGACTCTGACCCCATAATGTTAGATCCAAGTATGTATCCGGTTCTGCCACTTCTCTTCGGCATCTTGAAAAGACAAATGCTGATCTTAGCTCTCGGAAGTGTATGGCAGATAGCCTTCCCTCGATCGTGAAGGAGCTCAGACTCAACATTTCGAATCTTCTTCGTCGTATTCTCATCTCGAAATCTATTGCCTAGCCACGCGCACACACTGCCTTTCTACCACTGCACTTGCCTTTGACCCTATTTCGAATTTTAGACTGTTTCAATTATTGGCGCCCAAAAGCTTTCGTCTGCGAAGATACCTCGAATAGAAAAGGAGGACTCCCGCGAGCGGAAAAGCATAGAATATATTTTCTATTAGGATAAGGGGGGTTTTATGGGGCTTCTTTTTGGCGTGTACAGAATAAGGTTGATGATGTTCCATAGAATTTGTTTGCTGCAAAGCGCGATAGCGCATACGATTTATAAGACTATGTAGAATAGTAGGCGTTGGCTGGCGGAGCGTTTCGTACTGTTGTATCATGTAGTCCAGTGCGAAGAGACAGGAATCTGTCATTTGATACCAGTTTAGAGCAGGAAAAATCAAGCTATTTTAGCCGTTTCTTAGCTTGTAAGAGTGCAGCAAGTGTGAAGTCCGATGAAGGGGTCATGATACACATCAGATAGAAATTCTACTGCGAATATCCAACGTTAGAAAATTGCTGTTATTTCTATGTTCGTTCTTTTGACTTGCCTAAGATATGATGCTCCAGTTAGCTGCAAAGTGTCTGATTACCGTAGCTATTAGCTAACGCAATACCAAGTGGTGAATTGACGCAAAATTAATTAGTTTGAATGGTGGATTAGATAATTACAGAATCGGATATGGTCCTAAAGCAAAAGAACTGGCAAACGCGTGGCAAGTCTTTCAAGCCTTTATGAGGCTCCTAGAACACAGAGAAGAATCCAAAGAGCACTCCAAGACCCAGAGCTGTCACGATAACTTCAGTATATCAATTCAAGGCAATAATCGCAATCCTCTTCACATTTCCTTCCTCTGTAATATCTAAAGCCTTCATATTTTCCCTCATAGCAGGTATCCCATATAATGAAAACAAAAACTATAGGCCTTCTCCTAGCACGCTAGCATATATCCCTTCCACAGGATTCTTTAATTTTAGCTTTTTTTATATATTTTTGAGCGAACAGGAAATCTACAGCAATATGCTTCTGTGAGAGGAGAAGATTTTGGCCTCGGAAAGAGACAAAGCTATATCTGTTGGTATAAAATAGATAAGCCCTTCGACTCTCAACGCTCGATTCGTACAACACCTTTCAATGCCCTAAATTTGAGAGCAAGTTCGCATTTTCAGTCTTCACTAGCAATCAGGAAATCGGCTTTCTCGCGTTTCTCTCAGTCGCTGATGGGCATTACTTTAATTGTCATAGATTTCCAATAAAACATCCAATTTTTTAGATCCTTTAGGCCGTAAATTGAAAGAGACAATCGCCTCATCCTCACCAGCGCGTGCTCGCTAGTTGAGAATTGCGTATGTATTCCCCCACATCCACTCCATCCTTACTTTCATCAGACACTCTAACCTCCGTCTTGATCCACACAGTCTGCGCTCGTTCAAGATCATTCAAACTCTCTGTCATTAGGTGATCATGGACTTTTTGCAGGGTCACCATATCGTGTTCATCTTTGCGACACTTGTTGCCACCGCCTCTCTGGCTGTGTAGCGATTTGATGGATGATTGCGGATCAGCATGATCTCTGACGCTTGCTGACCTAGGTCTTCTCGAACTTTTGGTTGTTGGCAAGAAAAAGTCCGGTACGTGTCGAGCCCATGACGAGAAATTCGACTGAGTCTCCCTGTCTGGAGTTGATCTTGCGACCAAGTATCGAGAAAGTACTATATATATTTTTCAGTAGAGCTTGTACATCATTCTTGGTCACATACCTGGAAATGAGGCTCCAATTGCGTACATGAAAATTTCAATGTCGTTCATCATCATGAAGCTTACTTCATGGAAGAGTGTATCGTTGGCTTGGCTCACTCTAGTTTCATAAACGCCGTAGATCCCCAGAGCACTAGATGTTCAGCTTCCATCAGCCAGTGTAACAACCAAAAGACCTACCATGTTATAGTCCCTAGTAAAGTGGCGCTGAATACAAGTCTCAAGATTCGTTTCTCATGTTGCCTGATCTGAGTATGCTGTAGAATGTTAGCAAAAGCTCATAAAGAAAGCCTTAGTGTCGAGACAGCGATTTGCAAGCGCCGGAGACTCTTGGAAGCAAAAACACTTTTACGACATGTTTTAATTCACATACCTTCAGAATTTGCACCGGTACGGCCAAGATAAGAAGGTCAACCAGTATACTAAGAGCAATCCACACTATGCACCTTAGCATAATCACGATTCAAATGCCAGTGGTGCACTTACGCCAACGAAAAATGTCATAGTTGACACAGGAAGTGGACTGAACGCTCCATAAGAAATTGCTGAGAAACGGGGTACATTCGAAAAGCCATGAAAGAGTCATTGTAATCCCGAGACTCGCAATGAAGACGGAAAGTCCGATAACAAAACGTCTTAAAGTTTTTAGATGCTCAGGCACTAGAATTTAGACATAAGATATAGAGCGACCGATGTTTATATTTTGGGAAACTCACAAAGTTCCATGAACATAGAACATACAGACATCTTAATACAAGTGGCCACAACATAGTACCCGGCCCATCCAGGCGTGAACTATCCGATCAGTATTTGGTTAATATTTACGATCTCAGCCATGGTTTTCTTACATGCCAATGCATACGCAGCATTTCTGTGTCAACATTGTCCGCGTGCAAGCCACTGCCGTAGCTATCATATTGCAAAATTAGTCAGTAATCCTATCAAGTAATACCTGGAAGCATTCGGCAAGGGAAAATTAGGCGCTGAAAACCCCCCCACTTACACATTGGTCCCAATTAGGCTCACTGTGTATCCAACGAGAGCGATCTAACAGAGTCATCGTCATTGGAGCATTACGGGGAGATGTGAAGCTCACACCAGCGACAGCCATCCATCTATCATCGCCTTGGAAGCGCTTGAGCTTCAACCACCGATACAAAATTCTTGCCGCAATCACAAGTACTGGGAATTCATATTAGCAGATCCAATTGACGCCGTATCATACATAAAGCACTCTGAGAGATAATCGAGAAACTAGAAAGCTTACGACTCAGCGAATTTACCACACATATTGTTATGAGTTCCATGCGTTGGTGCCAGCGATCACCACCAACTGGATCGAAACCGGGATCGAGGAAGACGGTTCCATTTGTAGTCCCGCCATCCAAGACAGTACAGTTGCCAGTATAGGTACAATCTGTTCCACTTGAATTTGACATGGTGCATTACAAGATGAGGATATATATACATCCAAACACGAATCAAAAGGCTATGTTGACCATTGATCTAGCTGGGACAATTGTTTGAGAAGGATTCCTGTGAGGGGGAGCAGCCCCATAATTATACAACAGATAAGAATAAGGTTGACGGACTGGGTGATCCACATGTCAAAGAACACTGGTCTTCGAACTCGAATGCAAGGTATGGCACACTTATTTCGTTTCATTTAATATTCTGCATATCCGTGGGGTGGTAGGAAGAATGTCAACCGAAGTGTGGGATTAGATACAACTCTTCTTTAAGATCTTCCACGACGGCCAATGCGGAGAATCAAATTAATATTCTCAAGCCAGGCGCCCACGAGATAAGGTCCTCGCTTCTGAAAGGGCGAGATAACTCACGCAAGACCCGCTGGCATGCAGGTGCTCTGACACTGACAACATTGGAAGCTACGAATCGAAGCTTGCAATGCTTCGAGAACGCCACATTATTCGTTACCTCCACCCTCTTTCCCCTTTCCCGTTCCTTGCAGTCTAGTCAAGAAGAGCTGACCAATCGGCATTCGTCAGGTACTAGATAATTCATGCGCGAACAGAAATATGTGAGCACTTATAGCTCTCGAATCCAGGGGTAGTAGCCGAGCACACACTCTCTCCTTCCCCATTTAGCATCTAGGTCCGGCACTTTCGCGGGCAAGCACCCGCAGGAACCCCAGCACTTGCACGTGATAATTGGTTTTCAAGCTTTGCATTTATCTTCACTTCTTTCAAACCCTGAACATACAATTGATGCGTGGGGTCAATGACGCCCGGTTCATCGCGGCTTACAGCCCGGGAATTGGAGTAAAGTCGCCCGAAGGGAAGTGAAGTGTTCATCTGTTCTGTAGTGCTGCCTATGTCGCAATAGAATTCTCGTACAGCTAGGTTGGCTTTGGATTCTATCTTAGACTTTCGTAATTAATAATACTATGTTATATAATAATTGAATTTATATATGTTTGGTTGGTTTGTATTTAGGGTTTTGCTGGATACAAAAACTCATTTCGATAAATATGTTTTGTTAAATTGGCGGAATTTGAAGACAGGAGGTCATTGTTGATAGTCAAAACAAATCCTTCAAATATAATGTTAACATGGCGTAAAATTCCCTAATCGCCCTTTATTGTGCAACCGCTTGTGCTTTTGGAACCTCGTTCTGGTACCATTCTAAACCCCAGAATGGTATGATATTCCCCTGGTGTGCTGAGGCTAGGTTCCCATGGCCCGACTCGTGGAACTATCTATCCTAGTGATCAAGATGTTGTCATTAGTATTGAAGGGCTTAGATTTTTGGCTGCCACCGTAGCCTAGCGTTATTACAAACGCCAAAGACGTCAAATTAACATTTGCACCAGTGTCTGGAACCGACCAAATTGGCATGCCACCAACCTAGCAGTGAAACCGCTCTTCCGCTTCTCCACTATACAATACCATTGCACCAATGTTTGGTCTTCGAACAATGTCTTGTAGTCGATCCTGATGAACGTCGAGCGTAGGTGTAACCCTTAGAAATTCTCTCCCCAGTACTCGGGAACTCTACGTCTTGCGCCATAAAAGGCCTTTTTTGAAATCCGCGTCTGATTAAAATAACGCCGAAAGACTGCAGCTTCCTGCGTTTATGGGAAGTATAAAATAATCATTATTTGCAAGGACTAGGGAGCTTCGAATGCCGATCTTCCTGAGGAAGGTATCGCTGATGCTGTTAACAGCGCTGCCTGAATCTGCATATGCGATATTCTTGGAGGTTGACTCGAAAATAATCGCTAGTTCTTTCACATTTGTCCTGTATTTTAATAAGGCTTCGGACATGGGCTAGCATGAAAGATTCTCAGAACATGGCGCCGACGTTGCAATTCCACCGCATCCACCACTTCCATCTGATTCGCTACTTTCATCGCCACTAGCGCCTCCATATCAACTTCCGCCACAATTATAACATTTCGTATGAGTACCATTAGGCCATTTTTCGGCTTAGAAGTTTGGGTTTGTGTTTCTCTGACATTGACAGCAACCCCAGACGTTCGGTCCATTCCTAACGATGAAACTAATCTAATCAAAGTAGCGAGAGAGTAAGGAATAATTTACTGACAGCAGACTTAAAAGGACTGGTTTTGTGAAACCAGTTATTAAACAATTGTCTATCGTGAAGTTTTTCGCAGCTGAGACACCACGCTAGGTTTTGCTTCGTGGTTCGCAAAACAAATCACAGCCCCGTGTCTCGAGCGCACTTTTGTGCACTGATATTACCATATATAAGACCGCAATAATGCAGAAAATTAATAATATCTTCAAAATTGTTAATTATAGACAGCACTTCGAAGAAGATATCGTGTTGGGATAAACTCCGCCTGCGTCTTCGCCCCTTCCTCTTCGACCTCCGCTCCCAAAACGCCTTCATCCAACGGATTTCCAGCAGCACCCGATTTTATTGCTAAAGATCCTGATCAGGTACAGAAAGATAGTCTGGAATTAATAAAAACAAAATCAGACGAACACCGAAAGATTACCATACGGATTCAGCCCTAGATAGCTCTGTGTCACCTAGCTGTCATTGGCTGGCTAATTGGTGACATGACAGACAAAGCTTTATCACTGCAAGCATCAGTCCATACGATGAGCAAACAAGGCCAAGGATCACTCAAAGCAGCAAGGCTTTGGTTCAACGGAGAATCAGGGAACCGACGTGTGCCGATGTTGCTTGGGCTCAGTGCTATAAGATTCGAGGACGAGAATGAACTCGTAGCTCTACATCCCAGTTTTGAGAAGGATTGTTGGTAAAGTTCCTGAGATGGCCATATTTGCGCAAGTTTAGTAGGCAACTATCTCTTGGATCCCTCGTTTAGAAAAAAGGGGCTAAACATAACAAGGTCTCCCATATCGATAAATAGATCTCGGTCTTCTCAATAAAGAAGGTCAATCGGGTTTCTATAGGTAATTTGTCTGCTTATGGTGGCCATTCTGTTGGATGGTGGTATCTTAACGCTGTATCTGGTGACGAATAACAATCTGAGGCCGGGTCTCATTTGTGCATTCACTATAGCATTTGCACTTACCATTCATCTTTTTACGAATGCGAGGAGAGCAGAGTTATTTACTTCTATAACTGCGTATAAGATACTATTATTCGGTCGGCCATGAATAAACTGACAGCTATATAGATATGCCGCAGTACGTGTAGTGTCTGTGAGTGGAAATCTGGCAGTAGACTCATCATCTACTGGAGATACAGGGGCTTAATCGTCATTCCCCTCCGGGCCACTCTTGAAAGTAAAAGCTTACCTGCACCCCCAAGCACCCACTCACACCAACAAGCCAACGCGGTAAAACCATGATTGACCATGAGCCTAATAGATATGCTTCTCAATAACTTGAAGTGTTGCATAATTCTAAGTTTCTGTCCTAGTAGTGGATAGTTTTTGGGAGACGAGTAGATAAATCTTCAAGTTCATCGGTCCGAAGAAAACAAATGGTCGTCAAAACCCCAACTTATCTTCATTCAGAAAAAGCATTTATCGTCTGAAGCACGAATTGGTCGGAACACGTGATCTTCAGTGTGCTTTTGAGCCTGGAGGTTCTACGTCGCAATCGAATACTTTGTTGCAGGAAAATAAACTTCATATATAGCGGGTTCTCTAGAAAGCTGGGAAAGTAAGATATATTTGTGAACAATGCTCTATGAGAAAGTAGTGTTTTGTTCACAACACAAGCCGGCGTGGTTGCCACGCTTTCCTCCCGCCGTTCATATGCTTTCCGTCACGACTTCCTCCTTCCACTTCCAGTGCATCTCCATGTGTATAGCATTCGGCCTTAGAACCTAGTCCCTTGAAACCAACCTTTGCCATCCTCATTCTTATCCACCGCTCGTTTTTACCCACCCTGCACGATTAGCTTCCTAGTGTTCCGCATGCTAGGTTGATGCCGCCTATTCCAGCTATCAGGAAATAGGTTTGAGTGAGTTTAAAAAGAAGAAATAATGTGAGAGTACTGATTGTGCTTGCTGCGTTATTTCCTGAGGAATCTTGGGCAGAATTGATGTATAGAGAAGATTACGTGCCACTTTCATCGGTCACAAGATCAATAATGAGAATTTTAGAGGCGATGATGTCCACTAATCCATCAATCCTTCTTATCTACAAATTCTGATTACGCTCTAATGAACGTACGGTATGATGTGCTCTGCTGAATGAGGATACGAGTAGTGCACCACCAGAAGAGAGCTTCGCGAAAGGCAAGTACTACATGATGCTCTTATGAAGAAAAAACTTTCGATGTTGAAAGAGAGTATAAGCTAGATTAGGCCAAATCAGCAACGGACTGATTTAGCAAATGAGTGGGCTCATTCCCAAATGTCGCCGGGCCCACCCTAGTCTAAGGATAAGATTTCAACATTGTACTTTGGCAGAGAAGCTAGCTAAAACTCTCAGTGGACTCTGACTTGAAGTCCCTGAATGAAAATATCCTCAAGCCGAAGAGTGCATTATCGTTAACATAACTTTCCCTCTATTAAATACTACAGAACCACCTGGTTATACCAAATTCCTACTTCGTTGCGATCACCACTTATCCCCGCATTCCCTGCCTTGCCGAGCATATACCACTCAGCATTCATACCCACAATCACTCTCCAGCGGCTGACAATCAAACGCCATTTCCTCCGGCGTCTCATACTATCCCGAATCTCATTAGCACTCTTCATCCCCCACCTCACCAAAATCAAAACCAAAACTTACAGAACCACAGCAAGCAGGCTTAACAGCTGGCTCCACAGTCCCACATTGATAAGCCTCCGTCCCATTACTTATAACAGCTGGCGCATGAGTACAAAGAATAGAATAATATAGATCCGAAGGCTCAGGATTCCCGGGCTGGTTATAGGCGTAATATTCGCCACAGCAAATGGGCAGATTTTGCGCGGAGGTGGAATTACAGGTGAAGATTTGGTCGTTTTGGGCGAGGGTAGTGGTGAGGGAGGTGAGGAAGGTGAGGAGGGGGAGGATGGTGGGACGCATTTTCGGGAAATGATGGTGATGAGGAACGGGAAATGGTGGACGGTTGTGGAAATAATGGTGACGATGAGAATATTCGAGAGATAAGAGCGAAAGACTCGGATTTATCATATTTCGTACGGCGCAGCAACGATATCATTTAGACAAACACGAGATCACTTGACTCATCCCTTTATACAGACCCTCACTACTAGAGCTCATTCCAGGCTTCCCCCGAGCGCTGGGTCACAATATGGCTCGTGCGAGACCCCTAAATTAGCGGAAATTGAGCCTGAAGGTGTACCGAGATAAGCTGCCTAGGGTAGCCTGTGGGGCTGCCTAATCTTTCAATTTAGAGAGATTGCTCGGGATTCTGAACCTTGTTCGCTGACTGGATAACCAAGAAAGGAAAAAGTTTGCATTGAATATTATTTCGTGAATCATGAAATTAATTTAATTCTCCACCAAACGCTAATTTTCATGCTGCAATATTCGTTATAATGACTCCCAACTAAATTTGTGAAAGTCCCGAGGTTACACTTCTATCTCTTTGTTTCCCTCGAAAATTTGCTTCTTCGACGCGTACCGACTCATTGCCTGAAGTCGTGGCCCGAAAGTGATGAATCAGAAGGGTATGGGTATCATTATCAGAGCTTGACAACACAGCCATGTTCTTGCCCATTCCACCTCTAAATTATCGAACATTTGTCAGGCAGATAATGGAAAGACAGAGCCGACAGTTGATCGGAGTATGGTATTTGCACTGTGAATCGAGAACTGTTAGCGACTCTCGGATGTGGAGGGGAAGATTTACAACTCAATATAAGAATCAAGAAGGTAATTGAAATATTGGAGGAAAATGCAAAGAATTCCAAAGCCAACAAGCACTCCTGAAGCTATAGGTGCCATCCAATGACTCAATTTAGTGTAGCCAGTCCAGCCAAACCTAGGCAAGATTAGTTAAGCTCCTATATTGATAGCGATGGGCTCATGGAAAGCGATTGGGTATGCATCAAGCAGAGTATGCATTAGATCACAGATTAAAGACATGCAGAGCGTGACAGCGAAGATAGTGGGTTCTGTGAAAAGCATATTGATGGGACGACTGAAGTTTGTGGTAATTAGTTCGTGGATGTCAAGCTCGACCTCATCCTGCCTTGTGTGAATTTCCCAGTTGTGCGTTTGATGACGCAGGGTTGCAGCTTTTGCCACTATACGAATGAACGGGTCAGAAATTGTATGTCAAGCGGAGTTGGCTGTATCAAGACCTCTAGTATCGAACATCTGAGTATTGGGAATTGCTTACTTTATATTACCGGACCATATAATTCCTTGTAAAACAAAACAAGTCCGAAAGCTAACCAGCCCATAATCGACGAAATATACATCATCCATCGCCATCCCAAATAGCTCATGGTGATGAAACCGCCAACAAAAGATGAAGCAAAAGGTTCCCCAAAGACCACCATTACAAAGACAGTGACTGCGATTCCTTGAGTAGCATTACTATAGAGATCTACAAAACAGGCCGGCACGATGGTGAGAGGGGAAGCGGAAAATATTCCGGAGAAAAGGTGGGCGAGTATTAATGTTTGCGTGTCTTTTACGACAGCTGATGCAAGTGCCAAAAAGGAGTATTCAAAGCGTCCGATGATCGGCCATTGTCTTCCAGATAATTCGGACATAGGAGCCCAGAGCGTAGGATCTGACGCGAAACCTAGGACCTAGAGTGCTATACCGAGGATGCCTACTTCCTCGCTGAAATTAAATTTTTGATCAACTGCTTTGATTGTGGAAGAGAAAATCGCGTTCGCGAATAAGGCGATGAATATGGAGTAATTAAGTGAGTATAGCGGAGAGTGAGAGCCTAGTTCAGAAGTTAACATTTCACTTGACAAATCACATTGCTTACTTTTACAAACAGCCAATTATGTGGATACAGTGGATTTTGAGGACCAAAAAACTCAAGCACATATTCTTCCCCATCTGGAAGTGATGGTGGGTATGGCTCGCCGGTCCCCAGTTCCAACTAGTCTTCGCGAGGATGTGGGCCTCGACTTGAGCCAACAGCAGCTCCATGCTGTAATATGTATGCATGGATTCTACTAAGCTCGATGTTTTTGAGATGATTTTGAGAAGCCAGAGTTCCTCTCCTAGTCTTCGTTCCCAACATAGGTCTATAAAAACTTAGACTTTAGTATATATAATCCTCCCCTCGAAGTATTTAATTTAGGGACACTTCCCTTTTCCCCAACGCTACGATTCGAGTATATCTCAATCGATTGTATCTTTCTGGGATCCATTCTGGCAACAGTGTCTATTGATGTTCCGGGGTTTGATCTTGGGGAAAGGGTGAGAATGAAGAGGGGAAGCGAGCGAGAATATCAAGATAAAATGTGAATTAGGAGATACCTATCTCTTGCTCGAGAGATACACCCACCAGAATAACGGACAGAGAAAGTGAAGTCATAACCGACCATCTCAGTAGGTATGAAATTTGAGGATACTCATCGATTGCCAAGGACGCAGGCGACGCCGGCACATGATAGCCGTGCAGGATCAATCATCAACATACACATAAGCCCAGTAATACTCCCTTTCCACCAGCCGCATTAAATTATAAATTACTTTGGAACAGGAAATCGATAGAACCATCTAATCAAACCTTTAACTCGGGATAAGCGTATTAAATTGATGTTGCCGCGATTCCGAATCAGCGGGGAAAATTCCATGGAGGAAGGTTCCGCTACAAGTTTACGGGGGCTGTTTTGTGGCCGACGTCAGATCGCTTCCTCCTGGAAGCTCAAGTTGTTCCGCAATATGTAGAAATTGCTAATCCGATACTACTAATTCGGCGAGTAAATTTCGTTCCCCATTATATACTTATTATCGTGAAAGCTGTCCTTCCTCGCGCATACTAGCCCACAGAGGATGAATCGATCCGAACAGCGAAAAGACTTGATTGACACTGCATAACATATTTAAAAGATAATCCATTTAGATGTGCACAATATATTAACTTGAAAGTTGAACATTCCGGTAAAAGCGAAGACCTCCCTTGGTCAGGTCCTGGAACCCTCGGTACCAGTCTGAAGCTGGGTGTTACCACACAAAGACAACATCAGAACACCATAAGCAACTACCCGATACACTACGAATTCCAATAAGTAGTAATCTGTACTCGCTTCCTGTATGAATGCTCTCTTTGGTGGAGGCTTGTCGCCGAAGGAGTCCGCCTTAAAGACAAACTCTGAGTTGGTCGTGATATCAACGCCATCAATTATCAATGATATAATATCTTCACTCAGCGTCTTCAAGGATTTCTGAAAATTCGCTTATCTTTGAGCGACCATTGAACATTTGTATTCTTGTTAAAGAACCTTGGCCAAGGTGCAACTCCCCGCTCACTCCCCGCTTATCCCGGCTCAACCTTCAAGCAATATGCTCGGTAGCAGCCGCTACAACCCCGAACACACACTCTCTCTAGCGCGATATCCCAACCATATAGATTGAAAACTTTCTCACATCTGCCGTCCGTATAGAACTAGTTTCAAGGGAAGAATACCACGCTGAGCAATCCAAATTCAACAGCTTGGCTGCACATTTATACCCCAGTCGCTTCGATTACCCCTGAATTCTGCACATCTTGTTGGGGGTTAGGGTTACCGCCAGTGCCCATATTCCTTTCCATGGCCATGAGTTGGCCCATGCCTGCTAATTCATTCATAAACTCGATGTCTCCTTCTAACATGAACTCACCCAAATCCATTCCTAGCGATGACGGATTCGATGTCATACCGCTGGTGTAGCTTTGCGGGGCACTGCTCCTCATTTCATTTACCTCCGAGTTGTAAATTTGTTGGAGACTGAGGTCAGGTGGGCCATTCTCTCCTTTATTTGCGATAGGAACCATGACTGAAGGTACAATCACTATGATTCTCAGATTTTGATCTTATTTTTACTTGCTAGTAGGAGCGAGGGAAATGACGTACTCAGACTGGCCAACACTCCAAACAATTGTTCGAGATACCTTGTGCATCTCTCAACAATTCTGTTGCCAATATCTAGGAGTTTTAGAGCCACCGCCGCATCCCCAAGCGTCTTTTGCAGAACTGTAACTGGCAACGATACTGGTAACAATGTAGGTGTATTGAGTGTCTGATCGTGCGACAGTAACAATGCTGCAAAAATTATAATGGCAGCATTGAAAGCATAGTATAACGTAAACCACCAAGCGCCGAGCCACATACGTCGAGGATGTGGAGAGGCGACAATGGTGTGAATGATAGCTATGATTTCCGTAGAAGATTGCACACAAATCAGGACGCTGTTGCCTCCTAATTGTTGGAGAAGATTGATTTCCTGAGGATCCATGTCAAGATTACCTCTTCCCACGAGACTTAGAAACTTCAGCAGGACGGGGCGGTGGAGAAGAATGCGCACATTATGATAACGCAATGTCAGAATTACCTGGAACTTCTCGAGCAGAGACGGTATCGTGCCTAATGAAGGAAGTGCAACTGAAATGTCGGCCGCATGGCGGAGCGTTAGAGGAGGTGGAAGCAGCGTCTTCCACTCAACAAGCTGTTGCTCGATCTTGAAGAGATGGGACACTGTATCGAAGGCATTGTTGTCATTGTCGCAACTGAGATTGCTGCCATAGGATGCATCTATAATATCCCACATGATCTTGTATAATGTACTTTAAACATTTTAGTGTTTGATAAAATACGGGGTCGTTCAAAACGGCCGGAAGATCTAACTCACATCGTGGCATTGAAAAATTTTACACTGAGCTGTTCAAGAGAGCGTTGCGTCGCATCGCCTCCTGACGATTGTGTGATGCCATCATCGATGTGATAAGGGAGCTCAATTTTGACATAGTCGTTGGGAATAGCGGCGGGTCTGCCAAAGGTCATGCTTAACGTACGATCCAGGACTATACATCCGTACCAGGTTCTTTTTCGAATTTCTTGAACCAGCGGTGTAAATCTCCGAGATGCTTCAACAGAATGTAGACCTAGCTGCAGAGCAGCTTTAACAGCAAGGCTGTGTATCATCCAAGTCTCGACAGATCTTTGAGTACCCTGCAGATATTGACCCATGACCAGAAGATACTGAACTACGAATGTAAGCTCCAGTGTGTCTAGGGGATATGAAATGACCTACCAACTTCCAGACTCGTTCCACGCATGATTTGTTCCTTGCATAAACCCACAGCCCGCTGGTAGTAGGTTTCAGACTCGAAACTCCGTTGTTCAGCATTCATACCGCTTTCGACAGCGACGCTCGTAGCAAGGGCCATCACAATATTGAGTAACCCCAGCCATGTCCTCCTGACCCTCATAATATTTTTCTTCTGCATCTCATCGTAGGTCTTCATGAATGTCTCTTTATGCAAATAGGGGAATAAAAGTCCTGTGTCTGAAAAATACTGTGCTAAAAGCTGACGCGCCTTTTTCTCTGATGGTAACGCGTGTATATTGATATGACCCGAGTCAAGACCTTTCTTGCTTTGGCGAGTCATATCGCGAGCAGATGGAGATGATGGCTGGGACATACTTACAACACCACCACTGAGCTGAAACCCGCTGTCTTCAAAATTCTCAGGGGCGAAAGTCGATTCAGCGACATGGGAAAAACGTGCGACTGCCCGGGATATATGACGAGTGAGGGAAATGTTCGAGGATGGGCCTTTGGTACTGTTAGTGAGTCTGAAAATTATGGTGAAATGAAAATCTTTACCAAAGAAGCCGCAATACTCCTCAGCGCTGAAAGTCACCGCGCCCATGCCGTCAGCTTCATCAATAATATCGGGGGAGTCCTGACTTTCATCGCCATACAAATCTACGCCATTTCCTGGTTGACTTAATGGTCCGGCTCCAGGCACAGTGTCAGTCTGATTACTGAGTTCAGTTCCTTTGCCATCAAACTGGATTTGTCGTTGTGATCTTGATTGTTGAGCTCTCACGGTGGTAAGACTGTCCTCTACGACCTTCAATCGATCTTCGAGAGAGGCTAAGTACTCCTTGCCTACAATAACATTGGAGACCGAGACTGATCGTTTATAGACACAATCAAAGCTCAGCTTATCACAGTCAGAGCACTTTGGTAGCGCCCCATTGCACTAAAACTCGAAAGTCAGCATGTGGCATAGAATTAGAATTGTCTCAGCCAAGCACAAGTTGGCTCTCAGGGTGTGCACAGAAATATATTACTCACACGTGACTTTCGTGCCCTGCAAGCTGTACACGCTAAGGAGGTTCGACGCCTTTTGCTCTGCGGCTCGTCATTTGATACATCAATTGGGCCCCGAACAGCCTTAGATGAATGAGACGATTGAGATGCCATAACTGGTCTCCGTGTTTGGCGATGAACACTTCGATGCTCCCCGCGGGAACCCCGGAAAGTCTCTGAGCTAGTACGATTCACAGCTGGATATTCCTGGCTGCAGTCTTAAAAGTACGAGAATCGTTTTGTACATATACAAAGTCTTGAGCTTGTATTGCTGTTCCGGAGTGCCATTCGAGACGCCCAGCCGTGCGATTGACAAAGGATTTGCATACAAAGTATGGTATGTGGAGTCTTACATCTTCATTTCTGGGAAACTCCGCATATAGTATAGCCCAGTCAATCCAGTCCTGTAGAAACCCGTCAGCCCTAAAAACAAAGTTTCTTTGTCCGCGGACTTTGCCCGTGTCTTCGTCGTTTCACCCCCTAGACAGGGGCTGGTCCGTGACTCAATGATGGAGCCATATACTAAATAACTATGGAATAAACAGAGACCATATATTTCAACTCATGTCACGCCATTTCATATCACTCAGTAATATGACGATAGTTTGGAGCCGAATGTTTCGCTTTGTGTCAACCGGCGGGCGCATTTTTGCGCGAAGAGCGTATCCTACCTTCCCCAGACTTTGATCTAAGCAGCACAGCTGCTGAAACGCAGTTGAAGGCGAAGATTATTCTTGGCAAGGATCTGTACGACACCACTAGTGTTACAAAAGTTATGGATGAGGTCCCAACAGTGAAAGACCTTTTGGCTCAGGCTGATATGCCAATTTCAAGGTGCGTGGGATTCAACTATGCGAAACATAGCAGCACATCACTCCCGGATTGCTGACAACGCGCTGAATCGGCGTTTGAAACAGTCAAGTAAACTGACCGATCCCCTCCGCCATTTCCATTCGTGTTTTTCAAACTGGCCACAACTATCGCCATTCATAACGTAGAGTCTGTTATTCCTAAGATCTGTAAAAACGGTCGAGCGGACTATGAAGGGGAATCGGTATTTGACGATGATGCTCTTCAGGGGGTAGCAATTGATCAAACAGTGCCTTGCGATAGGTCGTGATGCAAAAGACGTTTCTGAGAATGCACTGGACTATGTTGCAGCATATACTTGTGGAAATCACATTTCCCCTAGAAACTGCAGAGAGATGCTGCATATGCGAGCTGCATTCCACAATGGGGATTCGGCAGGGCATTTGATATTCCGCACGGCTAGGCCCGTGCTTGGTAAGCTGAAAGCAGATCGGCGACCCCGCAAAGTTGGACCCGAAGACAGCCGTCGACGGCAGAGTGAGACAAGATGAGGGAGTTTCAGATCCCCTCTTCGACTGTGCTTATTTGATCAGCTACTAGAGCAGTGGTACAACGCTCCAGAAAGGAAGCACCATAATGACGGTACTTCCAGGAGGTAACCTTGAAAGCCGTAATCTAGGTCATCAATTCATGAAGATCACTAACTTTCGAAGGTGTCGGCGCTGGGATGAATACTCCGAAGTATCTAGTTCTAATAATCTCTATGGAAGCGCAAATCTGGAAAAGGGGGAGTTCAAGGAACGGTGTGAATAGAAGTTTCAATAGAATCTCCAAATATAGCAAAGACTGGAAACTAAAATTTATAGCTCGTTAATGTCTTGTTCAGGATGATACAATAATTGCTTTGTTTTTCTGTATGCTTAGTCCTTCAATATACTCTATCCATGATATAATACGCCTCCTCACAACATAGATACCTTCCACGTTCGTCAGTCCCCCGGCCGATAACCTGTTTTAGGTAGGTGTGCTATTATAGAACATTTGAGCAGTTGCCGTTGGCAAAGTGGCTTTAAAGGGCGTTTCGAAGCCCTATCAAGGTATCTTAGTTCCGTAATGCACATCCGTGGAGTTTTTACAAGACCTATTGGTCTTTAGAAAAGCCCAACTCCTGAATCTGTCTTGATATTTGAAAATACCACAATGAAATTGCTATTCCCAAGAATATGAATCATCTTAATTGATTCTTATGCATCTTATTTCTCAAAATCTTAAATAACAAGCTTCCTCCATCTCCACCTCCGCGTCATAATTATACGCCCAGAATTGAGTAACTGGGTTGCTCCGCTAATTCATGCCCCCAATCACAACCCCTACCTTCGGTGTCCGCCTTCATACTTGTATCTCTGGCACGTTGTTCAGGACCGTCAGCGAAGTACCAAAGTTTGTCATTGAGCAAGCTTGCACCCTGCATCTGTCCAGATTGCTTCAATTTTTCGGTTTGAAGACTTGAATTGCTTCCGGAACTTGTTTGGGGCTTTGGATGAGAGATATCACCGCTGCAAGCTCCGCTCCATCCTCCACAGCCATGGCTGCACTTTGTGACATGTGAGGGAACATTGCATGTGCTGCGTCGCCTGTGATCAGAGCGCTACTGCCGATGCTACCCATTTAATATCGGCGTCCCGCACGTCAGGGGCTACTTGCTGGTATGGTCAATCATGATGATGACTTTTGTAAAGCATGGATCCTTGCTAGGGAAATATTCTTGCATATCCTCCTTAGTTGTTCCGGCCTCCAGGTTGAGAGATCCGACCAATCAACATGAGGAGAGACCTTGTTACAGGTCTTGCCAGCTGATATTGTGTAGGTTATTACATGTCTATGTTCGCTGATCCATACCTTATGTTCAAGACTTGCCGACCAAGTAGCCATGAGACTTCAGGATCAACTTTAATCTTTTTGACATCGAATATTACTCTATAAGCAGCAAGTCCAGCTATCCTGGGACGGTTATCAATGCCACTTAGCACTAACTCTCTGGCACGAGATTTGACACCTGCAGTCATTAGTGTTTCATATATGTGAATAGGTTTAGAATGTATACCATCGGCTGCTACGAAGAGATCTGCATGGAAACTAAGTACCACCTGGCATGCTCACACAGGATTCATACCGATTATAGCTCGTGACCCTGTTTGCAACTCTGACCTCGACGTTCAGTTTAGAGGCTAGAGCTCGCTTGTAAAGAGGATCGTGGAAGTGTCCCGATGAACCACATAGTATAGTGCCTTAAAGTTCCCTAAAAAAAAAAATATGTCCGGCATGGCTCACTTCTTCCAAATTAGTGGCTGCTTCAAGAACTCTCACTGCATGTCCCTTTTTAGCCAATGCAATCGCACAGGCAAGTCCTCCTAATCCTCCTCCGACTATAATAACTTTCAGTTTTACAGTACCTTGTATTAGTGGCTTCGGTTGGTGATTTCTTTTTCTTGGTGTCTAGATGGTCCATAAACAGAATAGAATTGGTAGGCAGTGCAAATCGTTTCCATTTACTACCATGGACGGGCGAATCTCCTATATTTACAGCGAAACTGGTGGCATTAGACAATAGTTTGATGTTGAAGCTTGGAGCCATACTCTATCAGTTAACGAATATTGAAGTAATATAAATGTCCTGAGGATCCCCATCAACCGCGGATGCGGAATTTGAGAAGACAAACTCGAATTTCTAATCAGGGTTTGGACCACCACTCTACGCGTTAGCACCTTGCCCTGACATTTGCCGAACAGACAGCCGAACCGATACATCCCCGGTCCTAGTCTAGCACACTCCAGCGGATATTGGCTGACGATCCGGAGAACCCCAAACAACGCCAAACAACTTATATGTACTTTCACTTTCGAAGGTGCTGAAGCTTAAAGGCCGCAAAGTTTGCTGTCACCGGTCCGTCTACTCTTTGCAACGATATCTGGCCCTTTTCGACCACTCCCGCCTCAGGGATCCCAGAGTTTCCTCCGTTCATTGAGAACAAACGATCCCTCAGGTTCTACACCTCACGCCCGTACTTGCACAACAAGCAAGACCATGACTTAAGTGATCTCCAGTGGTTCAACGGGAATGGCAACGTCAGCGCTTTCCGAATCCAATCAGGAAAGATCCACTTCAAGCAGAGGTATGTTCGAACAGAGAAGTTTCCCAAGGAAAGAAAGGCACAGAGAGCACTTCTAGGCGAGTCATCCTTCTAAGGCCACTCTCATTGAAAGCCAATCTGATTAGTATTATTGCAGGAAAATATCGAAACAAATGCACCGATGCCGTGAAATTAAGGTCCGCACCACCGCCAATACAAACATTCTGTATTTCAATAGAGTACTATTGGCATGTAAAGAAGACGCCCCTCCTTACGCTATGGATCCTGTAACTCTTGACACGGTTGGATTGTGGGACTTCGACGGGTAATCGCCATCTCTAATTTTTACAGCTTATCCAAAAGTTGATCCTATTACAAAAGAAATGGTCTGCCTCGGTTATGAAGCGAGAGGATATGGTACGCCAGATATCTGTTATTTTTCAATGGGGCTAGATGGAATCTTTAAAGAAACTGTTTGGTTAATTTCACCAATCGTGGCTATGATTTATGATTTTGCCGTCACAGAAAATTGGATGAGTGCTACACTACTATACTAGCGATAACGGCCAAAGATTATGTGAGCAGTGGCTAATTAGCTGCTAAGGTCGTTTTCCCTCCGATTCCTCAGACATGCGATATTGAATTTTTAAAGCTATGCGGTGAGCACTGGCAATGGAATCCAAAGATTCCATTCTATCTCGGTGTTTTGCCTCGCCGTGGAGCAAAGGGTTCCGACGTTAAGGTGAGCCAATCCACTGGATTTTGATCTCGTTCATTTGTTACTCGGGAATATCGGTGTAACTCTATGCTTAGTGGTTTCGGGCACCAAACGTGTTCCCAGGACACACTTCCAATGCCTATGAGACAATTGATGGAATATCATATTCGACCTCGCCTTGAGCGACAAGAGCGTCTTGTTCTGGTGGCCAGACGCCGAGGGCGGCGCACCAAGCCCTCACGAGATAACCGCAAATCTGACAAGATTCACTATCAATCCAAAATCCACTGAGCTCAACCTTCCCAAGCCAGAAATCCTTCTGCGTGACGATTCGGAGTTCTACCGGATTGATGATCCCTTTTCAATGAAGGAATATACGCACTGTTTCTTTGACCTTATGGACCAAGACTTGGAGCCAATTTCCCCGCCATTGCACTGGTCATGGGCGGTGGCCATGCGCCATACAACGCGGTGGGTCATCTCAATGTCAAAACAGGCCAATATGACAAGTATTGTCCTGGGACGAAGCACTTTGTCCAAGATCATTCCTCGATCAGACAGCGCAAAGGAGGGTGATGGATGGATAATGGTTTTGGTGAACAATTACGGCCCAATGTCTAGCGAACTTCATATCGTTGACACAAATGATTTCTCAAAAGCACAAGCTATTGTGCACCTTCCCATACGACTTAGAGCTGGTTTGCACGGAAATTGGGTTGATAGGCAGGATATTGGTTTCACTTCAGCTTAGAAGAACGAAGTCCCTACTCTCGTTTTAGTGTCACGTTTGTTTCTTTGTGAGAATGATTTAGCTTTTATCAAAACAACTTGATCTGAAGGAGTCGGGTTTGACAGCATGGATTCTACATAGCTTAGTCCAAAAGGTTAACAAAACCATCAAAGCTTTATAGCTCAAAGCCCGCGCTAACTCTGATTTAACATAGAAAACTCTTAGGAACACTTGATTTTCTTATTAAAACAAATTTCATTTAATCATATTATTATCAACTATATTTTGGCCCCAAAAAGAGAATAATGCCTTCGAGTTCTAAACCACTAACACAAAACGGCCAAGGCGTGCTAACTAGGAATAATTTCAGATTGGCGCAGGTGGACCAAACAATGGAACCTAGAAGACTCGTCCATTTCTACTTCGTGCTCCAAACTTCCACAGGAATATTCCATAATGACAGTATTAGGGAAAATAAACAACAGGGCGATAGACAAAGTCAATACCGCGCCCAAACCTCAGCGAAATTCGCGAGGCCGTCAAGCTTCAGGCAGTATATTTGCCAAACGTATATGTATTGGTCAACATAGGAGATTATCCTTTGACCAAAATTTCAATCTCGAGCAAAACTAATGCTGAGAGTAGACATCTCGGAAACTATAACGCAAGAACTTTGTTGCACTAGCTACCCATTCTGTCCTCTTTTGGATGCAGCATCAAAATCCGTGATGAGCCTTCGCTGAGAATTCTTTTCAATCTCCCCAATAAACAACACCTTTACGTTATGCTCGACTGTGTATATTTTCGCATAATTGAGACAGGAGCCGACGAGAAGTTTGTCGCGAGGAGTTTTTGGTACGACTCGAATGGGTTCCTTGTCAACTCCATCATCCTTGGGTGCGGGACTGGAAGTATAAATGATGGCATGATCCTCCAGCTTTATCCCCCCTTTGCCTAGCCCTCGGTTTCGGTAGGTATAAATGGGCCTTGTAGAATTAGCGAGTGTGGATGATTCCAAATGTAGACTTACAAGCACTGACAGTGGCCTTTAAAAGCACGGACGATCACAAAGCGACGAACACTGGAATAGACCTTTTGTTGAAGCTTGGTCTCGCCAATGGTGAATTGAGTAATTTCCGTCCCAGCAGTTCCCAAGCCATATGGCTCAGACCATAGGACTTTGAACACCTTAAAATTTCTAGTTTAGCAGATGCTTAAGGCCGACTCTTTCGCACTCACTTGGTAGATCTTGAAATACTTGGAAGGTTGGACTTTGTATCCTGTAAATTATCAGTCTTTAGGATTCGAAATGAGGCTGGGTTATGACAGACTAGGATCAAGTCCTTCACTTAGTCCTCCCGATCCTGTTATCTTTCGCTGTTCAGGCTGTTGGGTAGCGATGTTGCTGCTTCCTTCACCGGGATCATAGGGCTCCTGAAGAGTTTGATTTCCTCAGAGAAGTTAGCTGAATTAAACTCATTGGTAGCATTCAGTACTCACCGTAGCCGCCCGCCAAGTTGTTCACGTACGGAGGACCCGGGCATGGGACTCGTGTGTACGGCGCGTTTGCTGAGCCAGCAGCATTGAAGTGTATAGTTGCACCGGCCCCATAAGTACTTCCATATTGCGAACTGTCTTGAGTTTGTGCTTGTGGGATGTGCCGATTGAGAGGTGCTTGCGTATAACCTAGCGACGGTGAGCTTAGCCGCGCGGTGTTAGGAATTCGAAGCTAGTAGTGATACCGGACACAGCAGAGAATGGCAATGCTTCTTGGTAATTGGTAGGACTCTGTTGAGCTAATGTTTTCAAATAATCATGCGTCGTTACTGGATCGACTATTGATCGAGGGATTGTAGATGAAAACGCTATGTTTGGTGGTTGGGATGAGTCTTCTTGAAAGAAGCGCGCGCGCGACATCTTGTCCGATAGGATATCGACAGACCCCGAAGCCTGCTGGCCATTCTGATACCCATAGTTTTCATTGCTGTGATATGTTGGTTCGACGGCAGCAGTAACAGCAGCGACTGTTGAAAAGGGGGTGAGGGAGCTGGATGTCGTCTCACTGCCTGGTGTTGACTCGTCTCGGGAAACCCAATCGCAATCATAGTCGTAAATAACATTGCCTGTCTTCGGTCAGCATTGTTGTACATGCAATGAGAACTCATTCTTTATAAGGGACGAGTGTTGCAATAATTTCATCGCCACCTCCAGTGAGACTCACCATTTTTGTCCCTGGCCCAGCGATACCATCTCGATCCAACTTCGTCCCATGTCCAGTCCGACCACTCAGTGGAATGATCGACTGCCTTACCAGATTTGTGATGTCTTATCTTATTCCCAGTCCGTGAAGACATTTCTGCAAAGAATATTGATGAATCATAATAATGGGCCCAGTTGTCTCCCAGATCTGGCTTTGCGCCCTGCCCTGCACACAGTGCGCATATTCATAGGCTTTCATTTGCAGAGCCGCAAAATTGAGAAACAAGCACTTGACTTCTCTAAGCACACTGTGCATTTGTGTTCGAAAGAAGATGCACGCCAATATAAAGTCGATGCTTCTAGTTGGAGGAGACTCTTGGTGCTGGAGCTCATTGGTCTAGCCCTGGAGAGGTGTGCTATATTAGCGGCTAGATCCCGTCACCCAACAGGGGTTGCCTATCGGCCACATGCATGCAGCATTTATGTCGATATTCAGCCGTGCCGTTTTACCAGGGCAGGGATCTTCGTGAGGAATATGTAGCGCTGCTGTGCGAGGTAATCAGGCAATTCAGGGCTGTCTAGCGAGCCTTATCGCTGTGGTGCTCTTAAGGAGGCCAACTTCTCTCGAGACATCATGGTAACCCCTTGTAGCCAATTTTAGTTATCCACAAACTTATTTCTTAGCCAAAGAGAGAACCATGAGCACATGGCAGACTAACACTCGCGGAAGCGGCACTGCACAGCACACACATGCAACTCAGCTGCAGCGTCCACATGGGCAAGATGGAATGCTGTTTGCGCAGGAGACCTCGCACGAGAGTTGGAATGGCCAACATTCAAAATTGAAGAAGCGCCATCTGGGATCGGCTGCCAGGTGGCGTGAGTCTCAAATGTCGGTCAATTCAAATTGTAGTAGTGTCAGTAGCGACCAGTCTATGGGGTCTGCAAACTTCGGGTTTCGCTCTGCTGTGGAAGCCGTACCAGCAGTTCAAGGCTTACCTCTTGCTTGGGAATCGGAATTTTGGAGATCAGACTCATCACTGAGAACCTATTACACTTCTCAGGAGCTACAATCGGGAGGTCACCTCGGTTCGTCGGAAATGGATGTCTCCCCAACCGAGCCGCAGCGCGCACCATCACCAAGAATTCGAATGAGAGAATTCCAACCAGGACATCAGAATGCTCCTATAACTATCAATACCGGCCCAGTGGATAGATTTTTGGCCCAAGAGGATGAAATGCCAGATTACAACGACTCATATCAGCTGGAAGAGGATTGGAAGCGTTTACGATTACTCCGTGCGGACGTTCTGAGATTACGCTCCCAGCTCCGAGCAAAGCGAAGAGAGCTCCACGAGAAAGAGACAGCTAAGAGTCTTGCCGATGATTTATTCATGAAATTTGTGAGAGAAAATCGTCCAGCCAAAACTCCTAAAGTAGCTTTGCATCACCCGACGTCGTCAAGTCTTTCCGAGCTAGACGCAGACACATATTACTCCAAACTCCAGGCTACGCGCGATGAATATGGTCCTCTTCAATATGAATACAGCATTCTGGAAGATAAATTAGATGCGGAGGAGTTCGAACTAGCTACAATCGAGGGGCGTCTGTATAATACCAAAATACATGATTTCCAGGACTCTGCGCCTGATCTCCTCTCTTCGGACGCATTACCACCTCCACCACAGCCTCCTGAGTCACTCCTAGGGCTTTCCTCAGATGCTACCAGAGACTACCATCCTTTACATACCAATTATCTTTCAAGGTTGGGGGACTTGGATCTCGTTAGAGAACAGTACCAAAATCTGCTGGAAGATCGGCAACAGCTCCTGGATCTGCAAGAGTCACGGACTCATCTTGGAATTGAACTCCAAGAGGATGACAAGGTCTTTCTAGCAGATTTCCATATTCAGGAGAAAGAACTAGCTGGGCAAATGAAAGAAATTGAGGAAGACGTAGAGCGACGCAAGGCCCAATGTCTAGCAGAGGGGATCTTGATTGACACGAGTCACAGTTCCAACAGTTTTCAGAACGATGATGACCAAGATGAGCAGATCTTCCCAGGAGCTGAGGAAGAGATAGTATTGCATGGTTATTCAGATATACCGATTGATACCCTAGCTAGTATGTGCTCAATACTCTTGCCAGAATCACCCGAAGGGCGGAAAGACCTTGGCTGGTTAATAACTGATTTCGATGAGGCAAACAAGAGTGATCGGATCAACAGATGGATCCTTTTCCAGCTACAAACTTCTCCAATAGAAGTTGAACTTTTGGTGAGGATCTCTCTACATATTTTGCAGTTATTGGGCCTCTACCAGTGGCAAAGGAATGTTCTGTCATGGTGGTCGCTAGATTCTGCCAACAAGCCACCAGAAGCATTCAACAATCCTGAAACATATACTCCAACCAACGAAGACTTGGAACTCCAACCAGACCACCCCGCGAAGGAGATTAAAACTATCATCAGACGAGATTTCACCAATGTGCCACATCGAAGGACAAGAAGCTGTCCATGTTTTCAGGACCAGAGGTTAAAGAGGCGCGGGCTTGTATCATCCAAATCATAAGTACTAAACTCTAGCGTAGAGATGGGACTGCGAGTCGAATCTCGAAATCATCTGCAATTCCTATACTGCTTTCTCATGCTCTTCACTTACAGCTTTTACCGAGGTAGGATGCCGAATTTCCAACCTATCTGCCTTTCCCCCCTTCTCCATATATCTGGGGCGTGATTCGTCTGCCTACACATCCCTGCGCTTTAGTGGTGTGTCAGACGAGGGTAATACTTGGTGGACAAGGCTATTGTGGCACAAACAGGTTATCAATCGAAATATGTTTCGCAATCTCAATCCAAGGATTCGGTTCGCGCCTCCAACGTACACGATAGGCTGAAGGTGCCCTAGTTGCGCAGCCACCAAATAAGCAATTGCAATCTGCATGAATTGTTTGATTCGGCTGTGCGACCACCTTCCACGCGGCCCAATGAATGTTCGATACCTGAGACTAGTGCGGCTCTTAATGAGCGGTCACAAGGTCGACCGCGTCGCCCGTCTGCAATAAGAAGGAAATAATCACTGCTCGATTGTTTGGTGGAACAAGGTTTATTTTACAGGGCCTATCATCGTCCCCTGTATTTTTCACCTTCTTGGTACTCTCTTTGCGGCTTAGCGTCTGTCGTCCTCTCAATCTCTTCACCTTGACTATTCGAGAAATTGTGAAACTTAGATGCAATGGCAGAACTCCATTACCCACAGAACTACATTTAATTTGTTCCGAGTCCCAATTATTCGTGATAGAAAGTACAAATATTCTGAAAATGGTAGAAAATTGGATGTTCTCGGCCAAGAGCAGGCCTAGCTAAGGCAATAATATTCCGGTGAGTATGGTGGCTGTGGAAGTGGTTTTCCTTTAAAAATACAGCACCAAACTAGCAATTAAAGATCTCCCAGAGTTAGGAACGACTTACCCCCGTGCTCTGTCCCAATATTCCTGATCATATCTCAAATAGCTGACCCGAGGCAGTTTGGTTTTATTTCCACCAGTAGTCCAAATCCAACATTTTGTAGTTTTATTTATAATTAGTACATTCTAGAAATATCTATATACTACTATAGCATAGTATTAGCAATGCTAGAAACCTCTAGACATTTCTAAGTGGCAAAGTCATGTGACTTTGCCACTATTATAAAAGCTTTTAGATATATTATAATTAGTATATATAAAGGGCTTTTATTTTTTTCTAGATAGTCTTTAAGTTCTTTATAATATATTATATTATTATATTACTATAGTTTATTCAATTATAGATCTATTGACTAAAGAAGCTTATTTAGATTATCTAACTTTTCTTTCTTTCTTAATCATATAGTAGTAATACTATATTAACTATAGACTATATATCAAAAGTACTTTCGAATTTTATTAATAAAAGAAATATATAGTATTTATATAGTACTATATTCTTTTTATATAGTTATATATAAACTCTATATATAGTTATAAATCCAAATTAGTATTATTTCTTCTATTATACTATTAACTAGTAACTATTTAAGTTATATAATCTATATTTCTAAGACTAAGTTTAAAAGAGAATATAATCTTAAATCTCTAGAAACTATAAGTATACGATTATATTATTTATAATAGATCTTATAGTAATTATTTTATACTAAGATATCTTAGTCTTTATCTTTTATAAAAAATGAAAGAGCTAAAAGAAGGTAGCTGCTTATTAGCTATTAGTTTATATTATATTATAATATATAGTTATATATCTATTCTAAGAAACTATTCTTAGAGAGGATAAGTGGATTATAATTATGTCTTAAAATATAAAATAAATTAAACTAATACTCTATATATATAGACTATAAGCTAGAAAAATAAGAAACCTTTTTTCAGTTTATAAGCTTATAGAGTAGAAAACTTTAATAATAGTTTTTTGCTGTAAAGATTTAATTATAATAATTAAGTAATATAAAAAATATGAAAGAAAAAATCTTTATAAAATACTTAAAAAGTTTAAGTAAATAAAGTAGCTATTCTATTATAAAAACTTTATATCTATAGAGTATTTTAGCTATAGTTTCTAATCAAAACTATATACAAGCTAAAAATGTCTTATAGCTTTAAAAAAAGCCTATTAATTAATAACACAAACTATATAGAATAGAAAAATAAGACTACTCTATAGTTAGAAATTAATGACTATATATTATATATTAATGATTCTAAAAATAAATCTAATAAAAGCCTTTATTATAATTTAGAAATAAGGCTAATAGTTCAGAATTAGTGTTGTTGGAAAGGGGGGCTGGTCAGGTGATATAGCCGAAGCTCCTTAGTCGATAGGTCTATAGTTGAATAAGCTATAGTAGAATATAATATATTGAAGAACTTGAAGACTATCTAGAGAGGGATAAAAGCCCTCTATATATACTAATTATAATATATCTAGAA
>Ga0182030_10002695_pt1 | contig 37772 bp, 28 predicted proteins | sample 812S3MmetaG_FD_121299 | JGI IMG/M metagenome (GOLD analysis project Ga0182030, IMG submission 121299) | Permafrost microbial communities from Stordalen Mire, Sweden - 812S3M metaG (Illumina Assembly) | ecosystem: Environmental > Terrestrial > Soil > Wetlands > Permafrost | place: Sweden...
CCAAAGAACTACTATCGCCGGAAGAAGTTTTGCGGCAGCATCGGGAGCTTGCGGCGCAGCACGGCCACCAAGCCGATAGAGTGGTTGCCGAGGCGCGGCAGCAAGGCCATGCACGCCAATCCTTCATCTTCTCAGCGAGCCTCTGGCACCGAAGGCCTGAGCTTGGCCTGTTTGCTAGCGATCGTCTGTTTGGCCGATAGCGATCCCTGCCCATCCTCGCCCTGTTTCACTGCTTCGATTTCGATCTCGCCAGCATTCTTCGTACTTTGAACAATGATTTGAGCTAGGCCATGAAAGAGCGACCGTTTCGAGCCTTTGTCGCTTTCCTGGCAGTTGGGGTTGCCGTTTCCAACGCCAATCAGCTTGCCAGGTCCCTTGACCCTGAATGCAATCAAGTCGTCGGCAACCGGCACTGTTCTGCCTTCTCTGTCGATCGCCTCGACTTTCAGCACTGCAACATCCTCTCCGTCGGCAAGAACCTCGGTGCGATCTGCCGTCAAGCGAAGGGAGGCCGTTGTTCCGGTTGTCTCCCGCTTTTCGCTCAATGCAACCCTGCCGTTCTTCACGCCGCGCGCTTCGATCGCACCAGGCTCATACTTGACCTTCCACTCCAGATGGCCTAGATGCGGAACCTTCTGGCTGCCAGCCGAGACACCATTCACCAGCAACTCTACTTCGTCCAGATTGGAATACACCCAGACCGCAATCTCGGTGCCTTCGTTGCCGTGCCAGTTCCAATGCGGAAACAGATGCAACGAAGGCTCCGGGCACCACCAGGCTTTGTAGTAGTAAAAGTAGTCCTTGGGGAACCCGCACAGGTCGACAATGCCGAAGTTGGAACTGACCGATGGCCAACCAAATGGTGTCGGTTCGCCGCGGTAATCGAAGCCCGTCCACGCGAACCCACCTGCCGCCCAATCCCGCTCACCATAAAACTTCCACCATAACTCAGGCAGTTCATAGACGCCGTGGTAGGAATCAACCACATTGCGCTGCCAATCGGTCGTGTACTCGCCGCGCGTACTGACGGCGCTCGATGTCTCCGAGCCGAAGATCGGCCGCGTGGGGTAGTCCTTGTGGAAGGCATCGGGGAAATCCAGATGGTAATTGAATCCAACTAGATCTACCGCGTCTGAGATACCCTTGCGGTTATCGGCATTGACGGCGGCTGAGACCACGCGCGTGGGGTCCAGTTCATGGCACTTGTGCACCATGGTGGCCGCAATGGCCGCACCCTGTTCGGCCATCGGCCCCTGAAGCTGATTTTCCTCATTGCCAATGGACCAGATGATGATTGAAGGCGAATTGCGGTAACGCTTGACCATTGCCTCCAGTTGCGCCAGACCGCTGGGATTGGAGGTGGCCTGACGTGTCTCGCACATCAGCATCATGCCCATGCGATCGCAGGCCTCCACCCACTCTGGCGTGGGCATATTGTGCGAAGTGCGCACCGCATTACAGCCCATCTGCTGGAGCACGCCCAGCCGAAAGTATTGCAGGCGGTCAGGCAGCGCAGCCCCCACGCCTGCGTGGTCCTGGTGATTGCACGTTCCCTGAATCTTGAGAGATTTGCCGTTGAGGAAGAATCCCTTTTGCGCATCGAATTGCACGGAGCGGACACCGAAGTTCACACGCTCTGCATCGCGAACTGCGTCCTTCACAGAAACCGTGACGATGGCCGTGTAGAGATTGGGTTCCTCGATAGACCAGAGCGCGGGATTCGATAGATGCGCGCTCGCGCTAAAATGGGCTGAACCACCCGCATCAACCTTTTGCGCGGGGGCTTCGGCTGTGGCAACTGTTTGACCGACGGCGTCGAGAATCTCCCAGCGCACATACGCCTCTTCAGCCTTCTTGCCGTCGTTCTCGACAATCGTGCCCAAAGTCAGCGTGGTGGAATTGCCAGAGATCGTCGGGCGTATGGTGCTCTCCCATCGGCCCAGGTGCAGCGCATCCTGCTTCATGAGCCATACGTGCCGGTAGATACCGGCGCCCTCATAGAACCAGCCATCGCCATAGCGGGCATCGACACGCACCACAATATAATTTTTCGCGCCGTAGCTCAGAAAATCCGTCAAATCGAGGCGAAACGGGACGTAGCCATTCTCATTGTTGCCGATGTAGCATCCGTTGACAAAAACCTGCACATCGCGAAAGGCACCATCAAACTCGATCCAGATGCGCCGTCCCCGGTCACTCGTCGGAACATCGAACTCGCGCCGATACCAACCCACGCTGGCCTCGGGATAACGCCTTCCCAGCGGCTTGTATCCATGCGACCGCAACTGGCTGTCTCCGCTGCCTGCATCGTCATGCACAAAGGGAAGTTCAACCGCCCAGTCATGCGGAAGATCGAGAGTGCGCCATTTTGAGTCGTCAAAGCCGGGTTTGGCAAATGGAAACTCGCCGGTCTTGGAAAAATCGTTTTGACCAAAACCGAATCCCAGGTCTTTCATGGGGTCGTTGCCGTCGCCGAGGATAAACTTCCAGCCAAAATCGAAGAGTAGTTGCTCGCGTGGAACCATAGCCAGACTGGCCTCGGCCTCGCCTTCATGGAACGCGATGGCGTGTGCCCAGACCGGGCGGGTTGCCAGACAAGTGGCGGAGAATGCCAATCCAGATGAGATCAGATCACGACGAGATATGCGCTGCATTGTGCCTCGATGAATTGAATGGTACTTGCCGACGATTCTAACATTCAATCCTCACTGTCTCGTTTAGCTTTGCCTATCTACTACAGATCATGATGCCATGCCTAAGCCAACCAAGTTAGCTGCGGCTATGATAATGATCATTCCGGCCCAGAGAATACGAACAGGTCTGCTTCCTACGTCAGCCCATTCACCCAACGCAAGACCTACCAAGCCGCCGCAGAGAACATATCCACTCATGTGTAGCATCCAGTTGACGTAAGAGAGCGATTGAGGAACATTTGCGGCCCCCCAGGCATAGAAGAAGAACTGTAGATACCACATGATTCCGCCGGTTGCAGCCAAAGCGCCATTCATGAGGATCATTGATCCAGGCTGCGACAGATCATCTTTGAGGGAGATACTCTTCAACACAGCCAGACGGATGAAACAGTAACTCAGATTGACAATTGCACCGCCGCCCATGATGATGACATAGCTTGGCAATGCAGCGTAGAGCTTATTCACGCCGAGATGCTGTGCATAGGCCTCCATTGGTTTGGCAGCATCAATGGCGAATGACATACCGGAAGAAAAGATGCCGCAAAGAACGGCGAGCAGCAATCCAAACTTCAGGTTGAATTCTCGTGGTGCTCCGCGCAATTGAATTTCTTTTTGGTGGCCTGCATAAGTAACTATCGCAACGCCTAAAAGCGCGACAAACACGCCTGACAGGGTAAGTTGACCACCTTTGGTTGCCAACAATGCGGCAGCTTGTCCGTGAAGGATGGGCGGCATCAGCGTTCCGACAACAAGCGTGACGCCGATTGCGATACCAATCCCCAGTGACATTCCAAGGTGGCGCATGGTGAGTCCATAACTTACATTGCCGATGCCCCACATGGCTCCGAAGAGAGCAACTTTGAGCAACAAGCTCAAGTCGAAGGACCCGTAGAAAGCTCGAAAATCGGGCAGAAGAAAGAGGCTGACCGAGATCGGAAGTAGAATCCAGGAGAAGAACCCAGCAACGGCCCATGTGGTTTCCCATGACCACTTTTTTACTTTTTCAATGGGCGCATAGAATGACGCAGCCGATGCTGCGCCTACCATATGCCATCCGATTCCAGCGAGGATTGCCACGATTGTTTCTCCTCTTCTCTACTGCTTGCAGTTCAACGTTCAGCCTGTCGTCAAGCAGAACAAGCATAGCGATCAGAGTGCAGATGTGTACAGTTGCCGCATATCTTCTGCGCGGGTTGGATGCGCGTTTCTGGTTTGCACGAAGGCCGTTACGAAATCCACTTATCGATTGCCAATGCTTCTGGCATGGGTTGCACTTGAAACCGCTTGCCCAGATCAATGAGTTGCTGTGTTGTGATGGTCTGCTTTTTGCCTCCCATGGATAAAACTTTTATCAAAACTTCGGCAGCTTTTTCGGCAGTGTCGATCAAGCCGAAGGCATCGTCCAGGCTCGGGCCTGAGCCGAAGATGCCGTGAAAGGGCCACAAAACCAGGGAATGCTTTTGCATGGCAGTTGAGGTAGCTTCACCTATGCTAGGTGTTCCGGGAACCATCCAGGGCAATACACCGACGCCGTCGGGAAAGACGACCAGGCATTCGGTGCTCATCTCCCACAGGGCTCGCGTAACGGCGGCTGCTGAGAGATCGAGCACATACGAGAGCGCGATGAGATTGGTCGCATGACAGTGCATGATGACGCGGCTGGCACCGCTTGTTACCTGCTGTCGCGAACGATGCGACTTGAGATGCGATGACACCTCGGACGTAGGAATGCCGCCTCCTTTGAATCCCCATAGAACTTGGGCGGTCTTTTCGTCAGAATTGATTTGAATGATTCCGAGAGTTTCTTCTGGGTCGAACTGTACATTGCGGAAGAACTTTCCTGAACCAGTAACTAGATAGTACTGTCCTGCCAGTCCTGTGACGGTTTCACCTATCTCGACCGTCCGGTCTTGTTTACAGTTGCCGCGAAATAGATCCAAGTCCTCTTGTAGCAGGCGCAGGCTTACGTTGCCACCGTTGCGTTCATCCCAACCTTTTTCCCACATATCGGTGGTCGCCTTGACCATGGCTTTGACAAACCATGACTCTTCAATCTTGTTCATCTTTGTATTCTCCCTTGATAACTCAAAATTCAGTTTCGTTACCAATCAACATTGGCATAGGCGCTTGGCCCACTGGCTGACATCTTCAGGGGTGATCCGCTTGCCGTTGGCTGAACTCGCGGCCAATTGGACAGCGAAATTGCCGATAGTGGAACTTTCCGGGTTTCCTGATTCGACTGGCAACATGGTGCGTTCCGAGGTCAACCTGGTCAGTAGTTTGTTACGGCTGCCACCGCCCAGTATGTGTATCCGATCAAGTTTTCTGCCCAGCATAAGTTCAAGATGAGCGAGTGCTTTTGCATAGCGGATGGCCAGACTCTCAAAGATCAGCAAGGCAAAAAGTGGTTCGTTGCCAGCAATGTCGGGGATGGTTGGCAGGTCGCGATTCTTCAACTCCTGGTTGATGCGCTCTGTCATTTTTCCATCGAGTAGAAGCGGTTCTGCATCGACGTCAATCGTGCCTGGAGTCTTGCAGGCAGAAGCCTTTTCGATCAGGTCTTCGATAGCCCAAGGACGGCCTTCGGCGGCCCACCCATCCATGCACTGCTTAAGGATCCACATACCGTTGACATTGGTGTGGAAGCAGAATCCACCCGATGCCGCGCCCTGGTTTGTATAACGTGATGTCAGTGCATAGGGGAGCGTGATTGGATTTTGAACCAGCGTGCCTACCAACGACCAGGTTCCAGAGCAGATGTATGCCGTTGAACCGAGGCTGGTGGGAATTCCGGCGATGGCGGAGGCTGTGTCATGGCAGGCGGGAGCAATCAGTTGGGTATTGCGAAAGGCCGGCAGGGCTGCCAGCGGACCTCGAAGAACGCCAAGGATGGTCCCGGCTGGAACGATAGGCGGAGCGGCCTCCAGAGGGATTCCTAACGATGCAAAAAGGTCGGGGGACCAGTCGCCGGTTTCGATGTCTATGAGGCCTGTGTGCGTAGCGTTGGTGTACTCGGCCACGCGACGGCCACCCAGCCAGTAGAGGACATACTCAGGCAGGCAGACCCAGGGGGCACGAGGATCAATACCTGAAGCAGGGTCAGCAAGCAATTGATAGATGGTATTGAGACGAAGTGGCTGCGCGCCTGAGCGGTGGAAGAGTTGTTGAGGTGAGAGGATCTGATCAGCAACATCTTTGCTGGCAATAGTGCGCTCATCACGATAACAGAATGGCTCAGCAAGGGGCTTGCCGTCCGAGCCGAGGCGAACATAATCCACAGCCCAGCCATCGACGGCGATGGATGCGATGCCTTCAGGAACAGCATCGGCGACCTTGCGAAGACCTTCTTCGAGTCCTGACAGGATTGTTTCAAGCGGCCATCGAAGCGAAGCACCGCGATGAACGGGACCGTTTGCCAGTCTATGGACTACTTTTATCGAGGGAATGCTTTTGGTCCATTGCAGCAGAGAGACACGGCAGCTTTCGGCACCTAAGTCGATGGCAATTCGAGCTGGTTCTGTCTGCGCAAGAGGGCGTTCATGGATAGGGTTCACTGCAATCATTTCTCCATGAGTCTTCTGTACAAGTGTGGAATTTTGCAAGGACGTAAATCAGGATTTTTCTTCTTCGATCAAAATCTCTGGTGTGACGACGCGATGACGGACGTAGTTGTAAGGCGGTACGGTGTGACCACGCAAGAGGGCAATACCGATCTGTATGAGCCTGGGGCCGTAAGTTTCGACTTCGTGCGAGATAGAGCCAATGATAGCGCTCTTTCCCGTGCGCATCTCCTCAATCACTTCAGGAATGCAGTCTTGGCCGACGATGGCAAAGTCCTCTTCGCGACCTGCTTCGCGAGCCGCATCGAGAACGCCGAGGGCACTTGAGTCAGTAGCGGCCGCCACCAGGTAGTGCTCACCCTTGGGATGGTTGAGTAGGAATTGATGGGTCGCGAGACGGCTTGGTTTGCGCATCCCACGCCCCTCAATCTGCAAGTAGCAGTGTGCAGGAATATCTTTAAGGCGTTCGCGAATTCCGTTGAAAGCGCCTGAGATACGGCTCTGGACAAAACTACCGGCTTCGGAAAATCCAACACCCAAGACGCAATCTACCTTGCCTTTCCATTTGCGCAATGCGTGCAGGGTCAATAAGGAGCCAGCCTCATAACCGATCTCGAAGTTATCTACTCCAAAATACGTGGCGTTAGGGTGAGGCACGTCGATAGCGACCATGGGAATATCGGCTCTTTTGAAGATATGTGCCACACGCGGAGCAACCGCTTCTTCTACTTGAAACTCAAGCACCAGATCGACACGCTTGGCCACGAATTCTTCGGCATTTTTAACGGCGACTTCAGCATCGTAGCGGTTATCGAGCATCAACAGTTCTACGCCAGAGGCAGCTGCAGCGGCTGTGACGCTATGAGCGACAGCTTGCGAGAAGGGCATCTCTGCGCTCTGTGCGGCAAAGCCAAAGCGCAGTCGGCGCGGACGCGAAACCAGGCGATAAAGGCCGTTCTGCGCCTGCGCCACATAGCCGCGGTGAACCAATGTCTTGAGGATGCGGTAGACGCTGGTCTTGGAAATCTGCGTCTTCTGGTAGACATCTTCAAGGGAGACTGGTGAATGATCCTGCTCCAGCAATTCAATCACATCGAGAGCTTTGGATAGAATCGGAATTAGATAGAGTCGCTTGATCTTAGCCTTGGGCAATTGATTATCTCCACGCGTAAGCCCCGAGTTGAAGATGGTTACGCACCAGGATAGCTCGTTTTAGCGGTCTGTGACGACGTTATGCGTAACTACCTATTTCAGCGCGACGTTTGCTGCGCTCTCGTCCGATGCGCTCGACATAGCCGCCAGAGCGGAGAGCGGAGAGCGGATCGGCGGGTAAGCCACGAGTTTGACGCCATGCGGCGGCTAAAGGACGGACGTCGCTCCAAAATGCGCCACGGAATAGTTCTTCAGCGGCCACCAGGTCACAGGATTTCTGCAACGCTGTGAGTTTCTTGCGATCAACGAGTGCGGCCTTCAGCCATAACTCTTGCGCGGTAACAACTGTTTGCACAGTAGCTTCAATCTTGCCCTTGAGGTTGTGACTTTGGTCGATCATGAATGCGATTCCATTGGCCAGACCATCGGCAACGCCAGAGTGAATCTCGTGGAAGATGCGGAAAATCTGGTAAGGATCAATGGAGCCGAGAGTGAGATCGTCGTCGGCATAGCGACGGTCGTTAAAGTGAAAGCCACCTAACAGGCCGGTGTGCAATAGCCAAGCCACAATCTGCTCGATATTCTGGGCGGGGAGGTGATGACCAGTATCGACGAGGACGCGCGCACGCGGTCCGGCGAGGCGGGCCAGATGCGAACTCATGCCCCAGTCGGCAATGTCGGTGTGGTAGAAGGCCGGTTCAAAGGGCTTGTATTCGATGAGCAGTCGTTGCTCCGGTGCCAACTGATCGTGAGCTATGCGGAGAGCTTCTTCAAGCCAGCCGATGCGGTTGCGGATGCTCTGCGTGCCGGGGTAGTTGGAGCCGTCGGGCAGCCACAAAGAAAGTTCACTGGCACCAAGTTCTTTGGCTATCTTGATCGAGTCAAGCACATGGCTCAAGGCCTGCTTGCGAATCTCTTCTGAAGGATTGCAGAGTGATCCGAATTTGTATTCCTGATCCTGAAAGAGATTAGGATTGATGGAACCAGCGCGCACACCGTACTTTTTCTCGAGTGACTTTACTTCCGGCACATCTTTGATGCCGTTGGGCAAATCCCAAAGCACGTGCAAGGCCAGTGTTGGAGTGACGCCGGTGAGGCGATTGACTTCAGATGCGTCGGCAAATTTTTCCTCGATGGTGGAAGCTGCAGCTGGTTGCAAAAACTTGCCAAAGCGGGTGCCGGTGTTGGCGAATCCCCAGGAGGGAATCTCGATCTGGAATGAATCCAGGGCCTGAACTGCATGATCAAAAACTGCTGAATCTGAAGGTGTCATAAATTCTACCTACCCTTTAACGAGCCGACTTCTGCCGGTATCGAAACTGTTTGAACAGCATCCTTGTCAAGGACAGAAACATTCTCATCGCTTACCAGGATCACGTTCAGAAAACGCGGTCCATGTACGCCTTTAATGCGCGTCATTTCAATATCTGCTGTGGCGCTGGGCCCGGAAATATATGTGGCCAGCGATGGTGGTTGCAGGCAACGATCAAAGTATTCAGGCAGCGTCTCAACCAACTGGGTTGCACGCAAAATGCAGAGGTGCCAATCGGGCAACAAGGTGATTACACGCCTGCCTTCATTGGATGAGTGATGCAACACAATGGTTCCTGAATCTGCAACGCCGCAAAACGCTGCTGTAACCACGCCTTCGGCTTGCTCGATTTCGCTGGTATCGATGCCTCGATCAATTTTCCATTGGAAACCTGTTGACCTCCACTCCGTGGGCAGCCCAACAGGTGCTACAAAACTATGTCGACCGCTGGCGGTGAGTTGAGCGGTTATGGTTGCTGGCAACTCGTCCGGCGTACACTCGACAACTTCTGCGTCGTATTCCCGCAGGCGTTTGATCATCAATTCCCACCGAACTGACGCGCCTGGTTGACTGCGGCGAATGTAGTTGCGTGGCAGCTTGGCATAGTCTTCGGCTCTGCCTGCTGAGTTTTTGGCGCAAGACTGGGTTGCCAAGCGAATGCGGTCAAGAACACGTTGCCTCGATGTGACTGATGCGCTCATTTTGCCCCTTTCGCACGCGACGCCCACCACTCGTGAAAGGTTTCGTCGGGAAGACCGCGCAGGTCGCGGGTCTGGGTCCACTTTGCGCCCAGGTTTGGAAGCGAATGAATCCATTCGTCTTTGCGCGTAAACAGCTTCAGTCCTACGCGTCCCAATCGCTGCGCCAGATGAAAGCGCCATGCTTTGGCAAAGAGCAGATTGGCGATGAGTAGGCCGAGGTACATGGGATCGAAGATGCGCGTCAGTTGCTTCCGTTCCTGATTGACTACCTGAGAGCGCAGTTCCAACAGCACTTCGGGAATGTTGATTTTTACCGGGCAAACTTCATAGCAGGCACCGCATAAGGATGATGCATAAGGCAACGACTGCGAGTACTCCATGTGCATCAGTTGCGGGGTGAGGATGGCGCCTATGGGTCCGGGATAAACCGAGCCATAAGCATGGCCGCCGGTCTGCCGATAGACTGGGCACGCATTCATGCAGGCTGCACAACGTATGCACTTAAGTGTCTGCCGCTCAACTGGCTTGGTTAGCATTGCGGAGCGTCCGTTATCGAGCAGCACCACATGGAAACGCTGTGGTCCATCACCCGGCGTAACTCCGGTCCACAACGATGTGTAGGGACTCATGCGCTCGCCGGTCGCCGAGCGGGCAAGCAACTGCAGCATCACTTCAAGATCTTGAAGCCGTGGCAAGACCTTCTCAATGCCAGCAACGGTAATCATCGTTTTTGGCAGCGTCAGGCACATACGACCGTTGCCTTCCGATTCGACAACGGCTACCGCGCCGGTTTCAGCGATAAGAAAATTGGCTCCGCTGATGGCCGTTGAAACCGAGAGAAACTTTTGCCGCAGATAGGTTCGAGCCGCGTTTGTCAAAACCTTGGGATCGTCAGAAAGACCCTTGAGACCCATACGCCGCGCAAATATCTCTCGTACCTGACTGCGATTGATGTGCAGAGCGGGAACAACGATGTGCGATGGTTCTTCGTTGCCTAGTTGAAGAATGATTTCTGCAAGGTCAGTCTCGAAGACATCAACGCCAGCGGCTTGAAGATACGGATTCAACTGAATCTCAGCCGAGGTCATGGTCTTGATCTTGATGACCTCACTGGCATTTTCCTGGCGAAGCAGATCGAGGATAATCTTGCGCGCCTCGTCAGCATCGGCGGCCCAGTGAACTACTCCTCCGGCGGCGGTGCAGCGCTCTTCGAATTGCTCAAGGTATGCGCCCAGATTTTCCAGAGCGTGAGTGCGAATCGCCGATGCAGCAGTGCGCAGTGCCTGCCAATCGGTCTTTTCCAGAACGAGCTTGGCTCGCTTGGTCTGAATCACATCAATTGCGTGGGCAACATTCTTGCGTAGTTGCGGATTGCGCAGCACGGGCAAGACAGCCTCTGGGAATGGCAGCGCTAGCCGCGGGTCGAGCTGTGCATGGCCGCTGGCTGTGCTGCTCATAGCACTGCCTCCGCTGGCGAGTCTTCTGTGCTGGCCAATATCTGCGCCAGATGGATCGTCTTCATGCCCGCAAATTGACGGTGCATTGCGCCACCTAGATGCATCAGGCAACTGTTATCGAGGGCGGTGCAGTATTCGGCGCGGGTCGCCACTATGTCTTGCAGCTTGACAGCCAGCATTGCCGAAGAGACTTCGGCATTTTTAACCGAAAATGTCCCACCGAAGCCACAACAGCGATCGACATTTTCCAGCGGCGCAAGCTCCAGGCCGCGTACTTTCGCTAATAGTTTGTATGGACGCTCTCCCAAATGCAACGCTCGTACCCCGTGACAGCTTGCATGGTAGGTAACGCGATGTGGAAAATATGCGCCCACGTCGTCCATACCCAATTTATCAACGAGAAACTCGCTCAGCTCATAGACTCGAGGCAACAGCTCATCGAACTCCTTGCGGAGTGTGTCGGTGCCCAATTCATCCATCAATCCAGGGTACTGATCGCGGATCATGGCGACGCAGGATGAAGAGGGAATGACGACCGTCTCAGCTTCCTGATAGAGGCGTACAAATCGTTTTGCTTGCGAGAAGGCTTCGCCGCGAAAGCCCGTGTTGGCATGCATCTGTCCGCAACAGGTCTGCTTGGGATGGAACTCCAATACGACGCCTAGCCTTTCAAGCAAGCGCACCACCGCGCGGCCCGTCTCCGGGTAAAGCGTGTCGTTATAGCACGTGATAAAAAGCGATGCGCGCATCCATGCCACCGAAGTTCTTGGGTTGGTGATCGAATAGAGTATGGTATTCGATAGAAGTACAATTTGTCTATTGCAGCAGATTGCATGGATTGAATCGTACCGCGTCACAAAGAGCCATTGTCCATTGGAAATATTTTCCCTTCCATCCCATGATGATCAGGCTCTATGATGGTCTGCGGCTTTGCACTGAACCAGCAATCGCAGGAGGGATACACCAAGATGAATCCTATACAAATCGATCTCAGGCATTATGAAATGCTGATCGACGGCGAATTTGTGGCGTCCAAAAAGACGTTGACCGTCACTAACCCCACAACCGGGCAAGTTATATCCGAGTTCCCTAATGGCACGCCAGAAGATGCGAATCGCGCCGTTTTGGCTGCCGAAAGAGCGCAGAAATCCTGGGCTAAGTTGCCCGCTATCAAGCGTGCAGGCTACTTGCGTGAAATTGCCAACCTGCTGCGCGCAAACCGTGAGTCACTGGCCCATGTCATCACTGAGGAACAGGGGAAAATACTGTCACTAGCTCAGGTCGAGGTGGATTTTTCAGCCGATTATCTGGACTATATGGCTGAGTTTGCACGTCGCTACGAAGGCGAGATCATCCAAAGCGACCGCCCTGGTGAAAATATCCTGCTCTACAAGATGCCCATCGGCGTGGTCGCTGGAATCCTTCCCTGGAACTTTCCCTTCTTCCTCATCGTTCGCAAGATGGCTCCGGCATTGGTGACTGGCAATACCATCGTTATCAAGCCAAGCAGCGAGACCCCGAACAACGCATTTGAGTTTGCCAAACTGGTAGCACAATCGTCGTTGCCCAAAGGCGTCTTTAACCTTGTTTCCGGCTCCGGTGCAGTTATTGGCAAGGCGCTGGCCGAGAATCCCAAGGTCGGCATGATCAGCCTCACCGGCAGCGTGGAAGGCGGCGTTGCTGTTATGCGTGCGGCTGCTGAAAATGTCACCAAGGTTTCGCTTGAGTTGGGTGGCAAGGCACCGGCAATCGTGATGGCCGACGCAGATATTGACTCGGCGGTTCGTGCAATCCACGCCTCGCGTATCATCAACTCTGGGCAGGTCTGCAACTGCGCAGAGCGCGTCTATGTACACGAATCCGTTGCCGATGAATTCGTCGCGAAGATCACAGCAGCGATGCAGAAGACAGTTGTCGGCGATCCATTTGATCCTGCGACCGAGATGGGGCCGCTCGTGAGCAAACGGCAACTTGAGTTGGTAGGAGAGGCGGTAAAGCGTGCACTGGAGCAAGGCGCGGAACTGAAGTGTGGCGGCGGACCAAGCAATGCGGGTGCGGGCTATTTCTTCGAGCCGACGGTACTCACCAATTGTCGCCAAGATAGTGCAATTATGCAGCAAGAGACCTTTGGTCCTGTTCTGCCGATCACCACTTTCAAAACACTCGACGAAGCCATAGATTTCGCCAACGATTGCGAGTATGGACTTACTTCGTCGATCTATACTCGCTCCCTAGATGTTGCGATGCGGGCAGCCAACGAACTTAAGTTTGGCGAAACCTACGTGAACCGCGAGAACTTCGAGGCGATGCAGGGCTTCCATGCAGGCTGGCGCAAATCGGGCATTGGTGGCGCAGATGGCAAACACGGATTGGAAGAGTATCTCCAGACGCATGTGGTCTATATGAACTACGATCTCAACAAACAGTAATTGAGGAAGGGCATTTTCCGATGCTGCTCCTCTGAAAATGCCCTAACTGGAAAGATGAACCAACTGCTGAGCTTCCTGGCGTTGTCCGAGAATGGACACACGGGGAATCCGTCCGCGCACCATGGAGACTTCGTCGCAGCGATGCAGACGCGGGCAACTCTGGCAATCTTTGAAGACCTTGTCGGGCAAGTCCGTTTTGTCTTCGACGATACGGAAACCGTACTTGAAAAAGAAATCGGGAATGCGTGTGAAGAGGCAGACCGATTGAATACCGTGCTCTTCGGCTTCTTCAACGAGCGAGCCAAGAATACGCCCACCAGCTCCCTGCCCCTTGGCTCCCGGCGAAACTACGATGGAGCGGACTTCGCAGAGATGCGGCCCGTAAAAATGAAGTGCGCCACAGCCAAGGAATACGCCACCATCCGACTCGGCGACGGTGAAGTCGCGGATATTTTCGCAAATCTCTGAGAAGGCACGTTTGAGCAACGTGCCATCGCCAGAGAGCGAGTTGACCAGGTCATAAACCTTTGAGGCGTCCAGCAGCAGAGCCTTACGCACCAACATGGGTTGCCTCCCGCGTGAGTGCTGCAATGCGCTCCGATGCTTTGGCAAGAGCCTCATGGACGCGGCTGCGCGCTGTTCCACCAATCACGTCGTGGCAATCAAGCGTGGCTGTCAGCGTGACTGCGGAGTAGAAGTCTTCGGCGAACTCGTCACCAAATTGGCGCAAATCGTCGAGAGAAAGTTCGCCGAGTTCCACGCCTTTTCCGAGGCCAAAGCGCACAGCGTTCCCAATCTTTTCGTGTGCGGTGCGGAAAGGAACACCCTTGTAAACGAGATACGTAGCAGCGGCCATAGCATTCAAATAGCCTGTGTGCGCAGCCTCGCTCATACGCTCGTGATTGAACTGAAGCGCAGCGGTAAAGCGCGCCACGAGCGAAAGCATCTGCGGCACAAAGCTGACGGAAAAGGCTGGCTCCTGCGTCTCCTGCATATCTTTATTGTAGGCCAAGGGAAGGCCTTTGAGTTGGAGTATGACAGCCTGAGCCGCTCCGTGAATGCGACCGACCTTGGCGCGAATCAGTTCAGTGAGATCGGGATTTTTCTTCTGCGGCATGGCGCTGGAGCCGGTTGAAAATGCCTCGGGTAGCGTGACAAAGTTGTATTCCGCAGTGGCAAAAAGCGTAATCTCTTCCGCAAATCGGCTCAGATGCAGACCAACAAAGGTAAGTGCTTGCAAATATTCCAGAATAAAATCGCGGTCGCTGGTTGCGTCCATTGAGTTACTGGTAGGCGCAGTGAAACCAAGTTCTTTGGCCGCGATGGTACGGTCGAGTGCGAGCGTTGCGCCAGCGATTGCGCCTGAACCAAGCGGGCAGTAGTTGAGCCGCGCCGCACAGTCACGCAGCCGTGCTGCATCGCGCAGAATCATCTCAACGTAAGCAAGAAGCCAATGCGCCACAAGCACAGGCTCAGCGCGTTGCAGGTGCGTGTAGCTGGGCATTACCGCATCATTCGCTACGCGAGCTTGTTCGACTAAAGCGTTGGCCCATGACGCAAGAGCCTCAACTGTGAGACCGATTTGCGAACGCACATAAAGGCGCAGGTCGGTTGCGATCTGCTCATTACGGCTGCGGCCCGTGTGCAGTTTGAGGCCAAGGGAACCGACGCGCTCGACCAGCTTCATCTCGACGAAGTGATGAATGTCTTCAGCAGTGGGGTGATCGCGTACCTGCGCCTTGCCTGCGTCTGTGGCGTGATTGGCTGCAATCGCATCCAGTGCCGCTCTCAACTCTGCTGTTTCATTCTTGGTGAGAATGTTCGCGGCACAGAGAGCAGACGCGTGCGCTTTGCTGGCGGCTACCTCTTGCGCGAGGAGCTGCCAGTCAAAGACGATGGAGCGTTGCCAGCGTTCAAACTCTTGATCGAGTGGCTCGCGAAAGCGGCCTGACCACATCTTCACGGATTGTTGTTCGTTAGCCATGATGCTACTTTGATTCCTCTGGTTCATTGGTGCTGTTCAAGCGGGGCATTTCGCTGCCTTTGCTCAAGGTAAGCAGGCCAGCTTTGGCGTAGGTGAGGAGCTTCGCCCGGGTGTCGGTGATGTCGAGGTTGCGCATGGTGAGTTGGCCGATGCGGTCGCGCGGGGAAAAGGCGGATTCGGTCTTCTCCATGCTGAGGCGATCAGGATGGAAGGTGAGATTGGGCGACTCGGTATTGAGGATCGAGTAGTCGTTGCCGCGTCGCAGCTCCAGTGTAACCTCGCCGGTAATGGGTTTGGCGACCCAGCGCTGGGCGGATTCGCGCAGCATGATGGCCTGGGAATCGAACCAACGGCCCTGATAGAGTAGGCGACCGAGCTTGCGGCCATGGTCGCGGTACTGCTCGATGGTGTCCTCATTGTGGATGCCGGTGACGAGGCGTTCGTAGGCGATGAAGAGCAGGGCGAGGCCCGGGGCCTCATAGATGCCGCGACTCTTGGCTTCGATGATGCGATTTTCAATCTGGTCGCTCATACCGAGGCCGTGGCGGCCACCGATGCGGTTGGCTTCGAGCAGCAGTTCGACGTGGTCTGTGAACTCGCGGCGGTTGAGTGCAACCGGAAAGCCCTCTTCAAAACGAATGGTGACCTCTTCGCGCTTGATTTCGACATCATCGCGCCAGAAGGCCGTGCCCATGATGGGGACGACGATCTTGACGGACGAAGAAAGATGCTCCAGGTCTTTGGCTTCATGGGTCGCGCCAAGGATGTTGGAGTCAGTGGAGTAGGCCTTTTCCGCTGACATCTTGTACGCGAAGCCTGCCCGCTGCATGAAGGCAGACATCTCCGAGCGGCCGCCAAGTTCGTCAATGAAAGCGGCATCGAGCCAGGGCTTGTAGACCTGGAGGCTGGGATTGACGAGCAGGCCGTAGCGGTAGAAGCGCTCGATGTCGTTGCCTTTGAATGTCGATCCGTCGCCCCAGATGTTGACGTCGTCTTCCTTCATTGCAGCAACGAGCATAGTCCCGGTGACGGCGCGACCGATGGGGGTGGTGTTGAAGTAGGCGACGCCAGCCGTGGTGATGTGGAAGGCTCCGGCTTGCAGCGCGGCAATGCCTTCGCGTACCAGCGGTCCTCGGCAGTCGATGAGGCGGGCCTTTGCGGCGCCATATTCGAGGGCCGCACGCGGGATGGCGTCGTAGTCGGTCTCGTCGGGCTGGCCGAGGTTGGCCGTGTAAGCGTAGGGGATGGCGCCCTTCTGCTTCATCCAGTGCAGGGCTGCGGAAGTGTCGAGCCCGCCGGAGAAGGCAATGCCGACTTTCTGGCCGACGGGCAGGGTTTCGAGAATTACGGACATGCTTTGGAACCTCAAAGAGCATCTAGCTTCTGACTTCATGCTAGTTTTTACGAATTGACGGAGGTGTCGAGGCCTCCAGGGTATCCCGGTACAACTGTACCCAGCTCCAGAATGGTTTCTTCGGTCATTTGATTGCTGGTTTCTGTTTGGCACTCGGGCTCTGCATCCTGGCCATCGGTCAGGGCCGGTTTTGGATCGACGGCGGGCGGTCCCTGTAATCCGAGCTCGGCCCTCAGTTCTTTAATCTGGCGGACAGCGTTGTCGACGATGTCCGGCTTTGCAACGCCGGGAGTGAGGAAAATAGGCACTGCCGCCCGTCCATATTCGATGTCGAAGCAACGCTGAGGCGCGGCGGTGCGGAACCGGGCTAGCCTCTTGCGGACTTCAGCACTTCGGCTGTCCCGAGGGAAGATCACCCACATCGGCGAAACCCCCATACTCCGCCACGCCAAACGGTCGAACCCTACCCATGCGGTATATTTGCCAAATTGAACGTAAGCGCCTGATGCGTGCCGGTAATTGGTTTCATTCTTTCGAACACACGACCCCTGGTTCACAGCTTCGTCCAGGATGGCGAATGGCAGGTTCGAAAAATTGATGAACCTCCTTGCCATATCCAGGTTGGTCAATTCGTCGCGGCTAAGGGGCAAGAACGCTTCTTCGTCCATCCTCTTGCACAGCCCTTGAAGCTGAGCGATGTCGTTACGAGCCTCAATTTCCCCGGCAGAGGTTGCCGCGACAGAAAGCGCATCCAGCAGGACGCCCCACGACGTTGCTGCGAGGCAATGCCCTCCGCCGATGTCAGCAGCTTTCATTGTTTGAGGCTTTTCGACCTCATTGACGGGAATACCGGCATCTTTGCACCGAGAGGCAATTTCATTCCAGACAAGTTTAAGGCGGGCATTTGGAACCACGAACAGCACCAGTGCAGAAACCCCAGCCGGAAGCTCATGAATATAAGTCACTGGCTGATTCTCCGTCAGGCCAGCCCAGAACTTATTCTCAACTACAACCCGAAGCCTCCCTGTATCGTCAAAGCACTTCATGTCGGGGATGGACTGGTCCAATCCGCACTGCTGTGTATCGACGCGCAGACTCCCCGGATCGTCCAACCCTATTTCGCGCACGAACGCCGTGAATGCGCGCGATGCGGCGGTAGAAGTGCGAAGGATAAAGCCGAGTGCCTCGGTGGCAAGATTCTCCGGGTGTACGGCAAAGCGAAGTGCGAGGTGCCCAAAGACGGTCTTGGATTCCATGGCTAGCTCCTTGCTGCTGGCATTCTTTCTACTGAAAACTCGCTGTGTTTGCCAAGCCGCCGAGGAGTAGCAGCAGTAGCGCTTTCTGCGCGTGCATACGATTTTCGGCTTGGTCGAAGACGATGGACTGTGGGCCGTCGAGCACTGCGTCGGTGACTTCTGCATTGCGACGGGCGGGCAGGCAGTGCATGAAGACTGCGCTGGGCTTGGCTTTGGCCATCAGTGCTTCGTTGACCTGGAAGGGGCGGAAGATCGGCGCACGCTTGGCGGATTCATGCTCAAAGCCCATGCTGACGCAGACATCGGTGTAGACGGCATCTGCACCTTCGACGGCAACTTGCGGGTCTTGCAAGAGGCGCAGTTCGCAGCCGTTGGCTTCGGCAATCTCGCGTGCACGGGTGACGATTTCAATGTCTGGCGAGTAGCCGCGTGGCGTGGCTACAGTAACGTTTGCTCCGAGTTGTGCGCCGGTCAGCATCAGCGAATGGCAAACATTATTGCCGTCGCCAACGTAGGTAAAGTTGGCTCCAACCAGCGATCCCAGGTGCTCTTCGAGCGTCATGAAATCGGCCAGCGCCTGGCAGGGATGCTCGAAGTCAGAGAGTGCATTGATGACAGGCACGCGCGAGTTGGCGGCCATCTCGGTGATGGTGTCGTGCGCATAGGTGCGCAGCACGATCACATCGACCCAGCGCTCGACGTTCTTGGCCACGTCGGCGATGGACTCCCGCTCGCCGAGTGGTGAACTGGTCTGATCGACAAAGATGGCATTGCCGCCCATGGTGCTAAAGCCAGTCTCAAAACTGAGACGGGTGCGCAGACTTGCTTTCTCAAACATGAGAACCATCTGCTTGGCGTCGAGTGCGTGGCGATACTCGCGCGGATTGCGCTTGACGTCGTGGCCGAGTTTGAGAATCGCACGCACTTCGGCGCTGGAGAGATCCGCGATGGAGCACATATCCTCGCCTGCAAGCCTTGCGGCGGCGGCGAGGACATCGGGATCTTTCTGTACAGAGATGGCGGGTTCGATGAGTGTTTTGCTAGCCATGGACCTGACCTCCTACTGCTTGTGCAGTGGTCTGCGCGGCTGTGAATTCGGTGAAGACTTTGTCGAGTGCCGCAATGGTTGTGTCCACGTGTTCGCGCTCAAAGACAAAGGGCGGCAGAAAGCGTAGAACCGTGTCACTGGTGCAGTTGATGATGACGTGATGCTTGAGCATCTCAGTGACGGAATGCTTGGCCAGATCGGCGGAGTTCAGCTCAGCCGCGACCATCAGGCCCTTGCCGCGCACATCAATGATGAACGAATGACGCTCAGCTAACTTGCAAAGTTGCATCTGGAAGTATTCTCCGATTTCAACGACATGAGTGAGAAGATTTTCTTTTTCGATGTAGTCGATGACTGCCGTGGCAACGGCGCAGGCAAACGGGCCACCGCCGAATGTGGTTCCGTGCATACCGGCGTGAAAGGCACGAGCCACTTCGTTGGTGCAGAGCGTTGCGCCCATTGGAATGCCTCCGGCGAGTGGCTTGGCCAGAGTGGTGATGTCGGGCTTGATGCCAAAGTGCTGATAGGCACACCACTTTCCTGTGCGGCCCAGACCAGCCTGAATCTCATCGACGATGATCAATGCACCGGTTGAATCGGCCAGCTTGCGGGCTTCGGCAAAGAACTCTTGTGAGAGCGGACGCACGCCACCTTCACCCTGAATTGCTTCAAGTAGAATGGCACAGACTTCATTGGAGAACTTGGCGCGCAGATCGTCCACGTCGTTGAACTTGACGAAATCAAAGCCGGGAACCACCGGTTCAAACGGAGCGCGATACTTCTCCTTGTACGTGGCCGAAATGGAGCCAAAGGTGCGGCCATGGAAGCTCTGCTCAAGTACAAGGAACTTGGTCCCGATCTGCCTGCCCTCTTCACGCAGAACTCCAGCATGAGCACGGGCCAGCTTGAGCGCAGCCTCGACAGCTTCGGTGCCAGAGTTGGAAAAGTAGACGCGGTCCATGCCGGTGAGCCTGGTTACTCGTTCAGCCAATCCAGCCTGTTGATCGTTGAAGTAGTAGTTGGATGCGTTGATCAGCGTGCAGCTCTGCTTGGCAATGGCTTCTTCAATCACCTTGTTGCCGTAGCCGAGCGCGTTGACGCCGATACCGCTGAGCAGGTCAAGATAACGATTGCCGTTTTCGTCGATCAGATGCACGCCTTCGCCCCGTACAAACAAGACGGGAAAGCGATCATACGTGTGGATGAGCAACCGCGATTCAGCGGCTTGAATCTCTTCTAGCTTGGTCATTTCCTTCTCCTCAGGCAACCATGACTTCAGTGCCAAATGCTACGCGGGAACTACACAGATCGGGCAACGAACTGGCAGCCTCGGCGGGTAAAATACGAACGCGCTTCACACCATTGAGCAAAGCCTCACGGCAGGCGCTTAACTTGGGCAACATACCGCCAGAGATCACGGCGGTTTTGGCCATTTCGGCAATTTGATCGATGGAGAGCCATCGGAGTACCTCTCCGGTTGCGCCTTTCACTCCTGGCACATCGGTGAGAAACACAAGCGCGTCGGCGTGGCAGGCTGTGGCGCAGGCTGCCGCCATCTCATCGGCGTTGATGTTGTAATACTCGCCATCGAAACCGAGAGCAACGGAGCAAAGCACAGGCACGCCATGTAATTGCCAAATGGCGTCAAGCCAACGTGGATCACTGGACACAATCTCGCCCACAAAACCGATGTCAGGATCCGTGTGCTTCTTACGCGCTCTAAAAAGCAGACCATCGCCGCCTGAGAGACCAATCGCAGGTTGGCCGATGGCCCCAAGAGCGGCAACGAGTCCCTTGTTTACCTTGCCAGCAAAGACCATCAGCGCGATGTCACGTGTCTCGGCGTCGGTAACGCGAAGTCCGTCGATAAACTCGCTCTGCTTGCCAAGAGCCTTGAGCATACGAGTCAACTGCACGCCGCCGCCGTGCACTACGGCTACCTGATGTCCGTCGCGCACCAACTCGGCAATGGCGCGGGTGCAGCCTTCAAGCAGGATGGGATTTTCAAGGCCTGCACCACCTAGTTTGACGACGTACTTCATTCAAAGCCCTCCGAGGCGAGTTTCATTCGAGACCTTCCGATTCGCCCCAACCGAGCATTACATTCAAATTCTGCACGGCCTGACCGGAGGCACCCTTCAACAAGTTATCAAGACAACTGACAATGACTGCGCGGCGGCCATCGGAGGCTAGCTGAAAACCAATGTCCGAATAATTGCTGCGCACCGAGTATTGAATCTGCGGCAACGCCTTGTCGTAGATCCTGACCATCGGGCTATGAGCAAAGAACCTGTGATAAACCTGCGCAATGCTTGCCCTTGTCTGTGGCTCGCGGAAGCGCACGTAGATCGTAGACAGAATGCCACGCGGAATCGGCAACAGATGTGGAGTAAAGAAAATTTGCTCGGTGCTCAGTCCTATCTGTTCCAGCAACTCGCCGGTGTGGCGATGCGTAAAAGCTCCGTATGCGGAGAGATTATCAGCAGCGTACATATAGTGCGTCTTGGCAGTAGGCGCTTTGCCCGCGCCGCTCACGCCACTCTTGGCGTCGACCACAATGCCGTACTCAAGATCAACCAATCCGGCAGCCACCAGAGGTCGAAGCGGCAGGATCACTGACGTTGCATAGCAACCAGGATTGGCGATGAGCTTTGCCCCCGCAATCTGCTTGCGATGCAACTCCGGCATTCCATAAACAGCCTGCGCCTGGGTACTTGCGGCCAACTCGGTTCCATCGTCTTCAAAAGCGTACACAGCACGGTTTTCCGCTTCAACGAGCCGCCAAGCGCCGCTCAAATCAATTACCCGCATACCACGCTTGAGCGCTTCAGGCACCCACTCGCGCGATTGCTCGTGCGGTGTAGCGAGAAAGAGAACTTCTGCGCCGAGATCGGTCAACAGTTCCCACGAAAACGGCAGTTGCCGCAGCCCGCCGCTGCCTTTGCTGTCGGCCAATTCGGGATGAATTTCAGCCAGAGGAATGCCGCCACGCGCCGCATCCGTGGCATCCACGCGTCCTGCAAAGATTGGAGGCTTGTTCTGGAGGCGGGGATGATGCAATAAGAGTCTGGCTAACTCAGCACCCGCATAACCTGTAACTCCCACAACCGCTGTTTGCACTGAATCGTTCATGATTCCAACATCGTCCTCAGCCGTGCCTGCACTTCGCCGGCTTTGCGTGGGTCAGGACATATCACCAGTACTGTATCGTCACCAGCAACCGTACCAACCACTTCGGTCCATCCTTCGTGGTCAAGGGCTGCGGCCAAAGGCTGCGCTCCGCCCATCACCGTGCGTAAGACCACTTGATTCATTGCCTGCTTTACGCGCAGACCAAAACTCTCAATCATCTCCGCAACTGAAGGAGGACTGTCGTCCTCGATTGTATCAACGGCACCGTTGCTGTTGGGCAGGGAATAGCCGCCCGGCCCCTTGGAGATGCGCAACTCATGAATATCGCGCGAGAGCGTGGCCTGAGTCACCTCAAAGCCGCGTCGCCGCAGCTTGCGGCGCAACTCGTCCTGGTTGGTCACCAGCGAGTTGGCTACCAGTTCCCGTATCGCATTGTGTCTCTGCAACTTCATGGTCTTTGCCGTTCAGCGATTCGCCTCTTGGGACGAAAAACAAATGCGCAGTCCGCAGTGCTGCGGCCGCGCATGAATAAATATACAACAGAAACGCATAAGTATGCAAGAAATTCGAATTGGCGAGCTTTTTTGTGCCGCACGGGATAAATTCAAGCCTTTTTGCGGACGCCCGCGTCTGATGGACTATGAGTGCGGGTCAGCCGTATTCCAAGGTATGATGGTGAGCGCGAATAAGTTGTGGATCAAATTTGTCAGCAATGGAGAGATCGATGAAAGTGTTTTCGTGTGTACGTGGGTCCGTGCGATCGTGGCGGTTTCTTGTGGTTTTCATCAGCGCGATGTTTTTTGGATCGCTCTCAGCCTCGGCGCTGCCCGAACCGGGAACGCCCGCCCCGCCTCTGCAATTCACGCAACTGCTGCAAGCGCCGCCGGGAGCAAAGACAAACTGGGAATCGCTGCGTGGCAAGGTGGTGGTTCTGGAATTTTGGATGACGTCATGCGAACCCTGCATTGAGGAAATTCCACACCTGAGCAAACTCATCGGTGAACTTGACCCGGCCAAGTTCCAGTTCATCTCAGTGGACGGTCTTCCCAGTGAAGATGAGCAGCTTGTACAGAAGTTTCTGAGCAAAAAAAATATGGCGGGCTGGGTGGGAGTGGACACAACTGGCAGCATCGCTGCTTCGTACGGCGTGCATATGTTTCCGACGACCATCATTGTGGATGGGCAGGGCCGAATTGTGGCGTTGACTAGACCTGAGGATCTCACGGCGACCAAGTTACAAGCCGTGGCGGATGGCAAGCCCGTCGATTTTATGAAGATGCCTGATATGAGTGCGTTGATGAAGTCGGCATCGTCTGCATCTGACGCCAAACCTCTCATTGAGTTTTCTCTCATCAAAGCGCCGCTGGATGCCCCTTTCGGGATGTCTTACGGCGGTTGCCGGATCGATATCAATGGAATGAAAGCGAAGGCGCTTATTTCATTTGCTTACCAGGACCTGCCTAAAGACAGATTTCTCCCGACATGTGTCTTTCCCGAAGGACTCTACAATCTGCACACGGCTTGTAAGAATGGCGAGGATAACGACAACCTGATTCCACCCTTCCTTCAGATTGCCATTGCCTACGGTTTGAATCTGCGGATTGAATCGAAGACCGTAGCTCAAAAGGCCTATGTGCTGAAAGCGACAGAGGCGAGCAAGAAGCTCTTGACGCCAACTGCCTCCACTGGCGGAAGCATGTGGATGTTTTCCAATGGAAAGCTCACGCTTAAGAACAGGTCCATCGACAATCTCGCAAATTCTCTGGAAGGTGGGCTTGAGGTTCCAATCGTCAACGAGACCGGCATCGAAGGCAAATTCGACGTGGAGCTGGAGTTTCCCGAAAAGGATGTGGAAGCCGCCAAGGCCGCGCTCAAGACGATTGGTCTGTCGTTGATTGAGGCGGAGCGGCCGATCCAGATGCTCGAAGTGAGTCCGCAGAACGGGACGAAGAAGTCAGAGGAAACCAAGCCGCAAGAACCGCCCCAAAAATGAGAATTGCGCGGCGAAGCAGGAGGGGGTTTCACGGGTCAAAAAGATTGGGCGCGCCGGAAGCCCCTCCGCGCTGATACACTCTCGAAGTGATCGCGGCAGTTCGACTCGTCCGCCATCCCAATCCATCATGACACTGAATACGCCTCTGACCACCATCAATGACCTGTTTTGCCGCGTAGCAGCGGCAGCCAACCCTCGTGCCGTTCTTTGGCAAGACGAACTTGGGCAATGGCAACCAATTTCCTCAGACCAGATTTATCAGCGGACCAGGGCGCTGGCCGAGACCTTTCTCAGTTGGGATGCCAAAAAAGGTGATCGCATCGCGCTGATTGCCGAAAACCGCTGGGAGTGGGCGATTTCCGATTTTGCCGCGTTGGCGATTGGAGGCGTGGATGTGCCCATCTACCCCACGCTGACAGGCGAACAGATTGCCGTTCTAATTGCCGATGCTGGTTGCCGCATTGCCGTTGTCTCAACCCGCCAGCAATTCGACAAACTGAATGCAGTGCGCTCTAAAACCAAGCTGGAACGAATCGTCATCATGGATTCGACTACGCCGCCGGAAGGCTCTATAGCTTTTGCAGAGTTGATTGCCGGGGCCGATGCACGCGGCAGTGAGCGCAACCCGGTCTTTGATGCGTTGGTGCGCTCGGTTGAGCCGAAAGATCTTGCCACGCTGATCTATACCTCTGGCACAACTGGCGAACCAAAGGGAGTAATGCTGACGCATGGCAATGTAGCATCCAATCAAAACATTGCGGCTGCGGATTTTGGCTTCAACACATCGGATGCCTGTATATCATTTCTGCCTCTCTCGCATATCACCGCTCGTGCGCTCGATTATGTGATGTATAGGCACGGAGCGCAGGTGGCTTATTGCTCGCAATTTGATCGTCTGCCACAGGCTATGCGTGAGATCAGGCCGACGGTGATTGTTGGCGTGCCGCGCGTATATGAAAAGATTCGTCAGGAGGTGGAGCGGCGGGCTTCGCTTTCGCCCGTCAAGAAGCGAATTCTGGCCAAGGCTATCGAGTTAGGCGCGAACTATGCAGACACGGTCTACGATGGACGCAAGCCTTCCTCGTTGCTATGGAAACTGGCCGACAAGCTGGCGTACTCCAAGGTGTGTGAGGCCTTCGGCGGACGTGTACGGACCTTCGTTTCCGGTGGCGCACCGTTGGGCATTGATACCGCAAAATGGTTTGCCGCTGTGGGTATTGCGCTGTGGGAGGGGTACGGGCTGACGGAGACTTCGCCGGTGATTGCGATCAATTCGCCGCACTACCACCGCATGGGCGCGGCCGGTATGCCGCTGACCAATATTCAGTTGAAACTGGCAGCGGATGGGGAGTTGCTGGTGAGCGGTCCGTCGGTTTTTCCTGGATACTGGCAAAAGCCAGAGGATAATGCCGAATGTTTTGATGAGCAGGGATGGTTCAAAACCGGCGATATTGCCCGCATCGACGAAGATGGATTTCTATTTATCACTGATCGTAAGAAGGAGCTTCTGAAGACCTCTGGCGGTAAATTGGTGGCACCGCAGCCGATCGAGAACAAGCTCAAGAACAATCCTTTGGTGGCACAGGCTGCGCTGGTGGGCGACAGGCACAAATTCATCTCCGTATTGATTTCGCCCAATTTTGTTGCGCTTGAAACCTGGGCCTCAAAGCACGGTGTCAATGCAAAGACACGCGCTGAACTGGTTGCAGATAGTCGCGTACTGGCGCTTTATGGTGAGATTGTGCAACAAGTAAACAGCAATTTGGCCAACTTTGAAACACTCAAGCGATTCTGTCTTGTGGCTGATGAGTGGACCCAGGAATCGGGCGAGCTGACGCCGTCAATGAAGCTCAAGCGGCGGGTAATTACGGCACAATATGCGTCGAAGATTGATGCCTTTTACGTGGACGAAGCAACTTCACGAGGCGAATAGGCGAGGCCAGTTTGCCGCTGAAGACTGAGCGCTTGCCCCACACCTTTTGTAGGCCGCGAAAAAAAGGCGCGCCCCATGCTCCAGCAGCCAGCACGGCGCCAAAAAAGATGACGGCGTCGATGCTGAGTCGCCCTGTGCTCGACCAGTAGGCATCGGGTTCCAGATTCAGCCACAACGCAAACTCGTCCAGCGTGAGTGCCGCGCCAACGCCGTAACTGACAGACATGAGGCGGCTGAAGAAGATCGAGAGCGGAGAGTGCGACCGGCCCAGATCGAGCAACCAGCCGTATCCGACCAGCAAGAGAATGAGGATGCCCCAGACCAGGTGGTGAATGTGCATTCCGTGCACCACCACCCACTGAAAATGGCCTTGGTGATTGACAATTCTGTGGACAAGTATCCGCACTCCGCCAAAGGTAATCAGGAACGATACCGAGGCGAGAAACATTCGGCGGCGGGGTCGGTCAGGAATGGTGGAGCGAACCAGATATCCCAGTCGAGTCAACTGTAATAGCACGAGTAAAACAAGGACAACCAGACTGGCAAAGGCCAGCAATAAGAGTGCTCCAGTTCCGGGCATAACCCATTGAATCATTTCGTGCCCAGTCTGACGCAAGGAAAATCTTCGGTGGAAAAGTCAGGTTGTGCGTGAGCGCGGTCACGACCGGTCTTTACAGCGGTGGTTTACACTGGCTAAGGCGTCGAGACCGGCAGTTTGTCGGGCCAAGGCGTACAGTTCAGGGACAGAGTCCCGGCTCGGCCAGCAAATCCAGATTTGGGGCAGCCGCGCTAATTTCTATCAGGAGATTTAACGATGCGAGTTGCTTTGTTGACCGGCGGCGGCGACTGCCCCGGACTGAATGCAGTTATCTATGCGGCTGTGAAGAAGGGCATCAACACCTACGGCGATGAGTTTATCGGCTTTCTCAACGGCTGGAAGGGCGTGCTTGACAATAACTTCATTCCGCTTACGCTGGAGAGCATCGACGGTATCCAGTTGAAGGGTGGCACGATTCTTCACTCTTCGCGCACCAACGTAAAGAAGATTCCGGGCGGCATTGAGAAGGTGCAGGAAGTTCTGAAGGCCAACAAAATTGATGCTCTGATTGCTCTGGGCGGAGACGACACGCAGTCGGTGACGTTGTTCCTGAGCGAGAACGGAGTGCCCAGCGTTGGCGTTCCCAAAACCATTGACAACGACATCAACGGCACTGACCAGACCTTCGGTTTTGATACCGCCGTTTCCATCGCCACTGAAGCAGTTGATCGTATCCGCACTACTGCTGACTCGCACAACCGCGTGATCGTGATTGAGGTCATGGGTCGCGATGCGGGCTGGATTGCTTATGCTGCTGGAGTGGCTGGCGGAGCTGATGTGACGCTGGTTCCTGAAAAGGATATTGACATTGACCACGTGGCCAAGCTGCTGAAGCACAACTACGACAATGGCAAGCACTATGGCATCGTTGTGGTTGCCGAGGGCTGCCATCTGCCGGAAGTTGGTCAGGTCATCGACGCAGACGCCAAGGTGGACTCATTTGGTCATGCGCGTCTGTCTGGCATTGGCGAGAAACTGGCCGATCTTATCGAGAAGAAGACTGGGCTTGAGACTCGCAGCGTAAACCTGGGTCATACCCAGCGCGGCGGCGTTCCCACGGCTTATGATCGCGTACTTGGTCAGCGTTACGGCCTGCACGCCATCGACATGGTCCACGAAAAGAAGTGGGGCCGCATCGCAGTGCTCAAGGGACTCGACGTTACCGACATCACGATCAAGGAAGCCATTGCAACCAATCGTCGCCTAGATCAGCGGTTCTTTGACGTGATCTCGGCGTTGGAAGCCAAGGTCTAGTCTCAGTCATTTTCGACTGCAACCGGTTGATCGCAAGATGAGAGCCATCCTCACCATAAGGGTGGCTCTTTTGCGTGTACATGAAAACTGGGAAGCCATGAGCTTTTGGCGTTATGATCGTTCCACTCAAATTTCTGGTGGAATCTGGACGGCAAATGCGGATTGTCTATGTGCTCACCTCGCTGGGCATGGGTGGAGCGGAACGGCAAGTGTTGGCGCTGGCTGATCGAATGAAGCAGCGCGGCCATGCAGTGGCGCTGATGGTGCTGCGGCCACAGTTGTCCGACCAGTGGCCTACGAGTTTGGATACGGTTCATCTGGGGATGCGCCGGACTCCTTTCAGTGTGCTCGCTGGCATCATGCGTGGGCAGCATTTTCTTGACGGTTTTTGTCCCGATATTGTGCACAGCCACAGCTTTCATGCCAACTTTGTGGCGCGATTGTTAAAGATTCTTGTCCCTGCTCCCGCAGTTCTGTCTACCGTTCACAACGTTTATGAAGGCGACTGGAAGAGGATGCTGGCTTATCGGCTGACGGACGGGTTGAGCCGTCGGACGACTGCCGTAAGCGCAGCGGCGGCGAGCCGTTTTGTACAACTGAAGGCAGTGCCGCAAACCAAGTGCATCGCTCTGTCGAACGGAATTGACATTGCCGAGTTCGCGCCGGATCCAACGCGCCGCGAACAAATGCGTGAACAGATGCAAGCAGGCAACGTGTTCATATGGCTGACTGCGGGCCGCATTGTTCCTGCCAAGGATTACCCAAATCTACTATTGGCGTTTGCGCAGGCGCGGGCAATACACACTGATACGCGCTTATGGGTTGCTGGCGAGGCGAGCGGAGCCGAGTTTGAGCGAGCACGCACTCTTGCAGATGAGTTGGGTGTGAAGGATGCGGTTTGTTGGTTGGGGCTGCGCCGCGACCTACCAGCTCTTCTCGATGCTGCCGATGGATTTGTGCTTGGCTCAGCGTGGGAGGGAATGCCGCTGGTTGTTGGCGAGGCGATGGCAATGCAAAAGCCAACCGTCGCTACCGATGTGGGTGGCGTGCGCGAGTTGATTGGAGGGGCTGGCGTCGTCGTGCCCGCCAAGAGTCCAGAGCGTTTTGCCGAGGCCATGGTGGCACTGATGTGTAGCACCGATGAAGAGCGGCGCACGCTGGGTCAAGCAGCGCGAATGCGCATAGTGAGTCAGTTCAGCATGGATCGGAAAGCTGATGAGTGGGAGACGCTCTACCGCACGGTTCTGGAGCGGAAATCATGATAGAAGTCCAAAGAAATAGACTCATTTGGCCTGTTGCAATTGCAATAGTGCTAAGGCTGGCGCTGCTGGCAGCAACGTTGCTCCGCACAGGAACCACAGTTATCACTAGCGGCGATACGGCCAGTTATCTGGAGCCGGGGCACAATCTGATCTTTCATGGCAGCTTTGTAACTAGAATTCTGCCGGAGATTGATCGCACTCCGGGTTATCCGATCTTTCTTGCTATCGTCAGCCTGCCCGGTGTCGCTTTTGCAGCTTTTGCTCAGGTGCTCTTCTCGGCTTTTACCGTGTTGCTTATCTGGAGGCTGGCTCGTGCCATATTCGCTGATGAACGTATCGCACTCATTTCGGCTTGGCTCTTTGCCTTTGAGCCAGTCTCGACGATCTATTCTGTTCGCTTATTACCAGAGACACTCTATCTCGTTCTACTGTTGCTGAGTCTGGAACGGCTCGTAGTTTTCCTTCGCGACCGTCTCTTGATCTCGCTTGCTGCGGCTGGTCTATGGCTTGCTGCGGCAACCTTTGTGCGCCCTGTCAGCTATTATCTTCCGGTTGCGTTGGCACTGGGATTGTTGGTTGTGTCAGTACGTGTTCCGGGCCTGCGCTGGAAGGCCCCTGCTGTGTTGCTGATGAGTACGCTGCCGTGGCTTGCGGCATGGCAGATTCGCAACAAGGTGGAGACTGGCTTTAGTGGGTTCTCCAGCATAGTGGCTCGCAATCTTTACTTCTATCAGGCTGCCGAGGTGGAAGCTCGCGTAGAGCATCGGCCATTTGCTCAGGTTCAAAAGGAATTTGGCTATCCCGACGAGCAATCGTATATCTCGCATCATCCCGACCAATCGGAATGGCCCCAGGCGCGTCGCGTTGCCTTCATGAGTGCAGAGGCGGCCCGTGTACTCCGCGCACATCCGGCCACATATTTGAAGATGCACCTGGAAGGCTCTGTTGTCGTTGCATTCACACCCTGCGTGGCGGATCTCGCCCGCTTGCTCGGTGCCTATCCTGAGAACGCACCTCGGCGCGTGGTCAGTGAAGGGCCAGTCACAGCAGCTTTGCTACTGGTGACAACTCATCCGTGGTTGACAGCTCTGATGGTTGTATTCGAGATCGTGCTGCTGACGCTCTATCTGCTGGCTCTGCGTGGATTGCTTGCAAGTCGCATAAAGCGTGAAGTCATATGGCTGCTCTTGGGAGTGTTTCTATACTTCATGGCTGTCTCTGGCGGAGCGCAGGCTGTTGGCCGCTACCGGCTGCCGGTGATGCCAATCGTTTGCATCTTTGCCGCAGCAGGCTGGCGTCGCAATCCAATTACTGGATGATAACGGCAGTCTTGTGTTTGCAGCCACAGGAGCGGCGCAGCACCAACTCCACAGGCATCACGATGCGATTGCCGGTTATCGGCGTCTCGCTCCTCCCTATATGCCGGAACAGTTGCTCGGCTGCCAGATGCCCCATCTTTTCCGCAGGCTGTCGTACCACTGTAAGTGGAGGGTTGGTCATCTCAGCCAGTTCGAAATCGTCAAAGCCAGCCAAAGCTGCATCTTTGGGAATGCGCATCCCAAGATGCAACAACGCGGTAAAGACATAGCGGGTTGCAAGCGTGTTCGATGTGAACCATGCAGTTGGCGGTGTCTTTGACTTCAAGCGAGACTGCACGGCAGCCAACGTGGATTCCATGGTCTGACAATCGAAGCAGGCATCCGTTTCCAGCTTCGCATCCTTCATGGCTCTGCGATAGCCTTGGAATCGGGCATGAATCGTATACAGGCTGTCGCTGAGTCCCATGAACGTAATGGCGCTGTGACCGTGTTCGATCAGATGTTGCACCATGCGCCGCGAACCAGACTGGTTCTCAACCAATATCGAATCGAAGGCCGGATCAGCCAAGGGGCGATCAAAGGCTACCAATGGAGTCTTGCCCAGTAGCGTCTGATTGATCCGGCTTTGGCCGCGAATAGAGGGAATCATGAGCAGCCCCTCCACGTCCCGTTGCAGCATCTGCAAAGCCGCCTCGTATTCGGTAGCGGGATCTTCGTTGGAGGTAGTCATCAAAACCGAGTAACCGTGCTTTTTGGCTACTGTCGTTACTGCGTGGCCGCACATGGCAAAGAACGGATCGTACAGATAAGGCAGAATCAGACCGATTGATCGGCTACGTTGTCCGCGTAGTGCGCGTGCCAAATCATTGGGCCGATAGTTCAGTTGCTCGATTGCCTTCTTGACTCGTTGTGCTGCACCAGCGGAAACATGGGCTGAGCTGTTCAGAACACGAGATACGGTCATTGTGCCCACGCCTGCCAGACGGGCCACATCGTTCACGGTCGGCTTGCGTTGCGCTTTCAGGCGTTGCACGTTTTGGCCTCAATACCAATCAGAATCTTTTGCAACAGTACAGCCCTCGACGGAAGCTATTCCACCTTCAATATCACAGATGACGTCAGGCTAATATTACTGCGAAATGCCAATGTCTACATGATAATCTTATCGGCGAACAGGTTGAGTTCCCTTTTCTCTGCGCACGAGCGTTGGGCGAGGATATGGAGGAAGTCGAATGCAAAGAGCAATAGCTGTGATCATGATCTGCTGCGCTCTAGGAATGGCGTTTGCAAGTATGGGAGGGGTAATCACGCAAGCGCAAATAAAGCCCACGCCGAATGCTGTTTTGACGTTGGATCACGGATGGCAGTTCCGCCAGATCAAAACCGATGCCACAGACACGGACTGGTTGCCCGCCACAGTGCCCGGCGACGTTCACTTGGATTTGCTGATCAACAAAGTGATTCCAGACCCGTTCATGCAAGAGAATGAATCCAAGCTGCAATGGATTGAAAAAGCGAGCTGGGAGTATCGGCTCAACTTCGATGTGACGCCAGCGCTTCTTTCCCGTACCAACCTCGATCTGGTCTTTGACGGTCTCGATGCAGCTGCACAAGTGTATATGAATGGCACGCAGGTGCTCAGCGCGAATAATATGTTTCGCGTGTGGCGTGTGCCGGTCAAAGGAAAGTTGCATGCCGGAAGCAATCAATTGCGCGTCGTCTTTCCATCGCCTATCAAAGCAGCGGAAGATGTGGCTGCGACTGATTCGTGGCAGCCGAAAACCAAGACTGATGCCAAGACATACATTCGCAAGGCGGCCTATGAATACGGCTGGGACTGGGGTCCGAGATTTGTGACCAGCGGCATATGGAAGCCTGCGCGAATCGAAGCTTGGGATAAAGTCCGCATCAGTGATTTTGCGATTCGTCAACGCGACGTGAGCAAGGAAGTGGCGCATCTGAATGCAGATGTTGAGATTGAGGCCGTGAGTGCAGGTTCTGCCAAAGTGAGCGTACAGTTCACTGTGAACGGTAGCCCAGTAACGATCTTGGCAACAGTAAGCCTTCATGCCGGTCACAACGTCATTGATCTTCCCATCGAAATTGACCAGCCAAGACTCTGGTATCCGGCAGGCTATGGTGAGCAGCCGCTTTATGAGTTCACGGCTCATGTTGGTTCAGGAGTACAGGTCATCGCAGAGCGCAAAGTCAAAGTTGGCCTCCGCTCCATCGTGTTGCGGCGCGAGTTGGATAAATGGGGCCGATCGTTTGAATTCATCGTCAATGGCATTCCAGTCTTTGCCAAGGGCGCGGACGTGATTCCATTTGACAGTTTTCCGAATCGAGTTACAACGGCGAACTATCGCCGCATTCTCGAATCCGCGCGCGATGCGAACATGAACATGATTCGCCATTGGGGTGGTGGTTATTACGAGAGTGACGAATTCTACGAGATTTGCGACGAACTGGGAATCATGGTTTGGCAGGACTTTATGTTTGGCAACGATTGGCAACCCGGAACCTATGCCTTCAAACAAAATATCGAAGCCGAAGCGGACGATCAGGTGCGCCGACTGCGCAATCATCCAAGTATTGTTTTGTGGTGCGGTAACAACGAGACTGAATCCGCATTCAACTGGACTCCACGCCCCTCGTTGCCAGCAGATGTAAGGTTTCAGATGTGGCAGGATTACCTCACCGAGTTCAGCGGTATTTTGCCTAGGGTTGTGGCGCGGCTCAATGCTGAAACACCTTACTGGCCCAGTTCTCCTAGCGCTGACTATGAACCTGTCAACGACCACTATATGTCCGGTGATACGCACGATTGGAGTGTCTGGCACGGTCGCGTATTCTTCAGCGAATATGAGAAACACCACTGGCGTTTTGTCTCAGAGTACGGCTTTCAGTCCTTTCCTGAGTGGCGGACGGTCGAGAGTTATACCTTGCCTGAAGACCGCACTGGCATATTTACACCCGCAATGATGGCTCATCAGAAAAACAAGGAAGGTAACTCGATCATTCAGGACTACACGGCGAGAGATTATCCAACACCCAAGGATTTTTCCAGCTTTCTCTATGTAAGTCAGATAGTACAGGCAGAAGGGATCAAGATTGGTGCCGAGCACTTCCGCCGCAGTCGCCCAGAGACGATGGGTTCCATCTTCTGGCAGTTGAATGATTGTTGGCCGGTTGCCTCTTGGTCATCCATTGACTATTACGGACGCTGGAAGGCGCTGCAATACTATGCGCGTCGCTTCTATGCGCCATTGTTGGTTTCGCCGTATGTTGAGAGCGGCTCGCTCAAGGTATACATCGTTTCTGACAAGACGGAGAGCGAACAAGCCAACCTGCGTGTACGTCTGATGGACTTTGATGGCAAGGTGCTGCTTGAAGAGAGAAAGGAAGTTACAGTCACTCCGCTCAGCAGCCAGGTTTATCTTGATTGGTCACTCAAGAAGATTACCGATGCAGGCGCATCAGATACGTCGCGTGTCTTTGTGGTGGCCGATGTTACCGAAGATAAGGACACCGTATCACGCAACCTTGTTTATTTGGCACCAGTCAAGGAAGTTCACTTGAAGCCTGCGGCTCTGAAAGTAATACCGATGGGTGCAAGTGGCAATTATAGAATTCGAGTAACTTCTCCGGTTTTGGCCCGCAGCGTCTATCTGTCGTTTGGAAACCTGGACGTCAATCTCTCTGATAACTACTTCGATCTTTTGCCGGGCGAAAGTATCGATATCGTCGCCAATAGCGCGGCTCCATTCGACGTACTCAAATCGCAGTTGAAGGTTATATCTCTCACCGATGCATTCGATGGCGGAGGCCAACAGGCTACGATTTCAGCAACCAAGTAATTTGTAAGTCAATCAAGATACTTCAGCACCATTGATCCGGCATTTCTTGCGAATCAACGGTGCTGAAGTATCAAAGTGCAGATCAAAACGAAAAGATGACTTGAGCAAAGACGCGCCGAGCAGCCGAGCCTTGTGAGAAGATACCGCCGGCTAAACTGGTTGATTTACCAAAGTTCGGCGTGTTCAACGTCCCAGTCGGCGTTCCATAGTCGATGTCGTTGAATAGATTCAATGCCTGAACACTGAAGTTCAACGAATACTTGTGGCCAGTGTTCGCGCCACCGCCAAACATACCGCCTGGACCTCCCGGACCACCACCGCCGGGACCACCCCCTCGGCCACCACCGTATCCGCCGCCACCGCCGTGACCACCACCTGGGCCAGCCCCAGGTGGTGGACCACCCTGCGGCGGGCCGCCATCTGGCTGAGGATTCGTCGATGCAAGTTTAGGACCAATGCCAAATCCTCTGCTGATGCGCAGGTTCACAGCTAGTGCTGCCGGTCCGTTGCCCAAGTTGATGGGAATCAGAGTGCCAGTCTGTCCTGTGTCGTCCAATATGCCGAACGGGGTAGTTACCTGATCGGCGAGAGGCGTAGCCGAAGTCGCATACGTTGGCCGCTGATTTCCAAGACCATTCAAAGGATCAGTGGCAAGTGTGACGTTATAGGGGCGGCCTGACTGCGCAACCATGAACGGACTGAAACGAATGCCCCATGGTGCTGTGTAATTACCCATGAGGAAGAGCATATTGCGCGAGACAAATGCGGCGCGTCCATAACCCTGGTTCAAATCGTATGCATTGGATGCGCTGCCTGAATTGCTGTTAGCCCACGAGAGCGTGTAAAAGCCCGTCAGGTTGATATTCTTGTTCACATTGGCGCGTACGTTGGCGATGATCTGATTCTCTTTGAAGATCGCTTCGGGGAAATACTCGTACAGATAACCACCTGAAGCATTCTGCGGAACTCCGCCAACGGCCTGATTTGCATTGCGTGTGACTGTCTGGTGAATTCCAAACGAATGCAGATAATTGACTGTCAAAGTTGTGCCAGGATTCAGTTGCCGTTCAAGTCCGACACCTGCTTGCTCCATATATGGCGCGTGATAGCTCGAATCGATTTCGTACTTAACAGGAGCCGTGCTGCTGTTGGCATAACTACCTGTACTCGTGCAAGTACTCATATCAATCGCGCTCAGCGAAGTAGCTTTGGAAGTACAGGCGGGAAAGTTGAACACAAGTTGGTTTTGCACATTGGCACGTTCCACAGTCAGCAGGTTGCCGGTCCCCATGCGGTCGTAGAAGAATCCGTAACCGGCGCGCAGTACGGTCTTGGCCTTCTTGTTGTTGCCGCCGTCTAATGCATAAGCCATTGAGACGCGTGGACCCCAATCGTCATGGTCGGCAATGTGATTCTGAGCCTCCCATCGAATGCCGCCAGAGAGAGTTAACCGAGGATTGAACTTCCAGTCGTCCTGAGCAAACAGCGCAATATCAAAGACGTTGGCGACATTGGATTCGCAATGGCTGCTGTTGGTTATGCAACTGGTATAACTGGCGGAAGATGGATAGTAATTGGCGGCGAGTGTGCTGAATGGGGTACCAGTCGCTAATCCGTTGGCCATGTCCAAGTAAGCTACGTCAGCAGTAATCGGCGTTTGGCCAGAAGTGATTGGCGCAAAAGTGAAAGTCCCATTGAAATTTGCATTGGAAAAGTTGGCATCCAGCGAGTCGCGCATCCGAGTGCCGAATTTGATGGCATGAGCGCCGTGACTCATCGTTGTCATATTTTGAAACTCAAGTCGTGTAGTGTGATCGCGACTTACCTGCCCCGAATAACCTCCTCCAGTAAAGTCTCCCGCAACGTTGATGGTACGGTCGGTTGAAACTGGATAATGATTTTCATTCTGGCGCTCATACTGAAAGCGACTCTCATTGATCAAATGATCGTTGATGATAATGTCATCGCTTATCTGCAAAGTGTGATCCGTGTTGGACTCATTGGTGGCAGCACTCGGTAGCGAGTTCTGATTGAGATCGTCATGTTCAGACTCTGACCAGAATCCGTATCGCGCTGTGATTGTATTCTTGCTGCCCAATTGCCAATCGAGGCGAGCTGAAGCATTGTTACGAATTCGTGCATTCAGTTGATTAACGCCGTAGTTCTGGTGAACGCTATAAACACCGGGACTGTCTTCAAGCACTGCGTCGGGAATCAGCCATGCATTGATATTCTCAGCGTTGCGCCGCTCGGCGCTGACAAAGAATGAAGCATTTTTCGAGATCGGCCCGCTCAACGTGCCATTGAACTGATAGCTGTAATACGAAGGAGTGGTTGGTACAAATGGATTGCTGGTATTGAATGCCTTGTCGTTGCCCTGAATAAAGAACTGTCCGCGCAACTTGTCGGTGCCCGGTTTAGTGAGAATCTCAATGCGACCAAATCCAATGTGGTCAAACTCAGCCGAGTATGGATTTTGATTGATGCGAATCTCGCGGATCGCCGACTTGGGCGGCAGTTGTCCGCCGCTGAATCCGTCAATATACATCTGTCCGCCGTTTGGTCCAGCTGAGGGTCCAGCAAGCGCTGTAAGTTCGTTTGACAACTCGTCGGGATCATCTGAAAGTGTGTCCAGATCTTTGCCCTTGAGCACAATGGCGCTGGCATTGCCGGTTGCCTCTACGTTCACTCCCGATGCCTCGTCACTGACGGTTACACTTTGTTGCGCCACTTCCACAGCCATCACGATATTGATATGTTTCAGTAATCCTGCGGTGAGCGTGACAGTAGGAGAAACGAATGGTGCAAATCCAGAATAAGTAGCCTGCACAATGTAATTGTCCGGCGCCAATCCAGACACCGTATAAACTCCAGCATCATCAGCCGCAGTGTTGGAGATAGTAACTCCCTGCGAGTTGGTTACAGTTATTGCTGCGCCAGGAATCAGTGCGCCAGTGGGGTCAGTGATGCGTCCTCGCAATGTTGCTGTCGTTGCCGACGGGGTCTGCATGGTATCTACTGCAGGAGTAGGCGCTTGCGCCTGCGCGGCAATGCCAATAAGCAATCCGAGCACCAGAGTAACTGAAAAATCAATGAAGTGTCGCAGTTTTGAGTACACGGATTCCTCGCTTGTTTCCGATCAATCTTTTTGTGTTGTTTCGAGCTTACTGAGCTGCTTCCGGGGTTCCGGAACCCATGCTCCAATTGGACAACAGATTCTGACTTGCTGCGGGAGCCTCAAGCAAAGGCTCAACACCGGCCAGCAGAGTGATAGCCGAAACCTCCGTTGTGCCATCGGTCGAGACTAACATCACCGCATCCCCTTTGTTGAGGTCAGTCAAGTGAATCGCTGGTGCGCGACTCAGCATTTGTTGTGGATCGCCGCCGCCTCCCCATTGACCACCGCCATGTTGTCCTGTTGTAGCATTGCTGCTTTGCGGCGAGGTACTACTAACTGGACCAGTAGAGTCGCCTTTGA
>Ga0182030_10002696_pt1 | contig 37771 bp, 32 predicted proteins | sample 812S3MmetaG_FD_121299 | JGI IMG/M metagenome (GOLD analysis project Ga0182030, IMG submission 121299) | Permafrost microbial communities from Stordalen Mire, Sweden - 812S3M metaG (Illumina Assembly) | ecosystem: Environmental > Terrestrial > Soil > Wetlands > Permafrost | place: Sweden...
GCCGACGCCGGGAATCTTGCGCACATCGAGCGGTGCGAGAAAGTCGACCTCACCGCCGGGCACGATCCAGAGCACGCCGTTGGGCTTCGCCTGGTCGGAGCAGACCTTTGCCACCAGCCGCGACGTGCCAATCCCGATGGAGCAATTGAGTTGCGTCGCGTTCTTCATCGCGAGGTGAAGCGCGTGGGCGGCTCGCATCGGCGGACCATGCAGGCGCTCAGTGCCGGTCATGTCGACGTAGGCTTCGTCGATGGAGACCATCTCCAGCTTGGGCGAGAAACGGTTCAGAACTTCGTAAACTTTGGCGGAGTAGTCGCGATAGCGCTCAGGATGACCGTCGACGAAGATGGCCTGTGGGCACAACTTGGCCGCGGTGCGCAACGGCATCGCCGAATGCACGCCGAACTTGCGCGCAGCGTAGGACGCGGCCGACACCACGCCGCGCTCATTGGGACGCCCGCCGACCACGACCGGTTTGCCCTTCAACGACGGATCGAACAGTTCTTCGACCGAGACGAAGAAGGCGTCCATGTCGACATGAAAAATTGTTCGCTGTGCCGGGGCCATGCTGAGCGCGATTGTAGTGCAAAACCGTCTCTTGCAGCCCACCCCCTCGGCTGCGCTCGGGGCAGGCTCCTGTCGCCAGCCGAAGGCGACAAGGTCGGGCACCCGCAAACAAGTCCTCTTGTGACCCTCTACGGCGCGAAGTAGCCGGAGATGTCGAGGATCAGTTGCGTCAGGGCATAGGCGTAGGCGTCGATGGAACCGTCGTTCGTCGGCGCAATCGCCATGTTCGACGTGATGAAACCGTCATATGCGTTCAGAGTCGAGACTACGGGCTGTTGCTCGCCATCGGGCCATAGTGTCAGATAGGGCATCGAGCCCGGCGGCACCACCGTCGCGTTGAAGACGTAAGCCGCTGCGTTGCTGGGAGGCGCACAGGCGCTGCCGAGCACGTTCACAGTTTTCTCTCCGCTGAACGGCTGGCCGTTGTTCTGGCGCGTGTCCAGCACGCGACAGGGAGCAACTGGGTAGAACGTGAGCCCACCTGTTCCAGGGGCAGCAAAATAGCCGTTGATGTCCATTACCAAATCCGTACTGTTGTACGCGAACACGCTGATGTCGCCGTTTGCCGCAGCGGGTACAATCGCCGCGTTGGCCACGACGGTACCTGTCGGATTGTTCAGGGTAGATACATAGGGCTGTTGCTGATCGCTCGGCCACAAGGTCAGGTAGCTCAGCGGCTGTCCCGCCGGATAAGGAACGACTGTAACGTTCAACGAATAGGCCTGCGGATTGCTGCTTCCCTGCAAACATGGACTCGACAGGAACGGCAACTCGCGTACTTCCATATTGCCCAGGAACGGCGGTCCCAATCCGTGAGGCTGCTGTGAGCCGGCGCGAGTGTCCACCACGCGGCACGGAGGAAGCGGAAAGAATTGATATTGGTACTGGCTCGGAGCGAAATAGCCATTGATGTCGAGAATGACATCGCTGGTATCCGTGACGTAGACCGTGACCAATCCCTTGTTGCCGAGCGGCACAATCGCCGCGTTGGCTTTGATCCGGCCATCGGGAGAATTCATGGTGGAGATAAGTGGTTGGGCTTCGCCGGTGGGCCAGATTGTCAGGTAGCCCAGAGGCCGGTGTGGTACCACCGTCACGTTCAATGAATAAGCGGTAAACCAGGGATCCGCGTCGCAACTAGCAACACTGAAATCCCGCGATGTGCCGCCCTCGATTGGGTTGTTATCGTCGCGCGTGTCCACCGCGCGGCAGGGCGGAAGCGGGTAGAAGTCAACGACTTGTCCCGCCTGGTAGAAGACAGCGGTTACTGCCTCAGGCTGCGTCATGGTGACATTGCATGGGCCAATGCCCATGCAGGGACCGGTCCAACCACTAAACGTCCAGCCCGACGCCGGCGAAGCGTTCAGTGTCACCTGCGTGTTCGCAAGATAGGAATAGCTGCACGTACCGGGGCAGTTGATGAAGCCGTCTGTGCTGGTGACGCTGCCACTGCCGGCGGTGTTTACGGTCAATGTGTAATAGACAGGACCTTGCGTGAAATTAGCTGTGACGGCCAGGTTCTGGTTGATTGTCAGGTTGCACGAGCCGGTACCGGTGCAAGCGCCGCTCCAAGCAGTGAAGTTCCATCCTTGGTTGGGTGAGGCATTCAGCGTGACCGGGGCGTTGTTAGAGTAATTGTGGTTGCAAGTACCCGGGCAATTGACCAACCCGTCAGTGCTGGTAATGTTTCCGCTACCGACGTTCGAAACCGCCAGCGTGGTGGGGTTCAGTTCAAGTTCGAAGACGACGCCACAGCCTGCGCTGCCGCAACCGGTGCCGCTACCACCCGAGAGGGTGGTCCCGTAAAGATTCCCATCGGCAACTTGTATAACTCCGCCATATGGTTCCGAACCGTCGGTGTCATTGAAGTAGTGCAGTGTCGTAAGCGTGCCGCTTGGCGTGACTTTGAAAACGGTACCGCAAGATTGCAGACATGTTCCGCCATACAGGGTTGTCCCGTAGAAGTTCCCGTCGCTGCCCTGAATGAGTCCTGTTTCGGGGCTACCGCCGTCAGTGCAGTTCGGTTGAGAGCAAAAGCCGTAAAGCGTGGTCAGAGTGCCGTTCGGCGTCATGCTGAAGATCGTGCCCCCGTCGTCGGGGCCACCGGCGCTCGCCGTTCCGTAAAAATTGCCGTTTCGAGCTTGCACTAGTCCGGCATAAGGGTAGGAGCCGTCGTCACCGCCGAAGCGGTACAACGTAGTGACCGCACCCGTGGGGGTAATTTTGAAGACCGTCCCACAGCCGCCGGTGCTGCAGAATCCTCCGGCGCTGGTATTCCCGCCAGCAGCGGTTGTTCCGTAGAAATTGCCATCGGTACCTTGGACAAGGCCGGCCGCGGGCCAGAAGCCGTCGGTGCAATTCGGTTGCGAGCAAAACTTATAAAGTGTGGAAAGTGTACCAGCGGGAGTGATCTTAAAGACCGTGCCACAGCCATTACCGTTGTAGTAAGGACAGAACTGGCTGTTAGCACCGCTGTAAGTTACTCCATAGAAGTTGCCATCACTGGCTTGGATGAGCTGGCCCCGAGGCATGGCACCATCCGTTCCAGTGAAGTCATGCAGGGTGGTCAGTGTGCCCTCTACGGTAATTTTGAAAATCGTACCAACATTGCCAGTACCGCCGCCGGTGTTTGTGCCGTAAAAATTTCCGTCAGTGGCTTGCACCAGCGCGCCGTAAGGGGCGTCGCCGTCCGAGCCGTTGAAGTTGTGCAGCGTAGTCAGCGTGCCAGCGGGGGTGACTCTGAAGACCGTGCCACAGCCCGCGTAATAACATGGGCTGTTGTTGTTGGCTCCGCCCAACCAGGTTACCCCGTAGAAATTCCCGTCGGAGCCTTGGACAACAGGCCCCGGCGCAGAGGAACCGTTGGTGCCGTTGAAACTTGCTAGAGTGTTGAGGGTCTGTGCCGGCGACGCAGTCGCCGCACAAGACAGGAAAACCATGCAAGCCATTTTCGCCAAGCTAAGTCTGCTCGACGGTGGACGGTGATGTGTGTGCATAGCTCCCTCCCGAAGCATGTTCCTCGTGATCGGTTGCAATGGGATTGAGAGACACTTTTATTCCCTGGATTTGGTAAGTCAGCATCGCTGGAGCAGGCAATGCTCAATTCGTTATCGGCCCGGGCTGGACGATATTGGATAGAAGCCAAATATTAGCACCGCTTGCGATGGGTGCAAACGCTTTTCCGAGATAGCGCAATCCCATTCCGGGAGGCCGTGGGTCGCAAGTGCTTCGCAGACAGAACGCGACAAGGGCAGAGCAATCGCGCTGATAGCGGCCCTTCGACTCGTCCGCCGCGGCGGACTCGCTCAGGATGACACATCGTATTTGGATTCGATGATTAGATTCGGTGATCCACGGGCGGGCGGGGGAACGCGATCCTCGGAGTAAGACTTATCCCTCAGGATGACGGATGATACGGCCAGGGATCGAGATCTACGGCAAGTTCCCGCCGGAGGCGCCGCCGTAGGGATTCATCTCGGTGGGTTCGTTGGCTTCGGACCAGGCACTCTTCTGGTCGTTCCGGCCAGTGTACTTTTCGTACACCACGACGTGGAGGACTGGCTGGCGCTCCTCAATGGGATCGACCATGCCCTGCGCCTGCAGCGGCAGCAGATAGGTGCGGATCCACTCGTACTGCTCGTAGCTCAGGTTGCGGCGCGACATGTCGAAGGTGACGCCGGTCAGATGGGTGGAAGCGGTGTCGCCGAACTCCGGCGCGGCAAAGCGGTTCCAGCGGCGCAGGCGGTGCTGCTGCTCGACGGTGCGGACCATCGAGGTAATCAGAATGTTGGAGTGGAACTGGTCGTAATAGGCGGCGCTGAAGTCCTGGAGGAATTCGCGCGTCCAGGGACGGCAATAGTGCCGGTTTTCGGCCAGATCGGGAGCGAATTTCAAGCCGTCGGACTCGGAAACGGGCACCAACTCCTGGGCGAGTTCGTAACGGGTGAGCTCATACTCGTCGGCGATGCGCGGCAGCTGCAGCCGGTCCAGCTCTTCATTCTCGCGCACCAGCATGTCGTGGGAGCCGGGGAACATGGGAGTCCATCGGCCCAGTCCCACCTGGTAGTGCCCATGGCGCGCGGGCAGGAAGGATGCTGTTCGCAGCACGGCGTGCGTGTGGCGCCCCTTGGAATGAGTAACGGCGCGGGTAACGGCCCAGGACGGAAGACTCGCGGCCAGGGTGACCGCAATCAGAACCAGGGCATAGCCCAGCCTGCGCTGAGGAGCCTGCGACACGAATTGTCCCGGCGACCAGATGCTGAAATAGGGCGGCAAACGCATACCAACAGTAGAGTTGTTATTAAGAATAATGCTTTATTACAACACATCAGCGAGGAATGTCCAAGACCTTCCGGCGGCCGGGATGCCCCAAAAGGGTCACGTCTGTGCGAAATTGGGAAGCCCGAACGCCGGCCTTTGCCCGAATAGCGGCCTACTTCAGTTCGCCCCGCGGAAGATCATCTCCGTAATGGTGAAGTCGTCGGTCAGGGCAGTGCCGCCGCGAAACTTGGTTACCGCCTGTTCAATGGCGACCAGACCCAGGTGGCAGCAGCTCTCCAGCCGCTCTGTTCCGAAGAATTCGCCCGTCGCGTCTTCAGCCTCGGTGACGCCATCGGTGACCAGCAGCAAGCGGTCGTCGTTACCCAGGCGGTGACGCGTCGCCTGAAACTCCGCTCCCGGAACCAGGCCCACGGGCAGATTGCCTTCCTCCAGCTTGGTGATCTGGCCTCCCGAGACCAGCAGCGGAGGCACGTGTCCGCAGTTCATCAGCTCCAGTTCGCCGTCGTTGGTCAAGCGGGCGACGACCAGCGTGGCATATTTCTGGCCGCCGACCTTCTCGCAGAGAAAGCGATTGACCGCGGCCATCATCCCCGGCAGCGGCAAATCGAGGGCCAACTGCGAATACAACATCCCTTGCAGGATGGAAGCGACCACCGCCGCGGAGACGCCCTTGCCCGAAACATCGGCGACGATCAGGGTCAATCCTTTGTCGGTGTACACCAGATCGAAGAAGTCACCCCCGATGTCCTTGCAGGCGTAGCTGACGGCATTCACTTTGGCGAAGGGGACATCGGGAACGGTCACGGTCATCAAGCGCTGCTGGATTTCGGCGGCGATGGCCAGTTCCTGGCGATAGCGCTTGGCAGCGTCCTCGGCCTGCACCAGCGAAGCGTTCTCCACCAGGGTTGCGGCGCCGTTGGCAATGGTGCGCAAAATGTCGTGGCTCACCGAGGAGAGCTTGCCCGACAGGAACTGGGCGTCGAGATACAGGACGCCCTGCACGTGGGGGCCTCCCTTGGTGTCCTCTTTGGCCTTGTCCTTGATGACGGTCTTGCGCAGCGGAATACAGATGACGCTGTGGAGATTGTGCGCGACCACGCTCTCGCGGCCGGCCAGCTTGCCGGTGTCGTCGGTGTCGGTGACGAGAAATTCCGAGGCGCTGTTGGCGGCGTCGCGCAGGACCGAGCGCGAGATGGTGCTGTCATCGGTGATGCTTTCGCCGCTCTTATCGCGGCCCGCGGCCAGGCGAAGTTCGCCATCGGCCTCGCGGAGGAAGACAAATCCGCGCTCGGCGTGGGTGAGACGCAGGGCGGCTTCCAGCAAAGTCTGCAGCACGTCTTCAAGGACGCCGCTGGTGTTCAGCTTGCGCGCCGCTTCCAGGAACACACCCAGCATCTCCAGATCGGAACCGGCGCCGCTGGCCGGCTTCCAGGTGGAGAACTGGCTCAGGAACTGCTGCGCCGCGCTGGAGGGAGAACGGTCGGGGCTGAACAGGATATAGGACGCACCCTGCACTCCGAACTCGACACGATCGTTGCGGGCCAGTTTGCGCCGGTTGACGCGCTCTCCGTTGACAAAGGTCCCGTGGCGGCTGCCCTGGTCGACGATGACGGTGCCGTCGGGCTCGCGGAGGAAGTGAGCGTGCTCCCGCGAGACGCGGGGATCGGCCATCACCATATCGCGATCGGTACGGCGGCCAATGGTGAAGGGGAAGTGATCAAGCACGACGGTGCGCCGATCCGTACCATCCACCACCACCAGGACCGGCGGGTCGCCGCTGGAAGGGGATTCGGATTTGCGCAACCACATGCCGGTAGCGCCCATGAAGCGTATCTCCTTAGCGTAGCCTGCGGGCAAGTTGCCCCGCGGACGGTATCGTTAAAACTATAGTCTAACTGCCTTGGCGCATCCACTGTTGTTCTGCGCCGGCAGGGGACAACCCGCTCTCGCTGCATCAGTTTTCGCTTCTGGATACCGATTTTCGGCGTACACTGTTGGGCGGCTTCGTTCCCGGGCCCGACAGAACCCATACAAGGAGAAACTAGTGAAACTGCGAATCAGCGCCATTCCCGCAATCGTTGTCGCCTTTCTGCTGCTGTTGCCCTGGGCGGCAGCACAAATGCCGCCGCAAATGACGCCGTTTACCGCCGACATGCAATTCACCTCAACCCACGGCAGGGGAGGTTCGACGCGTGAGGCGAACGGCAAGATCTACATGGCCCACGAACACATGCGCATGGACATGACGGGCATGCAGGGCGGCGGCCCAGGCGGCGGGGTGATCATGATTACCAACTTTGCCACCAAGACGAGCGACACCCTGATGCCGGCCCAGCATATGTATATGGAGTTCAAGGCCGACCAGATGCAGGGACGGCGGCCGGGCATGGGACCCAACATCAAGCCGCTCGCCGACCCCACGAATCCCTGCTCCGGTATGGAAGGGGCGACCTGCAAGAACCTCGGCACCGAGCAGGTGAACGGCCGCAGCTGCGATCACTGGCAGATCACCGACAAGAACGGCAAGGTCAGCAACATCTGGATCGACCAGAAGATCCATTTCCCCATCAAGACGGTTTCCGAGGACTCCACCTGGGAGCTGAGCAACATCAAGGAGGGCGAGCCTGCCGCCAGCCTCTTCGAAATTCCTCCCGGCTATCAGAAGATGGACATGGGAAGCATGATGCAGGGCATGCGCCCACCGCAACAATAACGCGGTAGTATCTGAGGCCCTCTGATTTCCGCAGTCCCGCGCGGCGGTGGCAAACCCACCGCCGCGTTGTGTCCTCTCGCCGGGCAGCAACCTTTCGCCGATTCTGGGTTCTTATACTCGACAGGCATTTTGCCAGCGAAATGAGAAGCCCGGCGTGAGTTACGGTTTCCCGGCAAAGCCAGGAAGGATGATGCGTCCATGAATAGAGATGGTGCAAAGGTGAAAACACAAGCCAGGTTTTTCGCGGCATTGCTAGTCTTCTCGATGTTGCTGGTGGCCCGCATGTTCGGTGATGCGGGGGATCCTCCCAACCGGGTGGCGCGGCTGAGCTACATGGAGAATTCCGTTTCCTTCGAGCCGGCCGGGGAAAGTGACTGGAGCCAGGCGACGCTGAATTATCCCCTCACTACCGGGGACCGCTTGTGGACGGACGTCAACGCGCGCGCGGAACTGGAAACCGGCAACGTCGCTATTCGCATGTGGCAGCAGACCGACCTCACCACTACCAATCTCACGGACCAGTTGCTCCAGCTTGGACTGGCGCAGGGCTCGCTGCGCGTCCGGATTTACGATTTGCGACCCGGCAACTCCGTCGAGGTTGACACGCCCAGCGCCGCCATCACTATGGTGCAAGCGGGAAGCTATCGCATCGACACGTATCCCGACCAGAACATGACGCTGGTGACGGTCAACAGCGGCGAAGTGCAGGTCAGCGGAAACGATGTTAATCAGATGGTGGGAAGCGGACAGGCGGTGCAGTTGACGGGATCGAATCCGGTGCAACTGCAATGGGTCTCGGTGCCTGGGCCGGACAATTTCGATCAGTGGTCGAATGAGCGCGATCAGAAATATCTGAACGCGCAAGCGCGGCAATACGTCAGTCCGGAGATTCCCGGCTACTACGATCTGGATGGTTACGGCAACTGGGCGACCGTAGAACAAGGTCCCATCTGGTATCCGACGACGGTGCCCGCGGGATGGGTGCCTTACCGCTATGGACGCTGGGTCTGGGTCGAGCCGTGGGGCTGGACGTGGGTTGACAATTCGCCGTGGGGATTCGCTCCCTTCCACTATGGACGCTGGGTGCAGGTGGGCCCGCGCTGGGGTTGGCTGCCGGGACCGATTGCGGTCGCGCCGATTTACGGACCGGCCTTCGTCGCCTTTGTCGGCGGCGGTGGATTTTCGTTTGGCGTCGGCGTGGCGGCGTGGTTCCCGCTCGGTCCAGGCGAGGCATTCTACCCCTGGTATCACTACAGTCCGGGTTATCTGCGGCAGATTAACGTCACGAACGTCCGCAATATAAACATCACCAACATTACGAACGTGACCAACATCAACAACGTCCACTACCGTTATCAAACCACGGCCACCACGGCGGTCTCTCAGAATGCATTTCGCAATGGGGAGCCGGTTGCGCGCAATCTGGTAAAGGTCAACCCGGAGCAGCTTGCCAGGGCGCAAGTGATCCCGCATCCGGAAGTCAATCCCACGCCGCGCGCTATCGCAGGCGGGAATGCGACCCATCCGCCGGTAGCGGCGCAGCGCCCAACGGTTGTGCAGCATCCTGCGGTCTCCAGGGCACCGGAACCGGCGCCGAAAAATGTTGAGCCTTCGCGTGCAGGTGAAGCGCCGCATCCCAACGAACCTTCGCCGGCGAAGCCGAACGAAGCGCGAACCTCGCCGGTGACGGCCAAGCCAGTGCCGGAAGCGCCGCGCGAGAATCCGCCAGCGGCGAGCAATCGTCCGCCAGTCACCCAGCCGGTAACCGTGAACCGTCCGCCCAACGCACCTTCGACGACGCGTCCGCCGCTGGTGTCAAAAACTGAGCCGCCGCAACAGAAATTGCCGTACCAGCAGAAGGCGCCGGCCATGGCAGAGCATCCGGGACGTCCGCTGGAGCCGCAACAGCGGGCCAACATCCAGGCGGGAAAACCCGCGGGCCCAATGCAGGACCAGGAGTTTCCGCCTCACGGCCCCAGCCACGCGGCGCCTGCGCCTCATCCTGCGCCGGCTTCGCACGGAGGGTCGTCCAAGCATTAACCGGGCTGCCGCAGCTCGAATCCATATGGAAGAGAAAACGCGGATATAATGTAATTGCGCTCCCTCGTGAATCGACGCCCGCCGCATGCGGCGGGCGATCCGCATCGGAAGTCAGCGAGCGATCTTGCCAGTTGCACCCCCAATTCGTGGGCCGAAGAAACGCAGCCGTACCCCCGCGATCATCGCGCTGTCCATCGCAATCTTCTTCCTGTTCACCGTCATTCTGGCGCAAGCCACCTTTAAGCTGACGTTCCTGCAACCTGACACCAGCGAAGAGACGATTATTTTCGCGGCGGTTTCAGCGCTGATTTTCCTGCTCTTCGTCGCGCTGACGTTCGTACTGATTCGCACCCTGCTGCGTCTTTATGCCGAGCGCAAGACCGGCGTGCTGGGATCCCGTTTCCGCAGCCAGATGGTGCTGGGCGCGCTGCTGTTATCGCTGGGGCCAGTGATCTTCCTGTTCCTCTTCTCCTACGGACTGATTAATCGTTCTGTCGAGAAGTGGTTCTCCCGTCCGGCGGAAGACGTGGAGTACCGCACCAATGTGATCGCCTCGCTGCTGACCGAATACGCGCAGACCAACGCGCGCGACGAGGCGCTGCGAATCGCGGCGACTCCCGATGCGCAGAAGTCATTCCACACGGGCAATTTCACGTTCATCATGGAGGAGCTTCGCCGCAGCGAAGTCACGCTACAGGGCGGATTCGCGTTTGCCCTGGTGGACGATCAGGCCGAGGCCAGTTTTCATGCTCCGGAAGCGTGGCCTTTGATTCGCCGTCATCTGCCGCCGGCCGCGGCCGTGAAAAGTCAGGCGACACCATTTGATCTGCTGGGGCAGATGTATGTTCTGGGCCGCGCACACGTCGGCGACCACGGCCAGATTCTGGTGGCCATGCCGCTGCCGCAAAGCTACCTGAGCACGCTCGCCGATATCGAACGCAGCCAGGCGCAGTACCGCGAGCTGCGATTGCAGCGGCGAAGACTGCGGCGCACCTACCTGGGATTCCTGTTGCTGCTGACCGTAGGCGTGCTGTTTGCCTCCACCTGGCTGGCGTTGTTCCTGTCGAAGGCAGTGACGCGTCCGCTGGTCGCGCTGGCCGAAGCCACGCAGGAAATCTCGCGTGGCCGCCTGGATTACCGCGTGGACGTGAAAGCCGGCAGCGAAATCGGCAAGCTGGTGGAGTCATTCAATCGCATGGCCGCCGATCTGGAAGCCAGCCGCAGCGGGATTGAAACTTCGCGGCGCGAGCTGGCGGAGATGAACGCGCAGCAGGAGCAACGCAGCCGTCACATCGAGACCATCCTGGAGAGCGTTCCCTCAGGCGTGCTGTCGCTGGATTCTTCTCGGCACATCGTTCATTCCAACGCCGCGCTGCGCCGGCTGCTGCGCCTCGATCAAAACCTGCCTGCCGCAGCCCAGACGCTGGCTGACCTGTTCCCGCCCGATACCGTTGCCGATCTCGAGCACATGCTGCGCAAGGCCGACCGCATGGGGAGCACGACGAGTCAGATTGAGACGGTCACTGCGCGCGTCAATCTGAACGTGGCTGTCACCGTGGCTTCGCTCGACCCGCCGGTGCAGACCGCGCGCAATGGCAGGCAGCGCACAGGATACGTGGTGGTGCTGGAAGACCTGACCGATCTGCTGCGCGCCCAAAAGCAGGCCGCGTGGCGCGAAGTGGCGCGGCGCATCGCACACGAAATCAAGAATCCGCTCACCCCGCTGGCCCTGGCCGCGGAGAGGATCCGCCGTCACCTGGAACGGGCAACTCCTCCGGACGCAACCTCGCTGAAGGTGATCCGGCAGTGCGCCACTACCATCAGCTCGTCGGTGGAGACGGTGCGTAAGCTGGTCAACGAGTTCTCCACTCTGGCGCGTTTCCCCGCCGCCAAGCCGCAACCCTCCGACATTAACGCGATTGTCCACGAAGCCCTGCTGATGTTCGACGGCAGACTGGACGGCGTTCGCGTGCAGCAGGTCCTGGCGCGAGACCTGCCGCCGGTGCAGGCCGATCCCGATGCCATGAAGCGCGCCATCGCCAACCTGGTGGACAACGCGGCCGAGGCCTTGCAGGATTCGTTGATGAAAGAGATCGTGATTTCCACCACCCTGATGGAAGATCGCGACTCCGTGGAAATCATTGTGGCCGACACCGGACACGGCGTCACTGCCGACGTCAAGGAAAAGCTTTTTCTGCCGTACTTCTCCACCAAGGGACGGGGCACCGGGCTGGGTCTGGCGATTGTCGGCCGCATCATCGAAGACCATCACGGCTCCATCCGCGTGGAAGAGAACTCTCCCGTCGGGGCGCGTTTTATCGTAGAGTTGCCTGTGGCCCAGGAAGTCGGGGTCGAAGCCGTCACAGCGTAGGAATTCGCTGTAGGCGCGCTACGGGTGGAGCACGCCTTCAGGCGTGCACGTACCGCGGTTCAATGGAAGCGCCGCTTCAGCGGCTGAGGTAATGGTCTTCGCACTTCAGCGGCTAAAGCCGGTTTTAACTCCAAGTCCCGATGCACCGCTGACGCGGTGCTCCACCCAATCCTGACTTCGGAAGATAACCCATCGACATGCATACCGTTCTGATCGTGGATGACGAATCGCAGATCCGCAGCGCGCTGGAAGGCGTGCTGGCCGATGAAGGCTACAAGACCCTGCTCGCCGGCAGCGGTGAAGAGTGCCTGGAAGTCCTGCGGCACAAGTCGCCGGACGTGATTCTGCTGGATATCTGGCTGCCGGGCATCGACGGTCTGGAGACGCTGGAAAAGCTGGTGGAGCGCGACGACCATCCCGAGGTGATCATGATCTCGGGCCACGGCAACATCGAGACGGCCGTGCGCGCTACCAAGCTGGGCGCCTTCGATTTTCTGGAAAAGCCGCTCTCCATCGAGCGCACGCTCATCGTCCTGAAGAACGCCATCGAGGCCAAGCGGCTGCGCAGCGAGAACCTGGAATTCAAGAAGCAGTTTCAGACGCGCAGCCTCATCGTGGGCGACAGCATTCCCATGAAGGCGCTGCGCCAGCAGATCGCGCTGATGGCGCCCACCAACGGACGCGTGCTGATCTACGGCGAGTCCGGTGTGGGCAAGGAATTGGCGGCGCGCGCGCTGCACGCGCAGAGCCTGCGCAAGGATGCGATGTTCGTCGAGGTCAACTGCGCCGCCATTCCCGAAGACCTGATCGAGAGCGAACTGTTCGGCCATCGCGCAGGTTCATTTTCGGCGGCGACCGCCGACAAGGAAGGCAAATTCCAGAAGGCCGATGGCGGCACGCTGTTTCTGGACGAAGTCGGCGACATGAGCCTGAAGACGCAGTCGAAGGTGCTGCGCACGCTGGACGAAGGACGGTTCGCGCCGGTGGGCGAGGAAGAGCCCGTCACCGTGGACGCGCGCGTGATCGCCGCCACCAACAAGGACCTGGAAGAGGAAATCTCCAAGGGCAACTTTCGCGAAGACCTATTCTACCGTCTGAACGTGATTCCCTTCTATGTTCCGCCGCTGCGCGAGCGCAAGGAAGACGTTCCGCTGCTGGCGCGCTATTTCCTGAAGGAGATCTCGCAGACCTACAGCCGCCGTCCGAAGGAAATCTCCGACGACGCGCTGGACGCGCTGATGCGCTACTCCTGGCCGGGCAATGTGCGCGAGCTGCGCAACCTGATCGAGCGCATCGTGATCATGAATCCCGCGGTCAGCAAGCTGGAGCGCAAGCATCTTCCGACCATGGTCTATCGCGAGAGCGGACGCCGCACCATGGGCGATTTCTCCAGCCTGCACCAGGCGCGCGCGGCCTATGAACGCGACTACATCCTGAAAAAGCTGGACGAGAACCACGGCAGCGTCAGCCGCACCGCCGAAGTGCTGGGCCTGGAGCGCAGCCACATGTATCGCAAGATGAAGGCGCTGGGGATTACGGTGAAGGAGTAGCGGCCAGTGGCCAGCGAATAGTTAATAGTTGCCAGCGGCGAAGATCAGCGGCCTTCAATGTTCTTGTGACGGTCCGACAGCGATTCAACTTCCGCATCGAGCGCCCGCAGGGCTGCTGCATGGCTCCGCTGACGCAACTCGACAGGCGAAGTCCACTTGTGAAACTCGGTCAACAGAGTGGTTTCGACCTTCTCAAGCCCTTCTTTGATCCACTGTTTGTCTTCGTCGGTTAGCACACGCCAATTATATGGCGAAGGCCCGCTGAGGCGGCTTCCAGTCCTGCCGGTTCCCCCTGGTTTTCCCAATTTGGAATCGAGAAAGTCCGGCAATCTGAACTTGCCATTGACGAAGCCGCAGGGTGAGAACAAGATCAAGGTAACTATAGGATAGTTACCCTGATGCGCATTCTGGTCGTTGAAGACGACGCGCCCCTGGCCAGCTTCGTCCGCAAGGGGCTGGAGGCGGAGCACTACGCGGTCGATGTGGCCGGCGACGGCGAACAGGCCCGCCAGATGGCGGTCGAAAGCGACTACGATCTGGTCATCCTCGACCTGAACCTGCCCAAGCTGGACGGCATTGGCGTGCTGAACAGTATCCGTCCCAAGAAGCCTTCGCTGCCGGTGCTGGTGCTGACCGCGCGCAGCCGCATCGAGGACCGGGTGCAGTCGCTCGACACCGGCGCCGACGATTGCCTGGTCAAACCATTCTCCTTCACCGAACTCTCGGCGCGGGTGCGGGCGTTGCTGCGGCGCGGGCCGCGAACCGTGGAAGCCGTGCTGCGCGTCGCCGACCTGGAACTCGATCGCGTGGCCCGCAAGGTGGAACGCGGCGGCAAGCGCATCGAACTCACGTCGAAAGAATTTGCCCTGCTCGAGTATCTGATGCGCAATGCGGGACGCAGAGTCACGCGCGCCATGATTGTCGAGCACGTGTGGAACCTGTCGTTCGACACGTCCACCAACATCGTGGACGTTTACATTAATTACCTCAGAAAAAAAGTGGATGCCGAGGCCATTCCGCATCTCATCCACACCGTGCGCGGCGTGGGCTACGAATTGAGCTGCCGCTCCGAGGCATTCGTGTGATCGCTGCGGGCGAAGTCGAAGAGCAGGGGCTCAAGCTGAACGGCGCGCTAGTCTCGGAAGTGTTTCACAATCTCAGCCAGCCGCTGACGGCGTTGCACTGCGAGCTGGAGCTCGCGCTGCGCCGCGACCGCACGGTGGAAGAGTTGCGCGCCAGCGTCCAATCGGCGTTAGAAGACGCTGAGCGTTTGCGGCAGCGGTTGTTACTGGTGCGGGCGCTCAGCGACGCCTCGGAGCCAGGCGATCTTTCGCAGCCCACCGATCTGTGCGAGTTGTTTCGCCAGTTACACGAGGACTTGCTGCCGCTGTTTGCCTCGGCGGGGCAGAAGTTTGAACTGGAGCTGGAGTGTGGAGTGGTCCGGGTCCGCGCTAACCAGGCGAGGCTGACGAGCGCGCTGTTCGCCTTCCTGGAATATTTGTTCCGTCATTCGGCCGAGGGTGCGGTTCTGACCATCGGAGTTCGGGTTCTTGGTGGGGGGCAAGCGGAGATCCGCATCAGCGCGGCGACGTGCCTTCCGGTTGCGCCCTCAGCGGATGGGAGCGTGTCCACGCCGTATTCGTGCGAGATCGAAATGGCGCGCCGCAGCTTTCGCGCGGTGGACGGCGAGTTCGCGCTGGTTTCGGCCGGTGATGATGAAAGTGTCTGGCGGGCAACGCTGCCGCTGGCGTGAAAGAAGCGATGCGCGTGCTGATGCGGCGAATGGGTTTCGTCGTCGCCACTCAATTTCTTCAGTTCCTGAGAAACATTTAATCTTCGCCTAATCCTCCTCCAAGATTCACGGGGTACAAGGTCTGTATGACTACCCCAACGCAACCCTTCGGCCGCAACGATCCCGCGGTCATCATAGCCAGCTCCAATTCCCGGCTTCGCCAGCAGATCGTGCAGAACCTGATGCGGTCGCGCATCGCGGCGGCCGAGGCGCTGGGCGGCGCTGACGCTTTGGGCAAGCTGGAAAACAGCGAGTGCCAACTGCTGCTGCTCGACCGCCGTCTGCCCGATCTGGACGCGGACGAGTTGCTGGAGATCATCCACCGCCGCTTCCCCGGAATCGATGTGCTGCTGCTCGACGAAGCCGGGCATCCTGCAATTCCTGCGCGCTGGCGCAGCCCCAGTGCGTTGCAGCTGTTCGAGACCATCAATCGCTGGCAGGCCCCGCCGGCTTCCTCCTGCAATTCGGCAAAACCGCAGACGGTCCTGGAAGCGTTGCCCGGGATGGTGGGACAGGCGCCTTGTATGGCGGTGGTGTATCGCATGGCGCGCCTGGTGGCGCCGCGTACTACGCCAGTGCTGATTACCGGCGCCACCGGGACGGGCAAGGAAGTTGTGGCGGGCGCGATCCACCAGCTGGGGCCGCGCGTCAGCAAGCCCTTCGTGGTGATCAACTGCGCTGCCATCCCGGAAGCGCTGCTGGAGTCGGAGCTGTTCGGCTACGTGCGCGGCGCTTTTACCGGCGCGGTGCAATCGCGTCTGGGGCGCATCCACAGCGCTCACGGAGGCACGCTGTTTCTGGACGAGATCGGCGACCTGCCGTTGAGCATTCAGTCCAAGCTGCTGCGTTTTCTCGACCAGGGCGAGGTGCAGCGCCTGGGCAGCTCCGATGTGTTTCGCGTGGATGTGCGGGTGATCGCGGCCACCAACGCCAACCTCACCGAGCTGACCCAGAAGAAGCAGTTTCGCGAAGACCTGTTTTACCGGCTGTCGGTTTTTCCCATTGAGCTGCCTGCGCTGGCCGAGCGCCGCGGCGATGTCGAGGCGCTGGCGCGCCACTTCCTGCGCAAGTTCCAGCTGGCAGGTGAAGACCAGCCGTTGCCGCCGGAGTCGGTCCGGCTGCTGGAGAAGCACTCCTGGCCGGGCAACGTGCGCGAGCTGCAGCATGTGATGGAGCGGGCATCGATCCTGGCCGAAGGCGGCCCGATTCTTGCCGAGCACCTGGGGCTCGCGGGCGACGCTGCGCAAGTGATGTCAGCGGCCCGCCACTTTGCGTGAGGCGAAGCTAATCTGCGGCGGCCTTGATCGGCAACCGCCGTGCAACAGCGCTAGGCAGATGTTGCCCACCACACAATACGTCGGCAGTCTTCCACAAAAGGCGCCCGCTGCCTCTCGAGCCACAAACGCTGCCCACGGGGGACGCGACCTCATCATCGGAAGTTCGCCGGCGTTGCTGCTGGCGCTGGAGCAGGCGCGCCAGGCGGCGCGCAGCGGCGCCGACATCCTGCTGGAAGCCGAGAGCGGCACCGGCAAGGAACTGCTGGCGCGGCTGGTGCATGAGGAAAGCCAGCGCGCAGGCCGCGCCTTCGTTGCCATCAACTGCGCCGCAGTACCGGAGAACCTTCTGGAGAGCGAACTATTCGGGCATGTGCGCGGGGCCTTTACCGGAGCGCTGGGCACCAATCCCGGCAAGTTTGCCCTGGCCTCCGGCGGCACCCTGCTGCTGGACGAGATTGGCGAGATGCCGCTGGTGCTGCAGCCCAAGCTGCTGCGCGTGCTGCAGGAGCGGGAGTTCTATCGCCTGGGCGACAGCCGGCCCATGACGGCGGATGTGCGGATCATCGCCTCCACCAACCGTCCGCTGCAGTGGCTGGTCGCAGAAGGCCGCTTCCGCGAAGATCTCTATTACCGGCTGAACGTGATTCCGCTGGCCCTGCCTCCCTTGCGCGAGCGGGGAGACGATGTCCTGGAGCTGGCCGAATACTTTGTCGCGAAGTTCGCCGCGCCCAACGCCCCTCCGCCGCTGAGCGAAGGGTTTCGCGCCGCCCTGCGGGCGCACTCCTGGCCGGGCAATGTGCGCGAGCTGGCCAATGCCATGCGGCGGGCCGTCGCGCTGTGCGATGGCGAAGAGATTGGGGCCGACGCTCTGCCTTTGACCAACGCCGGGCCATCCGCCGGAGCAGGCTGGCTCAAGCCCGGACTGTCGTTGCGCGAGCTGGAAAAGACGCTGCTGGAAATCACCCTGCACGCCACCGCCGGCAATCGCACCCACGCGGCCGAGTTGCTGGGGGTCAGCCTGCGGACGGTGCGCAACAAGATCCGCGAGCACGGGCTGCCGCCGCGGAGGCTGCCATGAGCTCGCTTTCGACACCTCTGATCGACCTGCTGGGCCACGCCCTCGATCTGACGGCGCAGCGGCACGGCCTCATCAGCCAGAACATCGCCAACATCGATACCCCCGGCTACCACACCCGCGACATCAACTTTCGGCAGGAGTTGCAGCAGGCGCTCGCCAGGGACGAGACGAGCCAGACGAGTAATGCTGACCAGGAGGCTGCTGCCGGCAACCCGGCACCGTTCGTGCGCGAAGTGCCCGGCCTGATCGAGCGGCCCGACGGAAATAATGTGAATATCGATCGCGAGGGCCTGCTTTTGGCCGAGAACCAGCTCCAGTACCAGACCGAGGTGGCGGTGCTGCGCTCCGAGTTCAGCCGCCTGCAGGCAGCGATCAGTGGAGGCACAGGACAATGAACCTGTTCGGCATGTTGCAGATCAGCGGTTCGGCGCTGGCCGCCGAGCGCCTGCGGGCCGAGGTGGCCACCAGCAACCTGGCCAACTCGGAGACTACGCGCACTCCGGAAGGCGGACCGTACCGGCGGCGCATGGTCACGTTCAACAGCCAGCCGGCATCGCCGTTCCATCTGCTGCTGGCCAGCTCGCTCGGCAGCGCCAGCGCGCAGGCGACGGGCGGAGTGCGGGTGGGCGACGTGGTGGACGATCCCACGCCGCCGCAGCGGCGCTACGAGCCCGGACATCCCGACGCCGACGCCGACGGCTTCGTTGCCTATCCGGCGATCAGCCCGGTGCAGGAGACGGTGGACCTGATGGGCGCCGAGCGCTCCTACGAGCTGAACGCCAGCGCGGTGCAGGCGGCCAAGCAGATGATCCAGCAGTCGCTGCAGATTTTGAAGTGAGGCGATAGGGCAGGCGGAGTATGGCGGTCGATTTTTCCAATCCGGGGCTCAGGATTTTGCCGGCGGACTTGCCGCAGGCGGCGGTCCCTGCGGCGGGGTCAAGCGGGAAAGGCAGTTTCGGCGACACGTTAAAGGACGCAGTGGCCGATGTCGACAACCTGGGTCTGGACGCGCGCTATAAGGTGAGCAGCCTGTTGGAGGGCAGCGGCGCCGAAGTCCACGACGCCATGATTGCGGTGCAGAAGGCGGACCTGTCGTTCCAGCTCATGCTGCAGGTCCGCAACAAGGTCGTGCAAGCGTACCAGCAGATTGCGGGAATGCAGTTCTAGGACACCAGGGCAAACGGGCCGTGAGGATCTAACGAACGGTGGACAACAACCTCAGCGTCGAGCACGTGATCGCACAGACGAAACAGTTCTTCACCGGACTGTCGTTGAAGCAGCGCGGCCTGCTGGCCGGAGGCGCCGTGCTGGTGGCGGCCACGCTCTATGTTTTCGTCGAGCTTATAGGCAAGCCGGACTACAAGACGCTGTACTCGGGAATGTCGCCCGCCGATGCGCAGGAGATCATGGCGTCGCTGGCGGCCAGGAAGATTCCCTGCGAGCAATCGCCGGACGGGGCCAGCATCCTGGTGCCCGCCGACAAGCTGGACAGCGCGCGCCTGGAGCTGGCCTCGCAACCGATGCCGCACAGCGGCCGCCTGGGGTTCGAGCTGTTCGACAAGCCGAACTGGGCGGGCAGCGACTTCAGCGAGAAGGTGAACTATCAGCGGGCTCTCGAGGCCGAGCTGGAACGGACGCTGGCCACGTTGAGCGAAGTCGAGGCCGTGCGCGTCCACCTGGTGATGCCCGCCGACTCGCTGTACAGCGAGCGCGATCGCAGCGCCAAAGCTTCGGTGATGGTCAAGCTGCGCCGCGGCAGCCTGCCGCAGCAGGAAGACATGGCCATCCGGCAACTGGTGGCGGGCGCGGTCGACCGCCTCAGCGCCGACAATGTGGTGGTGGTCGATGCCGATACCAATCTGCCGCTGAACCGCCTGGGCGGAAGCGGCGGCGAGGGCTCGGGCGATGTCCCGGAGATCGATCAGGAACTGGCCCGGCGCGTGGTCGCGACGCTGGAGCCGGTGGTGGGCGCAGCCGGCGTCCGCGCCAGCGTGCACGTGGAGTACGACCTCAGCTCGGGCGAGGAGACGCAGGAGACGTACGACGGAGCCAGCGCGGTCCCGCTCAGCACGACGCGTAACGAGGAGTCGCTGGGCTCGGGATCGCTGGGCGGCGGCGTGCCCGGCACCAGCAGCAATCTGCCCAATGCCAAAGTCACCACGCCGGCCAAATCCGACAGCCAGACGCAAAGCTCGAAATCGGAGAGCAGCACGTACGGCGTGAACAAGCTGGTGCGGCACACCATCCAGCCCGCAGGACGGATCAAGCGGATTGCCGCGGCCTTGCTGGTGGACGATGCCGCCCAGGTTGAAATCAAGAACAACCAGCGCGTCGCCTCGCGGCGCAAGCGCACTGCCGAGGAGATGAAGCAGATCGAGGGGCTGGCGGCGGCGGCCCTGGGCATCGACGCCAAACGCGGCGACCTGCTGGCGGTGGAGAACCTCTCGTTCCAGAACCTCGAGCAGGACGCGCCCCTGCCTCCGACCATGCTGGAAAAGGTGCAGCGCAACCTGCGGCAGTGGACCTGGCTGCTGCGCTATGCGGCGCTGGGGTGCCTGTTCGGCAGCGTGTACCTGCTGGTGCTGCGGCCGGTGAAGAAACAAGTGATGAGCGCGCTGCGCGAGTTGCCCGCGCCGCCCTCGACCAGGCTCATCGCCGGCGAGGTGCAGGGTCACGGGCTTTCCGGCGGACGCAAGGTGGAATCCCTGGGTGAGATTCTGGGCGTGGCGGATGCGGAAGACAATCCCGCGCTGAAGAAGTTGTCGGTGCTGAAGAACCATCTGGTGGAGAAGGTGAAGACCGAGCCGGCCGGAGCATCGCAGCTGGTGCAGAACTGGCTGCGGGAAGGCGGGGTGGAATGAGTCCGGCGGCAGCGGCAACGCCGGCGCTCGACGGAGTGCGCAAGGCCGCAGTCCTGCTGGTGCTGCTGGGCGAAGAGGCGGCGGCGACCGTCTACCGTCATCTGAGCCAGACCCAGTTGCAGCGCCTGACCCAGGAGATCCGCGAGCTGCGGGGGGTGCAGCCGGAAACGGCCGCCGATGTTCTGGAGGAATATCACCGGCTGAGCCTGACCCAGGAGTATCTGGCGCAGGGCGGCGAGAATTACGCCCGCTCGCTGCTGGTGAAGGCCTTCGGCAGCGATGGCGCCAAGGCGCTGCTGGAGCAGGTCAACCGCGCCCAGGTGCTGACCGCCAACCAGATGGATGCCCTGCAGAAGGCCAATCCCCGCGAGCTGGCCCGCTTTCTGGAAGGCGAGCAGCCGCAGACCATCGCCATCATTCTGGCCTACCTCGACACCAAGGCCGCCTCGGCGCTGCTGATGCGCCTGCCGGAGGCGGTTCGCGTGGAATCGGTGAAGCGGCTGGCGCTGTTGCGCAACTTCTCCCCGGAGATGGCGCAGAAAGTCTCCGTGGTGCTGCACAAGCGGCTGCAGTCGCTGGGCGAGCAGAGCCGGCGCATCTTTCCCGGCGTCAAGAGCGCCGCCGACCTGATGAACGGGCTGGAGCCGGAGGCGATGAAGGCGGTGCTGGACACCATCGAAGGCGACGACGCCAAGCTGGCGCTGAATATCCGCAACCTGATGTTCACCTACGACGACCTGCTGAGCGTGCCGGAGAGCGGCATCCGCGAGATGGTGGCGCGGGTGGACAAAAAGGTGCTGACCCTGGCGCTGAAGGGATCGTCAGAGGAGATGCGCAACCACATGATGAAGGCGATCTCGCAGCGCGCCGCCGAGATGCTGCGGGAAGACATGGAGGTCATGGGGCCGGTGCGCTCGCGCGAGGTGAACAAGGCGAAGGAAGAAGTGGTCGGGGTAGCGCGCCAGCTGGAGGCGGAAGGCAAGATCATGCTGAAGCCGGAAACCGGGGACGAATACGTTGTCTGAGCAGGAGGGGAAAATGGGTGGCCGCAGCCAGGTCGAGAGCTTTCGCTATCCGGCGATTGCGCCGGCGGCCCTGGCCTCGCCCGAGCTGCGCGGCTTCGGTGCGGGCGACGGCCACAAGGCCCGCGACCAGGCCCTGCAGCAGGAGGTGGGGGCGGCGGTGGAAGCGGCCCGTAAGCAGGGAATCCAGCAGGGCGTGGCGCAGGCCCAGGCGGCTGCGGCGCAGGCCATCGCGCAGGAGCGCGCGGCGGTGGCCGAGGCGGTGCTCGACTTCAGCCGGCAGCGCCGGGAATACTTTCGCCGGGTGGAGAGCGAAGCGGTGCGGCTGGCGCTGGCCATTGCGCGCAAGGTGCTGCATCGCGAGGCGCAGATGGACCCGCTGCTGCTGGCCGGAGTGGTGCGGGTGGCGCTGGACCAGATGCAGGCGGGCACGCGGCTGGTGCTGCGCACCTCGCCGGGCGCGGCCAGAATCTGGGCGGAGTTCTGCGCCCGGCAGCTGAGCAGGGAAAACCCTATCGAAGTGGTACCCGACAGCAGCCTGGAAAGCCAGCGCTGCATCCTCGAGGCCGATGTGGGCAGCAGCGAAATCTCGCTCGATGCCCAGTTGCAGGAAATCGAGAGCGGCTTCTTCGATCTGCTGCGGGAAGGAAGCTGAGAGCCGCGAGCCGCGAGCTACGAGCCGAGAGCTAAAAGCTAAGAGCTAGAAGCTAGACCATGACAGCCCGTGTATTACTCCCTTACTTCGACGCCCTGGAGTCGCAACCCGCGGTGCGCTGGCGCGGACAGGTGACGCAGGTGGTGGGGAGTCTTCTGGAGTCTACCGGGCCGCCTTGCAGCCTGGGAGAATGCTGCGAGGTCCACGATTCCTCCGGGCATACTTACGCCGGAGAAGTCGTAGGCTTCCGCGGCGCTACGGTGCTGACCATGCCGCTGGAAAAGCCCAGCGGGGTGCGTTATGGCGACCCCATCATCGCGCTCGGCGTCCGGCCATGCCTGGCGGTGGGGGAAGAATTACTGGGCCGCGTGGTCGATGGCGCCGGGCGGCCACTGGACGGGCTGCATCCTTATACCGGCAGCGAGCGCCGGCCGCTGGACGGTGCCGCCCCTCTGGCGCTGGAGCGGCTGCCGATCCGCCAGCCGCTGGGCTGCGGCATTCGCGCCATCGACGCCTTCCTTACCTGCGGCCGCGGACAGCGGCTGGGGATCTTCGGCGGCAGCGGTGTAGGCAAGAGCACGCTGATCGGCATGATGGCGCGCGGCACCTCCGCCGATCTTACCGTGCTGGCGCTGGTGGGCGAACGCGGCCGTGAGGTAGGCGAGTTCCTGGAAGCTCTGGGCGAAGCCGGGCGGCAACGCTCCGTGGTGGTGGTCTCCACCTCCGACCAGTCGCCGCTGTTGCGCATCCGCGCCGCCCTGGCGGCCACCAGCATTGCCGAATATTTCTGCCAGGCGGGCAAGGACGTTCTGCTGGTCATCGACTCGCTGACCCGCTTTGCCATGGCGCAGCGCGAGATTGGACTGGCTGCGGGCGAGCCGCCGACCGCCAAGGCCTACACGCCGTCGGTGTTCAGCATGCTGGCCCGTTTAGTCGAGCGCGCCGGACGATTCGCCACGGGTAGCATCACTGCGTTCTATACCGTGCTGATGGAAGGCGACGACCAGCAGGACCCGCTGGTCGATGCGCTGCGCGCGCTGGTCGACGGACACATTATGCTGGACCGCAGACTGGCGTCGGAGAGCCACTATCCGCCCATCGCCATTCTCGACAGCCTGAGCCGGCTGATGCCGGCGGTAGCTGCGCCCGAGCACCTCACGCGCAGCTACCAGCTGCGTTCTCTGCTGGCGGCCTACACGCGCTCCGAGGACCTGATCCGCATTGGTGCCTACAGCAAAGGCGCCGATCCAACCCTGGATCGCGCCATCGCCGTGCTTCCGGAACTGAACGCCTTCCTGCGCCAGACGCCGCAGGAGCGGGTGCCGTTCGCCGAAGCCATTGCCAGGCTGAGTTCCCTTCCCTGCTGACGAGACTATGGGGTTTCACTTCACCGTCGCCGCGGTATTGCGTTACCGGCAAAGTCTGGAGGAGCGCGAAGAGCTTGGCTTACATGGCCTGTTGGCCCGCCGGGCAACTCTGTTGCAGGAGCTGGAACAAGCACGTGACGTCCGGCATCAGCTGCGGACCGTCCTGCATCGCACTCTGCAACAGGCGGCATTGCCGGCGGCGGAGGTGCAGTTCGCCATGGCGCAGTTGCATGGCATGGAGCGCCAACAAACGCTGCTGCAGTCCCGCCTGCTGGCGCTGGCCAGCGAGATTTCCCAGCAGATGGCGCGCTACCGGCAGGCGCGGCAGAAACGGCAGGTGCTGGAGTCGCTGCGCGAGGTGCAATGGCGGGAGTATCAGGGGAAGCAGCGGCGGCGCGAGCAGGCGACGCTCGACGAACTGCATCTGTTGCGGCGCGGACGGCGGCAGGCGTGATTTGCCCAGTCGGGTAGGCAAGCCTTGCCCAGCCAGCTCCGCCTACCGCTCTTTCGTCCTATCGGCGCGCCGGCAAAATCCTTGAGGCTGAGCGGTTTCACCACCGGCGCCAATCTCCTGCGGGCAACGGACGGTTGGAACCCGACCTGCTTGTTCCATCCTGCTGTCCGAGGCTGAAGGATTGATCGCCCCTGTTCCCGTCATCGCCGCTGGCCCGACTGCCGCAGTCCCGGCAATTCCTGCCGCGGCGGCTTCACCGGCCGCGTCGTTTGGCGATGTGCTCATGCGCCAGGTAGCCGGAGCGCCAGCGGCAACCGCGGCTTTGGGACGTGCCGTTTTTCCGTCGACAAACATTGCTGCAGCGGCGAGTCCGTCCGCCGGCGGGAACAACACCAGCGCAGCGAGCCAGCTTACGGCGAGCGCGTCCGGTCGAAAGAAGTCCGGCGCAGCGGGCGGGCAGGCTCCCGCTGTTGCCAACGTGCTTGGGATGCAAGTGGTCGCGGCGCCACCGCTAAGCGCAGGCAAGGCGGGGAATACAACCGCGGCGCAAACCGGTACCGTCCATGGCGATGTCAATTCCGGCGATGACCGGCCCGCCGAGCCTGTAGCGGCGTCGCTGGCTTCGTCTGCAAGCCCAATTTTGTCCGCGACGCCCGTCAAAATTCCTCCCGCGCAATTCTTGGTTTCAGCTCCGGTTTCCACCGCCCATCCTGCGCCGGCCCCGGCTCTATCGGCCCCAGCTGTACCGGCTGTAAACGATGGTCCGGCAAGCAAAGGGACGGGCAAAGGGAACAGGGAAGCGCGACCGGGCGAGGTCGTGGGCCAGTCCGCCCCAGCGCCTGGCTCCGCTGGCTTGCGCCGCGGAGATGCGCCAGCCGCGCTAGCTGCCACCGCGGCCCAGTCCAGGCCTGTCTCAATCATCGCCGAGCCGTCGCCAGCGGAGCTGCCACGGTTCTCGCAGACGGCGCAGGAATCGCCGCGAGCGCACAATGCAGCGCCGCTGCTTTCGACGCCAGCCTCTGGCGGAGATATCGAAGGCCTGAGCGCGTACGGTTCGTGGCCGCCTTCGACGGCTATTTCTCCGCCTTCTGTGATGACGGCGGCTGGCCAGCTGGAAACAGAAGATCGTGTCACCACGGTGGAAGGGCTGGCCCCTTTTCCTCTCGCGATCAGGAGTTCGGCGCCTGCTTACGCAGAGCCATCAGCGGGCGGCGCGGCAGTAACCCGGGCTGGCGCTGCTGTGCCGCATGCAGCAACTGCAGCAACCGCGGCGACATTGCGCCCGACGGCGTTTCTTGCCGGACCTTTCCCGGCTCCGGCCGGAGCGGAAACGGCGGTGACATCTCCAGGGACACCTCCAACGACATCTCCAGACCAATCGGTAACGCCATCGGATTTATCCATCTCCAACGGACACACAAGTCATCCGGCGATTGCCGGCTCAGACACATCCCGGGAGGCCTCAGGCGCACCAGCGTTTGCAATGCCACCTGCGCTCTCTTCCTTGCTGACGCACACCGGAATCACGGCGCAGACAAGCACAGCGCAAACCAGCACAGCAGGGGTCCGTGTCAGAGGCGTGCCGCCCCTACGGGGCTCGGATGAAGATTTTCACTCCACCCAGGACTCCGCTCCGCACCGTCCTGGGCTAAGTGCATTGCCACCCCTTCGGGGTTCTGCCCTCATGTTTCCTACTCCACCGCCGCAGACCGAACCTGGTTCTCACACAGACTCAACAGGGGCTGTACCCGGCCCGAACCGGAGCGCCGTCTCCGATCCCGCAGAGACCGAAACCACAGCAGAGATGTCCCCGGCAATATTGGGCCGTACGGTCTCCTGGCCGACAGCAAGGGCTGCGAATCCGGCTCCGGCCGAAAGCGCGGCGGAAGTGTTCCCAGCAACCTTGAGCCGCACGGTTTCTTCGCCGATGTTCAGGGCTGCGAATCCGGCTGGGGAAGGAACCGCATTACCGTCCGCCCTGTTTCCAAGGCAACAGGTCTCCTCTCCCAACCCCGGAACCTCGCCCCAGACCAGCGTAGCCGCCGCTGTACAACAGCGGAGCGTTCCGCCGGTTCCATCTGTCCCGCAAAACTCTTCGGACCCCGCGCCAGCGAAAGCAGTCATGGCACCGTCACCGGCGGCGTTCGGACCAGCCACGGCCGCAACCTCGCGCGCGGCAAACGCCGCGAAGCCAGCCGGGACACCGAGTGAATTCCGAGCGCCCGCGTCGAGCCAGGCTGTTGCATCGCCGCCAGTAGATGCGAATGCCGCCCCGGATACGGCAGCCGCGCCCAGCGAGGCCCCGGCTCAGGCGGCGCCGGCTGCTGACGCAGCGGATTCCGCACCTGCCGCTCTGGCTGACCCATTGCCAGCCGATGCGGCGCCGCTGAATCCGGTTGCGCCGGGAAATGCAAAGGCTTCTGAAAATGTGAAGGCAGGCCCGGAGTCCGCAGCGCCCGCACGCGTCTCTAGGCGAACTGGAGATTCCCAGGCGAAGCCGTCCTCGCCGCCGGCTGCCTCGGACAGCGCGAACGAAAGCCAGCATCCGTCATCGTCCCTGACGCTGGAGAGCGCAGCCACTTCGCCGGACAAGGCGCAAGCTCCAGCCGCCGCTTCCCCGCACCCCGATCAACCCGCCGCGGTGGTCGCGGCCCAGCCGGCTCCGCTCGGGGAGAGCCGTCAGGCTCCGGCGCATCGCGATGCCGCAAGCAATGACACTCCGGCTCCGGCGGCAGCGGCAAACCTTCCGCGGCCAGCGGACAGCGCCGCGCCGGCCCCGGTCGCGGTGCAGAGCGCCCGCGTGCTGGAGCGCATGGGACAGACCGAGATGAGGGTGGGCGTCAATACCGCCGACTTCGGCAACCTGGAGCTGCGGGCCAGCGTGAGCCAGGACCGGGTGGGAGCCAGCATCGCAACGGCGCACGCGGACCTGCGTGCTGCCATGATGGCGGAAATGACGTCGCTGGAGCACTCGATGGAACAGCATCAACTGAGGCTCGACCACCTCGATCTGGGAGCGCACGGCGGCAGCCAGCAGCGCGGCGGCTCGGCCCAGCAACAGCAGGCGCGATCGCAGTCCGGCGGCGACGCCGGCTTGGGCACAACTTCATCTTTGTCCGGCGAAGCGGCCGCGTCGGCCGACCGCGGGGCGCCGTCCCTGGGAAACGCGCCGCATTCTTCCGGACTCAATGTTCATGCATAGGCAAATAGCGAGGTAACGTATGTCCACGAACCCATTCGCGATCACTCCGGCGGCAACCTCGGCGTCCAGCGGGAGCAGTTCGACCAGCAGCAGCAGCGCCTTTGGCGGCGGCATGGACGGCATGTTCATGCAGCTGCTGATCACGCAACTGGAGAACCAGGACCCGACGGCGCCCATGGATCCTTCGACCTTTGTGACCCAGCTGGTCGGGGTAACCCAACTGGACCAGGTGACCCAGATCAATCAACTGCTGCAGAGCAGCATGGGCAGCTCCAGCACTTCCGGCGGTAGCGGTAGCAGCAACTCATTAACGCAAATAGCAGGAGGCCTATAATGCCGCTTTTTTCGATTCCTCTTTCCGGTCTGACGGCCAGTTCCACGGCCATGTCGACCATCTCCAACAACCTGGCGAACCTCAACACCGTGGGTTTCAAGGCCAGCGATACCGAGTTTGCCGACCTGTTCTATCAGAACCTGGCGACCAATGGGGCCGGCGATCCGATCCAGGTAGGCTCGGGCACGGAAGTCGCCCAGTCCGCCATCAACATGAACTCCGGCAGCCTGGAGACGACGGGCGTGGCCACGGACGTTGCCATCATCGGTAGCGGGTTTTTCGTGGTGCAGCAGGACGGGGCCAACTACTACACCCGGGCGGGAGACTTTCAGGTGGGGGCCGACGGGTCGCTGCAGACGGCCAACGGCGAGCAGGTGATGGGCTATGCCGCGGTCAACGGCGCCATTCCCGCCGGCGCGGCGCTGTCGCCGCTGGAGATCAACATGGGGCAGATCAACCCTCCCCAGGCCACCAGCTCGGTGCAGCTGATCACCAATCTTGACGCCGGCGCCACCGTGGGCGTAGGCGACGCCTCCTTATCGACGCCGGTCACCGTGTACGACTCGCTGGGCAATGCCCAGGTGCTGAACTTCAATTTCACCAAGACCGGCGCGGGCGCCTGGACGTGCACGGTCACGATTCCCAACTCCGCTCTCACCCCGCCGCCCGCCTGGGCGTCCTCGACCGCCTACACCGTCGGGCAGACCATCTCGCCGCCCACCGCCAACGGCCACATCTACCAGTGCACGGTGGCGGGAACCTCCGGCGCCACGCCGCCCAGCACCTGGCCGACCGATGGTTCCACGGTTACCGACGGCGGCGTTACGTGGAAAGACATGGGGACCGAGACCACCATCAGCACCACGCAACTCACCTTCGACAGCAACGGCAACCTGACGTCGCCGACCGGCAATGTCGACAACATCACCGCCAGCGGCCTGGCCGACGGGGCCAGCAACCTGAAGTTCAACTGGGACCTGTTCAGCAGCTCGAACGCGCCCCTGATCACCCAGGTGGCCAGCACCAGCGTGACCTCCAGCGCGGTGGCCAACGGCTACGGAAGCGGCTCGCTGACCAGCTACACGATCGGCTCCGACGGCACCATCACCGGCAGCTTCAGCAACGGCCGCAGCGCGGCCCTGGGGCAGATCGCGCTGGCCAACTTCGCCAACACGCAGGGCCTGGCGCAGGTGGGCAACAACGATTTCGCCCCCACCCTGGCCTCGGGGTCGGCCATCGTGGGCGCGCCCGGCACGGGAGGGCTGGGAAGCCTCTCGGGCGGCTCGCTGGAACTGTCGAATGTGGACATTGCCACGGAGTTCTCGGCGCTCATCGTGGCCCAGCGCGACTACGAAGCCAACGCGCATACCATCACCACCTTCGACCAGGTGATGCAGGACACGGTCAACATCCAGTCGCCGGCTTAAGTCGGCGGCGCCGTGGCCGATCTGTAGAGCGTGATGTGGTACCGAAGTCCCGCACCCCCGGCTTGGCCGGGCGGTGCGGGACATTCGCATACCGTCACGACATTAGAATTTCTAACCTGCCGGCCGCTTTTCTGAGCCTTCGCTCATCAAACCGGGCCACTTTTTTCAAGACGCACTCGCTGCTGTTCCGACGCCTTCGCTGGCGACACGCCAAGTCAATCATTCACCGCGACTTGCAGACCTGCAATTTTATTTTTTCTTCAGCTCTGTTTTAGCTCTCCCGGCAACCAGCGTGCATTTCTCTTCCGGTGCGCGACCACGAGACGCTGCCGTGCCCGCATTTCAGTTCTCGAGAGAGCGGAGTGTTTCGCCATGAGTAACAAACAACTGCCTGCCGAAAGCGAAGCGTCTGCGCCGGAGACAGCGGCCGCGGAGAAATGGCGGCCGCTGTGGTGGCTGCCCTGCGAGTTGTCGCCGCAGGTGCCGCTGGCGCAGTTCACGGTGCGCGAGCTGTTGCGGCTGCATCCGGGCAGCATCGTGGCCAGCAGCTGGAGCCGCAGCACCGAGATTCCCTTGTACGCCAACGGGCAGCTTATCGGCTGGGCGGAGCTGGACTCCGTAGGCGAACACATTGGGGCACGCATTACCGAACTGGTGTAGAGGCGCAAATGGAACCAACCATCAAGAATCCGAATGCTTTGCCGTCAGCGCTGCGTTGCGGCTGGTGGGTCAACCTGTGGCGGGCCCTGCCGGCGGTGCGGGTGCGGCGGGCGCCGCGCCGGTTGCGGGTGTGCGAGAGCCTTTCGCTGGGCGAGAAAAGAATGGTCGCGGTAATCCAGTACGAGGAGCAGAAGTTCCTGGTGGGCGGCGGAACGGGTTCGGTGGCGCTGCTGGCGCGCCTGGACAGCGCCCCGGATTTCGCCCAACTGCTGACCGAATGGTGCGAGCGGCAACGATGACGAACCTGCGCAATTGCCGATGGTGTCGCAACGCTTTGTTGTCGGTGGTCTGTCTGACCAGCGTGCGCTGCGATGCCGGCGGTCTGGTTCCTGCGTCCCAGACGCTGCAGATTCCCGGCGCCAATGGCAGCGGAGTGCCGTGGACGATTGTCCTGCTGCTGACCCTGCTGAGCATCCTGCCGGCGCTGCTGCTGTCGATGACGCCGCTGGTGCGTTTGCTGGTGGTCTTCCACTTTTTGCGCCAGGCGCTGGGCACGCAGAGCGCGCCCACCAATCAGACCCTGATCGGGTTGTCGCTGGTGCTGACGTATTTCCTGATGCAGCCGGTGGGCGCGGCGATCTATCAGCAGGCCATTGTGCCGCTGGAGCAGAACCAGATCACGCCGTGGCAGGCGCTGGACCGCGGCTCCGAGCCGGTGCGCCGCTACATGCTGAAGTTCATGCGGGAAAAAGATGCGGCGCTGTTCGTCGAAATTGCGAAGCTGCCGCCGCCGCGCTCGCCCGAGGAGCTGCCCATGCGGGTGGTGGCCCCGGCCTACATCCTGTCGGAGTTGAAAGTGGGCTTCCAGATCGGCGCGGTGCTGTTTCTGCCTTTCCTGGTGATCGATCTGGTAGTGGCTTCGATCACCACGTCGGTAGGCATGCTGCAACTGCCGCCGGTGATGATCTCGACCCCGATCAAGATTTTGCTGTTCGTGATGGTGGACGGCTGGAACCTGCTGGTGGGTTCGCTGATGAAGAGTTTTTCCTGACCCAGCGGAGAGGACGCAATATGACGCCGCAAGAGGTCGTGCAACTGGGACAGTCAACCCTGCGGACGGCGGTGACGCTGGCGGCGCCGCTGCTGATCTCGCTCGCCCTGGTCAGCCTGGGGATCAACATCTTGCAGGTGCTGACCTCGCTGCAGGACAACACCATATCCAGCGTGCCCCGGCTGCTGGCCACGGCTCTGGGCGCGATGCTGCTGATGCCGTGGATGCTGCGCAAGCTGGTGCTGTTCACCCTGCAGATATTGGCCGACTTCCGGCCGCTGTTGCGCTGACGGGTAAACGATGGACGGTGCACTCCAACTCGAAGACGTGGTGACGGCGGTGGCTTGCGTGGGCGCGCGCGTTTCCGGCCTGCTGGTGTTTACGCCGTTCCTGGGAAGCAATGCCATCGCGCCGCGTATCAAGGTGGGCTTCGTCGCTCTGCTGACAGCGGTGCTGTATCCCGTGTGCGGCCCGCGCGCGCTGTCGCTCACCGCCGGCGGAGTGCTGCGCATGATGCTGGCCGAAGGGCTGATCGGAATCCTGCTGGGGCTGGCGGCGCAGTTTGTCTTCGAGGCAGCTGAGCTGGCCGGGCAGGTCATGGGCACGCAGGTCGGCTATGGCCTGGTCAACATTCTCGACCCCAACACCCAGGTCGATACTCCAGTGCTGTCGGTCTTCACCCAGACCATGGCCATGCTGATCTTTTTGCAATTGGGCGTACACCGCTGGCTGGTGCGCGCGCTGGCCGCGAGCTTCAGCTATCTGCCCGCCGGGACGGCGATGGCCACCGGCGCGATGACGCGGCAGTTGCTGCACGCCGCCGGCGGAATCTGGCTGGCGGGAGTGCAACTGGCCGCGCCCGTGCTGCTGGCGACCTTGATGGTTGACCTGGTGCTGGGTTTTCTGGGCAAAGCCTCGCCGCAGCTGCCGGTGCTGTTTCTGGGACTTTCAGTGAAGAGCATGGTCGGGCTGTCGCTGCTGGCTCTGTCGCTCGGCTACTGGCCGGCGATTTTCGATCGTTACTTCACCAGCGCCATTCACACGGGAGAGCGGCTGCTGCAACTGGCCCGCTGACGTCACATGGCAAACGACGACAAGACCGAACGAGCTACACCGCGGCGGCGCGACAAGGCGCGCGAGCAGGGGCGGGTGGCGCGCAGCCGCGAAGTGGCCGGGTCCCTGATCGGCTTTGCCGGACTGCTGGTGGTGTTGTGGATCTCGGGCGGCGAGCTGCAGCGCTGGCGCACCAGCTGGCGCTCCTGGACCGATCTGGCCTGGCAGAGCAGCTTCAATCCTGCCACGCCGATCCTGCTCTGGGTGGGGACCGCGGTCCTGCGCTGGATTCTTGCGCCGCTGACGCTGGTCTGGGTGCTGGCATTAGCCAGCAGCGTGGCCCAGGGCGGGCTGGTGTTTTCCGCCGAGGCGCTGACTCCCAACATCGAGCGGATGAGCCCGGTGAAAAAGCTGGGGCAGATGTTTTCCCTGGCCGGGCTGGCGCCGGCGGGCAAATCGCTGGTTCCGTTCTCCGTCCTGCTGTACCTGGGCATCACCATCCTGGCGCGGGACTGGCCGCTGCTGATGCGCGCCGCCCAGATGCCGGCCGCGATGCTGGCGCAGCTGGCTTATGAGCGTGCCCTGGAGATCTGCTGGAAGTCGACGCTGGCGTTGCTGCTTTGGTCGGCGATCGATTACCTGCTGCAGCGGCAGAAGCTGGAGCGCGACCTGCGCATGTCGAAGCAGGAGTTGCGGGACGAATACAAGGAGACCGACGGCAATCCCACGGTGAAATCGCGGCTGCGGCGGCTGCAACGGCAGATGCGGCGGCGGCGCATGTTGAAGGACGTGGAGCGCGCCACTCTCGTCGTTACCAACCCTACCCACTTTGCGGTCGCCCTCGAATATGGGCCCTTGATGCCGGCGCCGGTGGTCGTGGCCAAAGGTCTGAACGCGCTGGCCGAGCAGATCAAGGAGATCGCGCGCTGGCACGAGATCCCGATTGCCGAGAATCCGCCGCTGGCGCAGGCGCTGTACCGCAGCGTCGAGATCGGGCAGGCGATTCCCGCGAAGCTGTACGCCGCGGTCGCCGAAATTCTGGCTTTCATCCTGCGGGCGCAAATGAGGGCGCGGGCACAGCAGGCGGCGGGCAGGACATAAGCGATGGCGAACGCAATCGACAAACCGCAGACGGCCTTGGGCAAGCGGGCCACGGAGTGGATCATTCCGGTAGCGGCGGTGGCGCTGGTGTTTGTGATGCTGGTGCCGCTGCCGGCCTTTGCCCTCGACCTGCTGCTGGCCATCAGCATTACCGCCTCGGTGCTGGTGCTGCTGTCGGCGGTGCACATCCTGCGGCCGGTACAGTTCTCGGTGTTTCCCAGCCTGCTGCTGCTGCTGACGCTGTTCCGCCTGTCGCTGAATCTGGCCAGCAGCCGCCGCATTCTGCTGCACGGCAACGAAGGCTCCGGCGCCGCCGGACACGTCATCGAGGCCTTCGGACAGTTCGTGGTGGGCGGCAACTACGTTGTGGGCTTCGTGCTGTTCCTCGCCCTCATCGCCATTCAGTATATGGTGATCAGCCACGGCGCGGTGCGTACTGCCGAAGTCACAGCGCGCTTCACCCTGGACGCCATGCCGGGCAAGCAGATGGCGATCGACGCCGACCTGAACGCCGGCATCATCGACGAAAAGGAGGCGCGTTCGCGGCGGGAGCAGGTCAGCCGCGAAGCCGAGTTCCACGGCGCCATGGACGGTGCGGCGCGCTTCAGCCAGCGTGACTCGCTGGCCACGGTGCTGATCACCGCCATCAACATCATCGCCGGATTTCTGATTGGCGTCTTCCAGCTCGATGTTCCGTTTCGCGAGGCGCTGAAGACCTACACCATCCTCACCGTCGGCGACGGGCTGGTCACCATCATCCCCGCGCTGCTGGTTTCCGTGGCCGGCGGCATCGTGGTCACGCGGTCTTCATCGGACAGCAGCCTGGGCGCCGATGTGGGCAAGCAACTGTTCTCGCGCAGCCGGCCGCTGTGGATTGCCGCCGGCGCCATGGCGGCTCTGGCGCTGGTTCCCGGACTACCAAAGGTTTCCTTCCTGCTGATCGCAGTGGCTGCCGGATGGGGAGCGCGGCGGGCGAAGCGCGAATTCGAAAAGCCGGCGTCGGCGTCCCCGGAGAATGCCGCAGCCGCAGCCGGCGGACCCGCTGGCGCGGCCAAGCAGGACGCGCTGGAAGGCCTGCTGAAGCTGGACGACATCAGTCTGGAAGTCGGCTATGCGCTGGTCCCGCTGGTCGACGTCAAGCAAGGCGGGCAACTGTTGCAACGGATCAAAGCTCTGCGGCGGCATCTGGCGCTACAGCTGGGCTTCATCGTGCCGCCGGTGCACATCACCGACAACCTCAAGCTGAAGCCGCGCGAGTATGTGGTGTTTCTGCGCGGGGTGGAGATTGCGCGCTGGGAGCTGCGCGAGGACTGCCTGCTGGCCATCAGCTCGGAGAGCGAGCCGCCGGAGTTGCAGGGCTTCGCCACCAGCGAGCCCGCCTTCGGGGTCGCGGCGCTGTGGATCGTGCCCGCCCTGCGCGAGCAGGCCCTGGCCCGCGGCTATGCCGTCGTGGACCAGACCTCGGTGATCGCCACCCACCTGGCCGAGGTGATCAAGCAGCATGCCTACGAATTGTTGAGCCGCCAGGAGACCAAGCGGCTGCTGGACCGGCTGGGCGAAAGCCAGCCCAAGCTGTGCGAAGAACTGGTTCCCAAGCTGATGAGCCTGGGCGAAGTGCAGAAGGTGCTGCAGCAACTGCTGCGCGAGCAGGTGTCGATTCGCGATCTTCCAACGATTCTGGAAAGCCTGCTGGACACTTCCGCGGCCAACAAGAACCCGGTGCTGCTGGTGGAGGGCGCGCGCCAGGCGCTGGGACGGGCGCTGGTGCATCCCCTGTTGTCCGACGATGGCGGCCTGCGGGTGGTCACGCTGGACCCGGGCATCGAGGAAGAACTGACGCGCGCCTTTTCGGGGCAGGCGCCCTCCGGCAGCACTTCGCTGGAGCCTTCGTTCGTGCGCCGCGTGCTGGAGGGCCTGAAGAAGCTGGCGGGCGAGCAGGTACGCATGGCGACGCCGGTGGTTTTCTGCAGCACTCCGGCGCGCTTTCACCTGCGCCGCCTGCTGGAGCCGTTTCTGCCCAAGCTGGTGGTGCTGTCGCCGGGAGAGATTCCGCCGGTAGTTCAGGTGCAGTCGCTGGGAATGATTCGCTGAGAAGTTAAGGAAGTTAAGGAGGGAGCATGGGCGCCGCGCAGGCCTACGAGCAGATGCAGGGAAATGAACCGGCGGTGGGGAACTCCGAGCAGCTGCTGCTGGAGCAGTTGCCGCAAGTGAAGTACATCGCGCGCCGCATTCACGAGCGGCTGCCGCAGCACGTGCCCTTCGACGACCTGCTGCACGCCGGCATCGTGGGGCTGATCGACGCCATGCACAAGTATGACGCCAGCAAGAACGTGCGTTTCGCCTCCTATGCCAAGTTCCGCATTCGGGGAGCGATTCTCGACAGCCTGCGCGAGATGGACTGGAGCCCGCGCGACCTGCGCCGCAAGGCGCGGCGGCTGGAGGCGACGATGCAGAAGCTGCAGACCGAGCTGGGCCACTCGGCCTCGGAGCCGGAACTGGCTCTGGCCATGGGTATGACGCTGGAGGCGTTTCAGCACATGCTGGACGAGATCCGCGGCCTGGAAGTGGGCAGCCTGCAAATCGAGTCGCTGGAGGACGGGCGGGAAACCGATCTGAGCGAAAGTATTGCCGGACCGCCCGACCAGGACCCGCTGTCGCTTTACATGCAGCTGGAACGCAAGCAGATGCTGGCCGCCGCCATTGCCGGGCTGCCGGAGCGGGAACAGCAGGTGCTGGCGCTGTACTACCAGGAAGAGCTCACCATGAAGGAAGTGGGAGCGGTATTAGGCGTCGGCGAGTCGCGGGTATCGCAGATCCATTCCGTGGCTGTCTCGCGCCTGCGCGCCGCCCTCGCCAGCCAGAGACAGAGTCAGAGGCGGGCGGCGGCGCTGCCGCCGGTCGGCCGCGAGGACGCGGATGAGGTTGAAGCCGAGCCATGGAAAAAGTCTTAAGCCAGGGAGAAATCGACGCCTTGTTCCGCGCGGCGCGCGGCGACGCAACGGCGAACGAGGAAGCCGGAGCAGGAACGCTGGTCGAGTCCTGGGACCTGCATCAGGCGGGGCTGCTGGGCAAGGAGCAGCTGCACAGCGTCAGTCAGCTGCATGAGAGCTTCGCGCGCAACCTGACCAGCGCCATCGGCGGCTACCTGCGCGATACCTTCGAGGTCGCGCTGGTGGCGGTGGAGCAGCTGGCCTACCGCGATTTTCTCGCCCGTTTTTCCGACACCACCTATTACAGTACCTTCCGTCTTCCGCCCAATCAGGCCAGCGGCGTCCTGCAGATGGACTTGAGTCTGGCCTTCCCCATCGTCGACCTTCTGCTGGGCGGGCAGGGACAGATGCCGCCGACCACGCGCGAGGTGACTGACATCGAGGAGAGCGTGCTGGAAGGCATTTGCCAGGGCATTTGCAGCGAACTGCAGGTGGTGTGGCAGCCGCTGGGGTTGCAGGTGGAGTTCGAGCGGCGGCAACCGGTCTCGCAGATGCTGCGCATCATGCCGCCGCAGGAGAAGACCCTGGCCCTGACCTTCGAGGTCACCATGACCGACTCCAAAGGCATGCTGAACATCGCCTTTCCGTCGGTGGTTTCCAGCGCGCTGATGCGCCGGCTGCGCGCCGAGCTGGTTTATCAGAGGGCGCGGGGGCCGGCGGTGAGTCAGGAGAGCATCGGCAAGCGGCTGCTGGATTCGGTGGCGGAAATGGAGCTGGCGACGCCGGCCATTCCGGTGCGGCTGATGGAGCTGCTGACCATGCAGCCGGGCGCGGTGCTGCCGCTGCGCCGCCACATTGAAGAGCCGGCCATGCTGCGGATGCGGGGACACGATTGCTGGCTGGCGCGGCCGGTCGGCAGCCGCAATCGCCGCGCCGCCCAACTGCTGCAATACCTGCCGCAGCCGGAAGCGGAGGAATAAGCCATGGATCCACAGGCGAAGAGCAAAGTTGAAACCTACTGTCAAGCATGGAGCGGCAGCCTGGCGCTGTTGCTTTCGCGGATAGCGCCGGGAGAATGGCGCGCCGAAGCCAATGCCGAAGCTGTCCCTGACGGCAACACCGCAATCGCCCGCGTCCGCATCACGGCCGAAGGCGGGCTGGAGGGCGGGCAGTCCTTCAACTTCGCCGCAGCCGACGTTGCAGCGCTGCTGGGGATTTTTCTGGGCGAGGAGGCGAGTCTGGCCGGCGAACTGGACGCCGCGCAGAACGAAGCCCTGGAGGAGCTGATACGCCAGTGGGCCGGCCTGGCGGCCAGCGCTCTGAAACCGGATTTCGGCGAAGTCACGCTGCAGGTAGCGCTGGAGTCGCCGGAGCAGGCCGCGAGCGGCGTGGTCAGAATGCTGCGAGCCAGCGACGGCGCACGCTCCATTGCTGCCGCGATGGATCTGGACGAGGCCCTCGTGAGCGCGCTGAAGCAGATCGGGGCCCGTACTCGACCCGAAGCCAACGCCAGGACGGAAGCCGCGTCTGCTGCGATATCGCTCTCGCCGCCGAACCAGGCTTCGCCGCGCATTGAGGAGTTGCTGCGCGAGGGAAACCTGGAATTGCTGATGGATGTGGAACTGGCGGTGATGCTGCGCTTCGGCAGCCGCCAGGCCACCCTGCGCGAGGTGCTCGACCTGGCCACCGGCGCGGTGCTGGAGCTGGACCGCGAGATCCAGGAGCCGGTGGACCTGGTGCTGCATGGCAAGGTTATCGCGCGCGGTGAGGTGGTGGTGGTGGATGGGAACTACGGCGTGCGGGTCATCGAGGTGGCGTCGCCGCAGCAACGGGTCAACAGTCTGTAGAAGATCGTATTCACGACAGAGGCACAGAGGCACAGAGGCACAGAGAAGAAAAAAACCAAGAAGTAAGAAGGAAAAGAAAAAAGAAGCAAGGAAGAAAAGACTAGAAGAAGTCTAACGAAAAAATGATCTGGATCTAAA
>Ga0182030_10002697_pt1 | contig 37771 bp, 44 predicted proteins | sample 812S3MmetaG_FD_121299 | JGI IMG/M metagenome (GOLD analysis project Ga0182030, IMG submission 121299) | Permafrost microbial communities from Stordalen Mire, Sweden - 812S3M metaG (Illumina Assembly) | ecosystem: Environmental > Terrestrial > Soil > Wetlands > Permafrost | place: Sweden...
AATGCTGTTTGATATCCAACAGCATGGTAAGAAACCGATCGATTTCAATACAACCCCTTACTCTAATAGACGAGCACTACTAGAGCAGATAGCGAAATATCTTCCACGGAATAAGTTCCACCTTGCTCCGCAGGTTGAAGGCCCAGAGGCTATTAAGAAACTTCAACAGCGAGTAGCATCTGGCGCGGACCCTCTAACTAATGAAGGTGTTGTAATACATCCACCAACAGGTAAGCCTATCAAGGTCAAGAATACAGACGAGTACGACGCCCTTATCACTGGTACGTTTCCAGGGCAGGGTAGGCGTGCTGGTACTATTGGTGGACTAACTTATGCGCACCCTGATAAACCAGGTGTAACTGTTGGAAAGGTTGGAACTGGTTTTAATGATGAGCTGTTGAAACTAATAGCATCCGATCCGACTTCGTATATTGGTAGGACGGCTCGTTTAAGATCACAAGAGAAATTACCTAGCGGTGCGCTAAGAGCCCCGAGCTTCTTAGGTTTGCATGAGGATATATCACCGGTTAAGACAGCTGAACTAACACCACTACGAGGCGCGCTATTAGAAAAGCAGGCGGCTGGGGCGAATATTCGTAGGATACTTAAGTTGCTAGCAAACCAAAAGCTGCTCGCCACACATCCCATTGGTGGCAATGCGCAGGTGCAGTCATTGGCAGAGTTTCTTGGCCAACATCCATTTAATACGGCGGTTAAGGCACTAACTAAGCCAAGCGCGATGGCGGCGCTTAAGCGGAAGTTAATACTACAGGCCAACGCTATTGAGGAATATAAATTCTTACACCCAGAATTGAGTCGTGCTGCGTATGGACAACCTATGCCGCAGTCGCCACTTATGTCCATGGCGCGTTTGCACGATTTGGGCGGTAAGAGGCTTTTTGATGCACTTTATAGTAAAAGCAAACCAATTGTAGAAAAGCCTGATGAGCTATTTACGTGGGGTATACCTTATAAACCATTATTGATTCCATGGCAGCCTTTGGGTAAAGGGAATAAAGGGTCTTCTAGTGAACTTCTAAAGCTTATTGCACCGAACTTTCCACAAGTATCATTTTCTGAGCATACACCAGTAGCAACTCCGGGTCTTGATATGCTTGGGGCACAGAAAGTACTACGGCAATTAGTTCCTAACCGAAAAGCACCTATGCAGGTAATTAAATCCGAAGTATTAAAAACCTTACCTGTTGATGTAGAAAATTATGCCTATAGAGGTGGCGGTATGGACGGTAAGAGCCCGGTATTTGATGTATCTAAACATATTTTACCGCCTAGTAATGAGCGGGCATGGATAAGCGGATATCCAGATGTTGCAGCTGGTTACCTTAAAGATGTAAAGGTAGAAGAAGGCGCTACCCCGGTATTCTGGCAAGTTAATACTAAGCCAATTGATGAAGCGGTTAAGCGTATGCCTGGTTCCGGTGTTGCCACTCCGTTTTTCCATCCGCACCTCGCGAAAGATACAACGCATCTTCCAAGCTGGCTTGGTAAGTACAGGAATGAACTTGAAACACTTGGCCCGAATGGGTTTGAATTAGGCTCCGGTATACGTAATTGGATTCGCTCTGCGATACTTAACCGTCGTATGAGCGGTATAGATAATCCGTTTAAAGCAGTCGCTGGAAAAAATCAGGGTTGGGCAGCGCGACCATTTTACGAACGTGTTATTAGACCAGCACTGCTAGATAGCTCGAAACTAATAAATAATGTTAGCGTCGGCTTGCCGGGCGTGAAAGATACGCTCGGCGCTATACCTAAGTACTTTGCCCAAATTAGTAAATCGGGTGAATCTTTAGAAGAAAATGATCCGCTATTAGAAAAGCAGGCAGCTGGGGCGAATATCAGTAGGCTGCTAAAAATTCTAGCTAGCCCAAGTTTACGTAAATCACTTATTGGTGATTTAGAAGCTTCTAAGGGAGTTAATGAGGGCGGCCGTTATGCTTTTAATGCAATGTTAGATTTTATGCACAGTCAAAAACCTAATAAGGCTGTCAAAGCATTAGGGCAATGGTCCGGTGATGCTCGTCATAACGTTATTAAGGATTTATTCAATAAAGTTAAAATAACTAGCGATGCTTTTACCCGAGACCCGCTAAATAGATTTAAAGCATTAGATATGGACAAAGCGAATGAGGCGTATAGCGCTATGAGTGCTATGCAGATGGCTAATGCTCCGCATATGTTTAAATCGTTATTGAGTAATTTACGACGACCTCCCAGTGATACACCTGCTGTTTCGGATAATAGTATCCTAGGACTATCTCGGGAGTTTGGTAAAAAGTTCTCTGATATGATGCGTGAATCATCACCGCATGTTCCTTTTTCTGCAAACACACCTGTGAGTGCGCCAGGATTAGATATAAACAAGGCGCAGAGTATTTTACGACGAATAGCACCAAATAGAATACCGGCAAAGTTCGTGACTAATGATGTATTAAAGTCATTACCTGTAGATCCGACTACATTCGCGTATAGAGGTGGATCATTACCACTAGCTAATCTAAATAACTTGGATTTAAATGTAAAACAGCCTCAACATGATGTTTTGGCTCGAATTATACCTAAAGGCGATAGCCGGGCTTGGATTTCAGCTTATCCAGATGTGGCGCATGGCTATACAAATTATAGTGTGTCTCCAACTGTGAAAATGTTTTGGCAATTAAATACTAAACCTATAGATGCTGTAAATAAGCGCTTTGGTAGATCAAATATAGCTACTCCATATTTCCATCCTCATATTGCGAAAGACTCTACTGGGTATCCCGCCTGGTTAAATTATTTTCGAAAACCGTTGAGCAATACTAATAGTTTGGCTAGCAAGTTGCTAACATTTACTAATATGGAGAATCCATTTGTTCGTAATGCGGGTAAAGTAGATTGGGGTTCTAGACCTTTTTATGAGCGTGTTGTTAAACCAGACTTACTACCCGAATCTAATAAACTTATAAATAAAACGTTTATTGGTATGCCTCATCAATTGCAAAAAGAAGAGAGTGCGGGCTATTCGCTACTATTTCCTAAGTATTGGGCGCAGATGAGCAAATCTGGTTCAACATTAGAAGTGGAAGATCCGCTATTAGAAAAGCAGGCGGCTGGGGCGAATATCAGTAGATTAGCAAAGTTTCTAGCTAGTCCAAAATTGTTAAAGGAATTAGAGAGCAGTGCGTTAACTTCCCGATGGTTTAAACCTTATATGTTTGGACCCGCATTACACGACGTATCACTTACAGATTTATCAAAGTTTGTAAAAGCTAACCCAATAGCTAACACACGGTTACTTAATCAATTTGCTAATTCTAGCAAAATTAAGGCCCCAGGTATTGCACCAAATATTACAACTATATTTCCACAGATAGCTAAATGGGACGATCCTAAACAGGTGGATTCAGCTACTGCCCATTTAGTTAATAGCGTTAAAGAGTTTATACACGGTCTACGGTTAACATTAAATGATACCGGTTATAGTAACACACATAAGCTATCGGTTTCTTTTTCTAAAGATACACCAGTAGTAAATCCTGGTTTGGATATCAACTCAGCGCATAAATTACTGCGCCAGATAGTACCACATCGTAAGTTACCTGTTAAATTTGTCCCAGATGCTGTAATAGATAACCTACCAGTAGATCCGGCTAAATATGCTTATCGAGGGCAGCCATTAAATGTGATGCACGGTGATTCTAATTTTATGCATTCCTTCGTGAATGCTGGTGCTAAAGGAAGCGATCAGCCTTACAGTGATATTACGCGTCAAATAATTAGCCCTGGCCATACACGTGCTTGGGTTAGTGCTTATAACGATATTGCTAAAGCATACTCTGGCGAAAAGGCAGTAGGTGGTGAAGGTTTTAATGTGCTGGCTCCGGCCATATGGCAGTTAAATACACCAGCAATGCGTGAAGGTGTTGGTACGCCATTTTTCCATAAGCACGTAGCGGTCGATACAAGTCGTTATCCAGCTTGGTTACAGTATCTTAAAGGTCCATTAAGCACTAATATTATAGGTAAACCGATTCATGCTCTAGCAAAATTGTTCGGTCAAGCGAACCCGTTTGTGCAAGCAGCAGGTCGAAGTGAATGGGGCGATCGTCCGTTCTACGAGCGCGTTATTCGGCCAGCAACAATGGACCCCGAAAAATTAATTCGTAACACATTTATTGGTCTACCTAATGTATCAGATCGACCTGGTTATTGGGCTCAAATTAGTAAATCGGGTGAATCTTTAGAAGAAAATGATCCGCTTCTAATCAAAGAAGCACTCAACCCCAAAACTGTGCTTAACGTAGCTAGTCAGTTTGCTAATAAAGTTAATGCAGGCAAATGGATTCCATCGGCAGCAGCAGAGAGACTTGGGCTAACTATGCCAGCTACAAGGCTACTAAGGTTTGCTAATAAGACACAGCAGTGGATACCAGGTGCTCTTAAGCGTAATTTTGCTGCCATGCAAGCAGGCGAGCACGCAGCGCAATTACCTCGAACTATGCCAAGTATTCGCAATAGGTTATTTGGCATGCAAGATGATGTCGTAAAACATATCACCGAGAAAGGCTTTGGTATACCTGCTGAGTCTGTAAATGTTCAAATATTTCCAGATGCGCGCGGTGCGGGTGCTTGGATTCCTGATATGAAATGGGAACGTGGTCAGGCTCTTATTGGTGATACGTGGCCAGTAATACTTCATGAACTTGGACATGCTGCTACGTTAGGTGGTGATCTCAAAGGTTTCGTATCAAAAGTAGTAAAGCAACCTAGTACAGCTAAAGATACTTTTGGTTACGAATTATTAGCACGTCTATCCGCCGGGCGTGCAGCTCGTAATTTAGCAGGAACGGCACTTCCTGCGCCAAGCATGGGTAAATTACAAAATGCATGGGAGCCAGCGATGAATACGTACCGGCTTGATATATTACAGAAATGGTTAAAGCAGTTTACTGAGTCTGCTGGTAGTCCTGAAACCTGGGGAAAGTCTTTAGGTGACACTGTAAATAACTTCCCAGCAAGCGTACAACGTGCTTTTCCGAATATATATGACCAAGTTAAACATGCTCCGATACCTGAATGGCTAACCAAGGTATCTTTTGAGGAAGATCCTTTGCTAGTCAAGGAAGCTTTAAACCCCAAAAAAGTGTTAAATGTAGCTTCTCAATTTGCTAACAAAGTAAATGCAGGTAAGTGGGTCCCATCAGCAGTATCCTCTCGGCTTGGTCTAACAATGCCAGCAGAAAGGTTAATGCGATTTGCTAATAAGACACAAAACTGGATACCCGGCGCATCCAACAGGATTATAAATAAACTTCCTACTATAGCCAATGAAACTGTTAATGCATTACCTGATAAAATGCCTTTCAAATCTGTAATGGGTAACATAGCCGAAAAGGGTTTTGGTTTACCTGCTAATCAAATAAAGTTCAATCAGGTGCCTGAGTTAATGCAGTCTAATTGGCTCCCAGTCGCAGAAGGTGGTACAGCACCACTTGGTCAAGTTAGCACAGTATCGAGTTGGCCGGTTGCGTTACATGAATTAGGTCATGCGCAAACGTTGCAACGACACTTACCAGCATTTAATGCTAATCACGGCATGGGGGGCTTTCTTGGCGAGCTTCAACATGATAGCATTACTGGAAATTTGCGACCAAGGTGGTGGTCGGAGATGGCTGCTAATAGGGCCGCCGGTGCTGGATCTAGACAATTAATAAATACTGGTTTAAATGCACCACCTACAAATATATTAACTCAATACTGGCATCCGGCATTAGATACCTATCGGTTACGTATTATGCGGGAATGGTTAAGCAAATATCGCTTTGCGAATAGAGATAGTGATCCATATATGTGGGGAAGGGGTTTAAATACTGCGGGTAAGAATTTTCCGGCGTGGGTTCGGCGTTCCTTTCCTTCAATAGCACAAGAAGGTTTCGGTCTTGGCGCTAAGCCTAACTGGATAACCAAGGTATCTTTTGAGGAAGATCCTTTGCTAGTCAAGGAAGCAGTCAGTGCGTGGCGTGCCCCAGAGATATTAGCATCACTTGCACGTAGATTTGGCTCTTCCACACCAGGCTATTTATCCGGACCTAATGTATATGCTCCGATAGCTAGTTTGAAGCATGTAATAGGTAATGCTTTACAGACAGGTGCGAAAAAACTACCAGAAGCCAGTGAGCAGATGCTGATCCATAATAATGCTACAGCGAAAGCGTTGTCTAGGTTACCGGGGGCTTATATAGTTGAAGGCGAGACTAACAAAGTAAATCCTAATATGCTTCGTTTATTTCACGGCGCAAATAATCCGCTTGGTACTGAGCTACCACACATTAAACAACCAACCACACAAACTGTTCTCTCACATTTCTCACCTAGTAGCGATGTAGGTAAACATTATGGGTCGTTATATAAGTCCATAGTGGATATACCGAAATCGATTGGTTATCCTATGTTCGAGAAAAATGATGCACGCTATGCACTTACTGATCTGTTTGGTAGTGGTGATAAAGGTGATGTAGGTGATGCATATAGGCGAATTGTAAATATGTTGGGATTGGATAGATTAAGTTTAAGCGATAAGCTTCAACAATTTGGTCAAGCACTAAAAGCATCACCTAGTAAAATTGACCCTGTTAGAGATTTAGCAAGTACTTATGAGACTATAGTACCGTCTGGTGTAGGTGAACGTTCATATTTTACTGGCACGAATAAGCCTGTTGATATAACTAAGATACCAGTTGATATACTGCGTAAGTGGTGGACTGGTATGACTGCAGGTGCTTAAGGGAATTAAATAAATGCCTAACTACAACCCATTAGATGCATCAACCTGGACACCCATACAAAATCTGCCTAATGATATCAGTAAGCTGGGGACTCGGGTGCAGCATGTTGGTAATGATCTGTATCAGAGCCTACCAAGTTACGGCGAGATGGCTGGCTGGCTCCCTAAAGGAGTTAAGAATATATCTTGGCCAAGACCTAGCTGGGGAGCACTTGGGACTAAAGCACTTGGGGCCATTGCTGGGTCGGCCGCTGCGCCGGGTATGCTGAAACCTGGTGGAGTAATAGATGAGCTTAAAAAAGCCAAAGGTGAGTCTGATCGTAAGAACTACTCCGGTAAGCATAGGATTATGCGCAAGCTTATGGATCAGCATCCGGAGCATTTTCATATTGACAGTCAACACGGCGCTTTTGTTGGTGTGAGCCATCATAGTGGTTTCCGAATGCACCTGCCCCGTAAAGTAGTTCCTGAATCGGTTATGCATAACAAAGCTGCCGCTTCAATGTCCCCTATGCTCCAAGGAATGATATCTCCTCGCAAGTCTCCAGCTAAGAAGAAGCGTATAATTAAGCCAGTAGATAATGCATTGGCTGAGCCTTCTCCTACGGAGACTTTTCAAGATGTTGCACAAACCCTCAGTATCCAAAGATCCAAACAAAGGGCCAAACTGGCTGCAGCGGATATTGAAAAGTGGCGAGAAGTTCCTGGTCGTGTGCGTCTACGGATGCATCTTGGAGCTGTGGCTTTTACCGGCTCCGATAATATTTGGTCTAGTGCTGATTCTATGGTGTCTAAGCTTGCTACTGCTGCACTGGCTCTTCCAAAATCAATTTCTCTTCCAAGCGGCGCAGAGTTTGATCCGGTACTTGATGGGAGTGTGATGAGCAAGTACGCTGATATAGGTGTTCCTGGTACTGGTATTTTCACTCCAAACATCCAAGTTGACAGTTTTAATAATGCCGTATGGAACTCTTACTGGCATAACCCTTTCGGCGAACGATCCCAGTTTGGTACACCCGATGAGCCACTACATGTAACACCAGAGGTCGCTGCCTTTACGACTGGTATAGTTTCAGGGGCTGGTGCTGCAAGAAAATCCGATACGGTTTCAATTTGGGATATTGGCCTGACTGCTGCTCAAACAGCGGGTGTCGGTTGGCTTGGCGGATTAGCCTTTGGTAAAGCTCTTGGATTGTTGGCTGGATTAAACCCGCAAGCGCAGCAGTCATTAACACGTTCTGGTTTGTATGGCGGAGCCATAGTGGGAGCAACGAAGGCCCTGTTCGGTAATCGCTAAATTAGTTTGAATAATCAGTTATTAATAATTGAGGAGGCTTAGCCATTCCAATTAATTCCCGGGAGCAACAAGATGCCTGAGTTCAACCGCGAGACGGCCCCATACCGTGAGCGGGCTGAGATCTTTGCTTTGCATCCTCAAACAAAGCAGATCTATGGCGGGCAGTGGCACAACGATAGCAAGTTTGCCATTCCTGGTGGCGGCATCGACGACGGCGAAGATGTTTTACAAGGTGCACTTCGTGAGTTCTATGAGGAGACTGGTCTACGTGCTAGAAATCCTCGGCTGGCTAGTGATGCACCGCCCATTGTTAATGAGTGGTCAGATTCTTTCCGACGGCAAGCACCGGCCGATCGACAGCACTTCCGTGGAACACGTACACATTCTGTGTACGCCGACCTTGATACCGATCAAGGTGATCCCCCGACAGTCAATGATTGGAGCGCGTCTAATCGACGCTTCTATTCATTACCTGAAGCGCTCGATATGATGAAAACACCGGGTCCACCAATGGCACCGGCTGTATATGCAAACCGGCTACGAATTCTTGAGTCCCTTGCTCGACAACTTGCCACGCCGCCACAGAAGAAGCTAGCCAGCTGGCTTCCGTCAGCTCTGGCTCGGTGGCTTGGACTTTAATGAGATTGATTAACGTTAATCAATCCTGTAAGGGTACAGCGAAAACGCTGTATCCTTTTTTTTAGTTATCCGCGCCTGAAATTTCTCACTAAACATGACATAAATTATTGCCAAGGCCCTACTTACCTCTTACACATAGGAGCAATAGAATGGCAATTACATGCACCGTGATTGATACACTGGGTAATATACTGGCTCGGTTTCCTATAACACGTAAATCAACCACAAAGTTAGCTGGTGAAGGTACAATTGTTATGGGTGGTAAATTTCATCATTATGAAATTAATGGTGAGCTGCAACCATCGTTTGGTTTGACACACTCAGATTTAATATTAGGCACTATAATTTCCTGGGATGTAGGGATTACAACTGCGTGTAGTGCCGCCTTAATCGAGAAAATGCTCGATGCCGTTGAATTATACTACGAAGGTTTAGTGCGGCCATTAGTAGGGTTTTCACCGGTCTATAACGGTCCTGCTATAACTGTTCCAGTTACAACTATGCCATCCAGTTACATCGTACCTGATCCACCAAAACAGCCCGATCCACCACAGCGCTCTGGCTATAAGTATGGTGGCTTATTGTAATCAGACTGTACTGACTCATGCCGTGAGCTACAATAGTAGCGGGCTGTGAACAACATTTATACACGGAGTACTTACCATGGCTAAGTTAATTGCAGAAGGGTCTGATGACAAGAATGACCCTCCAGTTTTTGAGGACGAAGAAGAACGCTGTGACGATTGTGACGAGTTGATCGATGATTGCACTTGCGATGATGATGAAGACGACGATTTTGACGACTATGACGAGGACGAGGATACGGAGGAGGACGATGACGACTATGACGACGAAGAGGAATTGGATGAGGACGAAGAAGAGGACGATGACTAGGAGGAATTATGCCGTTTAGCTTCGAGGAACAGATGTCGCATATCTTTAGTAGCAATGCATCTGATGCCAGACAGTTAGCTGACCGTGTTGCCAAGCTTGAGCAACAATTCAAGGCGCTCATGCAAATCGCTTCTTTACCGAAAGACCGTTGTTCCTGGACTGATGTCCGGGAGGCATTACCGCCGGTTGGTGTCGATGTAATCATCGTGGACGCTCACAGCGCCATTCGGATTGCGCATATTACAACGGAGGAGGAACGGAAGAAATTTGGTGGATCACCTGTATGGCTTGGTGGCCGATACGGCAATGAAGGCGATACTGCTATAGCTTGGATGCCTATGCCAGTTATGTCGCACTCGATCGGCTTACAACTTCGCAAGTAGTCCGGGCATCGTATAATTGTTTACTCTAGGATTCAGCACTAGCTGGATCCTTTTTTAACTATCAGCTTAAGTTTAAGGTAATATCAGACATATATTTATGATACTCAAGGATTCCATTTTTTTTAGCTATTACAACTTAGCCCCTTGAATTAACGTTAATTCAAACTGAAAATAAGTCGCTTATACGTCATAAATCTATGCCAACCCTTTAGCCGCTTTCCGTAGATACTTCATTGGAGATCTTGTCCGATTTGTATAGCTACGCGTACAATGAAAGCGTAGTTAACTTCCAATGAAGAAAGGAACAGAAGATGGAAGACCCGAGAGTTATCGTGCATATTGCTGGAGACAGCACACATGCATTTGATTCACACGAAGAGTACAAGCAGTTCGCGAATGATAAGTCCCAAGCTGATGTTACTTGGTCCCACGCAACGATCGTTCATCCACGGAAATGGGTGGATCACCGGCGTTGCGGCGTAACTCTTTTTGACTTGATGCTGTTACCGTTTCTATGGCCGTGTTATCTGTTCTACCCCCTGCCGCGTTAACGAGGAAGAAGTAAATGAAGTTTCTGCGGAATGCGCTGGTTGGTTTGCTGGCGCTATCGATTTTGGTTGGAAGTGCCTTCGGACAAGAGCTTCCAGCTATTACTATTACTACTAATAGTGCTAGCACTGTTACGTACGGAACGCCCACTACGGTAGCGTATTCTGGGCCAATAACTATCAACACTAATGTAGCCGCCGTTGTAACTTACACGGGCAACGTAATTACGATCACTATTAAACAAGAATCGCCAGCACCTAATCCTACCCCGGTACCGAGCCCAAGTCCACCCCCTGGACCGGCACCAAAACCAGTACCTCCGGCACCATATGTACCTATTATTGTTGGTGATGAGTGGCTAGTGGCTGTCTTCGATGCAAAGGCTACATTAACACCAGATCAAATTGCATTAAAAGCCAGTAAGACATTACAGTTAACATTGACTAGTCGCAATCTATGTGCTTGGTGGTCGACTACTGATAATACAGATCCTAACGCTGCTGAGTTTTTAGCTGATCCGTTGGTTAAGAATCAGTCATTACCAGTACTTCTTCTTATCACTAAAAACAGCGCAGGCACCGGTGTGATATCTGGTGTGCTGCCGTTGCCGGATAAGAATCTAGAGCCGGCCATTGTAAATATCGCTGAAAGGACTCGGCGTAAGACGAGGTAATTAGATTCATGGATGAACAAACTAAAACTACGACATATAAAACGGTTAATGGTTTAAAGCTCGGTCGTAAACGATCAGCTCAGCCAGCACCATTACATTTTAAGAACTACCTAATCGGTAGTGCGCTACCTACGCCGCCAGCGACATGTGATTATACTGCTGCGGCCATGACATCCCTCAATAATATCTTTTTGAATGATCAGCTAGGTGATTGTGTTATTGCCGGTGCTGAACATTATTTAGGTGTTATTACAGGTAACGCCGGTAATCTGTTTATTCCGACGAACGCGCAAGTAATTGCTGAATATGGTTCTATTGGTGGGTACAACCCTAATAATCCATTCTCGGATCAGGGCTGCGATATGCAGACCGCTATGAACTATTATGTATCCACTGGCTTTGCTAATAACACGAAGCTTACTAGTTGGATAGCTGTAGATCCCACTAATCAGACTGAACTACAATTAGCCATCTATCTATTTGAGGGTTTGTATTTTGGTATGGAGCTACCGAACGCATGGCTCAATGCCGATATGCCACAAGCTAGTGGCTTCACGTGGGATGTGGCTGGTAATCCTGATCCTGAAAATGGTCACTGTGTAACTGGTGTTGGTTACAACGCTAATGGCATTGTAATTGATACGTGGGGTATGCTTGGTACTTTAACTTGGGCCGCTATTGCAGAGTATGCATCTGCCAACAGTAACGGCGAGTTATACATTCTGATCTCGCAGGGCGCATTGAATAAGACTACTAATTTGGCCCCAAATGGTTTTAACTGGTCTCAGCTTGTAGCTGATTTTGATGCACTAGGTGGTAGTATTACTCCTGTAACACCAACGACTACCGCTACAACTATAAGCTTAGCGTCCTCGGTTAATCCATCTAATGTTGGACAAGCTACGACATTAAGCTCTAATGTCAAACCGGCTACTGGAACGGCTGTACCTACCGGTACGGTAACGTTTAATACTGTAAGCGGTGTTAATGCCACTAGCACCTTAGATAATACTGGGCAAACTAGCGTTAATGTTAGCAATCTGCCCCAAGGATCTAATGTGCTGACTGCTGCCTATAGCGGTGATGCTAACTTCACTGGAAGTATTTCGCCGGCTTTGACTCAGGTTGTAAATCCAACTATTCCGCCACCGACGCCAACCAGCGTAACTGTTGCTTTTGGTGTCTATGAATTAACAATCACTGCTATAAGCACTGATCCGACTCCTGTTATTACTCCTCCTTCTCCTATCACTGTTACAATTGGTAATCAAACATTGACGATTACTGGTACCGTGATTTCTTCTGGTAAGACCAAGGATGGTCACAATGGATACTAAAACTACTATACAACCCGCTGCTATTACTGGTGTTTCACTCATGCCGCAGTCTGATGGTACTGCTCAGCTTGTAGTTACGTTTGGTCAGCCCAATCCATCAGCTACTACATTCAATTGGCTGCAACTTTTACAGCTAATCGCTCAACTGCTACCTGAGATTATCGCGCTGTTCACCGGTGTACCGCATGTACCAACGCCAGCTCCGGCACCGACTGTGAAAGCGTAAATTGTATTTTTGTGAGTATATCAAATGCCTAAACTAACTCTTGATCAGGCTGCTATCAGCGTATTCCTAATCGCATTAGGTCAACTGGGTGTTGCTATTGGTCAGCATAATGCAAGCGCTGCGGCTGGTGCTTTTACAGCTCTTGTAGCTTCGTGTTTGCCCGCACTGATTCCAGCTATACGTAAGAATTTTACTCCTGCTGCTGTGGCTGCTGCTGTCAGTGCATTTACTACATTCCTCACTGTAGTTCTACCGGCAGTAATTCCGGCTGTAGGTAAGTGGTTTACATCTCCTGATGTAGTAGTACCTCCGGTTGAACCTGTTGTACCAGTAGAACCAGCTCCCGTATCGCCTCCGGATAAACCTCCGGCTGTGCCACCTGTTCCAACTAAATAATCGGTTCTTGGTTTTAACAACTAAACAGCGTCCTTTTTAGGGCGCTGTTTTTATTTACCTGGGGATAATATGCTCAAACGACGTTATGATGTTGAAACGACGCATTACGCGGTTGCCCTTATCGATACGCATGTTGGGCGTGACCATAGTGAAACACTACACCCAGATGCGAAAGGTGTAGTAATACATTGGCGCGGACATCATACCAATGGAAAGTGGTACGTAGATCCGCTTTTAATTTACAATGCTAATCGTGTAAAAGATTTACTCAATCGAAGCTATGAGGTGTAGCAATGCAGAGACCAAGTACAGATACCGAAATAAAAGTAGGGACACAATTCGTTGTCACACGGCGTCATCAGCCATTTGAGAGTAGTTTTTACAGAGAGGAAGGGGAAGTTGTTACGGCTGCAAGTTGTCGTGGTTCAGACAGTAAAACGTGGTGCGATGGGAGATCGCTCCCTAACGGCGAGGAAGGGTTCTTGGCTACTGTGGGGATAGTTGCCGCTATGAATTACAACGCAGTGCTTTGGTCGCCATGCATTTTCCTTGCGCCTCTCTACTCGCAAGTCGTTGACAACACGCAAACTCTAGCCCAGTTTATTAAGTTGTTAGCAGCTATGTGATCTTATCGGACATTCAAATACCAGGAGTACAGTCATGACCGCAGCAGAGGCTAAGTTAGTGCAGCCAGGCGATGAGTTCACAATCAACTTCGCGGCGTTCGTGCCTCCCATGAATTCGCCGTACAAGTATAAAACAGCAGCAAATAAGATTGTTCTTATACATGACGGCGATATAATCGTCGCGCAAGATCCGCCATATCCTACCGATGCTCCGATGGAACTATTACGATCTCAATTTCCTGTTGATTGGGCCGGCGACCCATACTCTCAACTCTTGATACCAATTGGGGTACTGACACCGCTAAAATCGGCAAGGTTAACATCAGTTGCCGCAAAATGTAAGTGTAATATTATGGTTACCGGCTGCATCTGTGGCGTGTTTGCAGCAGAACAACTAACTAAGGAGCACGCTGATGGCACCTGAAGATATTTCTGTTGGGCAGCGATTAAGAGTGATAGCTAAAACACCGTCTGTAAGTTATGACGCGCCGCCTGAGTATGGCTACCGAAAATTACAAATCGATGATATTATCACTGTTGCTGGGCTAGTACCGACAGCTAGCGGGATGACAGTTAGGTACAATATACCTAGCGGTACATGTAAAATATTTTTAGCTCATTTGGCCCCGGTTGATATGACTCCGGATTTTGATCGGTTCATAGCGTTACTTTCTAGCCTTGATGTCACTTAAGCCTGCGCACACCAGTGCAGTGACAGGAGCTTTACGGATGATTGATTTAAACACTACAAAGCCGGGTGATACAGTGATCACTAATCAGAACCTGGGGGGTAGTTATTCGTTGGGTACGTTGTGTACGGTCGAAAAAATAGAAATTAATCGTACCAATAGCGCATGCTCGCAGGTTCATATATCCGGCGAAGTTGGCTTTTACTGGGCATTTAGATTCGATAACATGTCTAGTGATCCGAGCAAAAACTGGGCAAATTTGTTATCGATTTTAGCAAGGGTACCATGATAGATATTCATAAGGTAAAAATCGGCGACCGTGTGATTAATAATACCACATTGTTGGCTGCAGGGGCGCTTCCCGGCACTGAGTTTAAGGTCGCCGACGTCCGGGGAGTGCTCGCTTCTCTCCTGGTAGAGAGTGACACTGGTGTGCATTTTTTGTATGCAGCGAGTAAGTTTGATCCGGTCGTTTTTGATCCGGTCGTTACTGATAATAATACCTCGTTGCAGTTATTGCTGGATGCCCTAATGCGAGTCTGACTCATGATAGACGAAAGTACGATTAAGCCGGGGGATTTGGTTCGTTTACTAGAACCAAGAGGCGGAATGCCAGTCGGGCATATTACGACTGTTTTAGCTGTGACATCTAGTCCTGCCTTTGGTGACGCTAGGCTAATACAGTGGCGTAGCGATAATGGTCTTGTCTACGAACACTATACTTATAGGTTTGAAGCTGTAATGCCCGATCGTAGTGTAGTGATGGATAAGTTCGTAGCATTACTCGCCGCTTTGTAGCGCTAACATCAAAGACTAATTCTTGCGATAATTGTTAAATGCGTTTACGCATTTAACAATTATTCTTTTGCAGGAGTTAGTTAACATGTCCGAATTAATCCTTCCGCCTGATTCTTCTTCAAACAAACAGGCTTATACGTTATTCCCATCTAATGCCGAAATCAAGAAATCGGCTCTCGGTGCACCTAACATCCGCACCTCTTCTACACGCAAATACTATACTTTCCGCGACCAGCGTTTTTGGGCGGAGAATGGTCGTATTTGTATTGAAGATGGTAACAACGGGGATTTCACTAGTTGTTCAATAGACGAGTTTGGCCTACGAGCGTTAGCCTTAGCACGACAGGCAAGAAAGATGATCGGCCTACAGCTATGGGCAGATGAGATCAAGGAACTCACAGCCGCTGTTGGGGATATGTCCCATTGCATTATGGAAGCTAAGGAGCAAGGAGATCCACATTGCGAAGAAGTATTACTTTGGAAGTTACGTCAACGAGGACATAAAGTTTCGCTTGGCGGCTTTAAGCCACACGCTGTGAAGGAAGGACCGATCTCAGGAATCAAGGTCGGAAAGGGTAATGGTATGGGTAGAATCCATATCGATTAATCTAGAAAGCAAGGTTGAGTTCTGCAGCGAAAGGATTGTCTCAAACCGATGATCACTGAAATCCAGAAACCAGATCGTCCTGTAGGCTCGTATTGTCAGCTTCGACTTACAAGGGGTAATAGGTTTACGATATGTTGGGTGCGAGAAGAAGTTGCACGACAACATAAACCAATAAGTATCCCGTTACCATATAAACAACCCGGCGAAGCAGTTGTTTATAACCTATCGCACGGTTGGCAGTTTACTGCACACCTTCCTGTAGATGTGCGTCCGAGACGGCATGGTCGTTGGGACGATGCTCGAATTTCGACTGATGATGAATTAAGAAAGGGGGCTCACTATGCTATCTGCTGAGCAAGCGTTTATGGCTGATGTAGAAGAGATTACGAACACGATACTGGCTATACAGCAAAAGGAAGCACAGCAGGAGCTTGCTAAGTTAAAATTGAGAGATGAACGCTTGTTTCTACTCGTGCGTCACCGGCTGAGAGAGCTCGGCGCATTAATAGCAATACCTAAGGATAGGAAGAACGAACATGGACGCTCGACAGGCTTATAAATTTGCTTTCCTTCAGCGTTGCCTGGAGGAAGGTTTGAATCAATCGCAGATACAGGAACGTATTACTAAATCAGCCGCACTAGATGTTACAACCATACTTGGCTGGCTCGGGAAAGCATTAGGTGGTGGTGCCAGACTTGGCGTAGGTGCATTAGCGGCTGGTATACCTATAGCCGGTGTGACTGGTGCTGCTACTGGACTAGCCGGAGGCACTGCGGCTGCTAAACTGATGGACCCTGGTTACGAGCCGGAAGAGATCAACCGTCAAGAATTAGTAAATACGTATGACACACTGACGAAGGACATGGAGGAGAAGCGTAAAGCACAAGCTGAGGTTCGTGGGCTCTAACTTCAGAAAGGCATAAGTATGTGGCATAAGTATGATCTCGGCAGGGGATTAACTTGCAGCTACGAAGATCTAGAATTGTGCTTGGATCACGTCTTTAGTTACGAGAGCGGATATACGTTAGGCAACATGCTTATCCGCGCTAGTTCGCATCACGCATTTTGGCGTGGTTGGATGCTGGGCGATAAATGGCAACCGATCGACTTTGAACTGGCTCGCGAGAAGATTCGTCAGTGCGCTCCGCCACATGGTTGGAAAGCACCCGTAGCAGGTAAGGTTGACTTTGCCGTCGGTCGTTAGTGATCCTGATTAACGTTAATTCCCGATATGCTCGTATCCTATAAGTAGGGTGCGAGCATATTTTGTTTAAGAGGGCTTTGAAAATGCGTAATCAGATCCGGAAGATTGGAGACAGAGTTTGGGTATACCGCTACACTGTAGTACCGCCATTTGGTGGCGTAATTGTTGCGAGCCAGGATTCAAAGCGTGGCCCATACGATATTAAAGAAGACAATATTCCTCACTACACACACGATGATTTGGTTCATACTTATGTAGATGAGCGTGAACTTTTTACAGATGCTCTAACTGCATGGCTTGCGTATCGAGGATGGTTGCAGGATTTAATTATTCGGCGCAAAAACTGGCTAACGTTGGCTGAGGAAATCATGCACGATGCTACAGTCAAAATCCGGAATCTCGAAAGGGGAGGCAAATGAGCTTCAATCCAACGCCAAAATCAAAACCTGTGCAGAAGGGTTGGGGACAGTTGAACTGAAATCTGGGGAAATCTAGGGATACCTCAAGAAAAATTTTGCCAAATCCGTGATTTCAGACTCAGAAATTCAGGGTCAGCCCTACTATATAACAACATGCTCGTAGTGGAACGCCACCATATCGCCGGAAACGATACCATCATCCGGCTCTGCTCAAACTCAAGGGAACTGTACAACCAGTGCAACTTCCTTATGCGTCACGCTTGGTTCGGCGGACATCCACTGCCCGACATCAACATCCTGACTACTGCTGTCAAGGATTTGGACTGCTTCAAGAGCCTGCACAACACAAAGACCGCCAAGCAAACAGTCAGGAAATGCTTGACCGACTGGACGAACTTCAAGAAGGCACTCAACGCCTACAAGAAAGACCCAAGCAAGTTCATCAAGCGACCGAAGCCGCCGTACTACAAGGATAAACTGGCTCAGGTCATTTTCTACAACGAAACCATCAAGGGAGGACAGAACAAGAAGAAGGCGAAGCCCAACACCATTACGCCGACCAATGACTGCTTCGGCATCAACAGCACCAGAGACTACAAGCAAGTAATCCTAACTCCGAAGCGGTTCGGGTTCGTGGTGGACGTTCAATATGAACAACCCGCAGAGCCGAAATCTAAGGCGAAAGGCATTGCGTGCGTTGACATCGGGTTGAACAACCTATGTGCGATAACTACAGACCAGACAACGACTTCCATACTGGTCAACGGTCGCATTTGCAAGAGTATCAACCAGAAATTCAACAAGCACAACACTAAGCGGGAAAGCCAGAAAAGGTACTTCCGCCTTGAAAACTACTTCCACCACGTTTCCAAATTCGTCGTTGCTCATTGCCTCAAGAACGGTGTTGGCAAGATCATTGTGGGTAAAAATGACGGGTGGAAAATAAGGATGAACTTGGGCAAGAAGACCAACCAGAACTTCCAATACATTCCGTTCTGGCGATTGCTGGAGAAGATCAGGTACAAGGCAATCCTCGCTGGGTTAGAGGTCGTGTTCACAGAGGAAGCGTACACCAGTCAGGCGAGTTTCCTTGACCGTGATCCGTTGCCTGCTTATGAGAAAGGTGTGTCTCATACTTTCTCAGGCAAGCGTGTGAAGCGTGGCTTGTATCGAGCCGCCGATGGTCGTGAAGTTAATGCCGATGTGAACGGGAGTTGCAACATCGGACGTAAAGTAATCGGGAACGAGGACTTGTTCCTCCGACTCGATAAGAGCCTTGCCGCAAGGCCAGTACGGATCAACCCATTGAAAGCATTCTGCGTATAACGGCAGAGTGCGGGTTGGTTTCGTCAAACCCAGATTTCCCTAGATTTCTGGGAACGGTGTTTTCGGTAATATCCCTGGAGGATGGCGCAAATGGCTGAGGAAAAGAAGATTCGCGAGGTAGGTAGTAATGTATGGTGTCTAGCGAACGAGACAACTGATGGAATGACTCGGTCATATCCAGTAGCTTGTAGCGTCTTGGCACACCGGCATTCTAAATCTGATGGTGATCAATATCAGATCAGATTTAACGATGGTATATTCTGGGTCAGACCTGAAACTTTATTTGATTCAGAGCGATCTGCTTGGGAGCGGTATCATAAACAGCTCTCTACAGAACATGAGCAGCTTGTGGCTACTATTCGATTCGTTGAATCTGAGTACGCCAAAGCAGCCTGCGAAATTAGTCCACGTATGGATGTGATTCCATTCCCACCTGACTACTGGAAGAAAGGGTGACCATGTCGCACGAAGCTCTCACAGCGGAACAATCCGCTGAAGTTGCTGCTAATATCGAGTTGGCCTATAAATTTGCACGGCGGTATAGATTTTCGTATCTTACCAAAGATGAAGTTGAAGCCGCAGCAATGTATGGGCTGATCATTGCAGTACAAACGTATCGCCACACTGATTGCATGTTGAGCACAGTTGCTTGGCGCCGCATGCGAAGTGCAGCGATACGAGATAATACAGCGGCGCGCTGCGGCGGTCGCATACCTTTAGGTACCGCTCTGAATGTCCTATTTTCGAAATACCCCAATGCCAAAGCTAAGGCAGCTATCTATGCCAAGCGAACGCCATATACAGAAGTGACCGTTACTAATTCAACAGAAGAAACCGGATCAGGTTTAGCTGCAAAGCGGGAACTGCGTGCATTGGTGCGCGCTGAGATAAACAAGCTGCCAATTGTAGATGCGATGTTAACCACTCGTCGGTGGTTATACGAGCGGTCCCTCAAGGATATAGCCAAAGAAGCTGGTATATCCAGGCAACGTGTTGCACAGCGTGTCGATCGAGCGAAACTACAGCTGCAAGATCAAATTCTTGCACGTATAAATGTCAGGAGTAGTATATGAATGACCATCGGTCTACCTGGCTGGCTATTCTAGCAGCTTGGACTATCGTTTTCATCTGCACGGCTATTGTTGTTATTGGTAGATCGTGCGGCCAAGACGGTATTACTGTAATACCTGACTACGAAATCCAGCTTACTCTGGAGATCCACAATCTGCGTTACGCACGTAGGGTAATTGCAGAGGCGGACATGGAAATCATGTGGGTTGAATTGGATCGTAAATTAGCAATTGTACATTGGATCTACGATAATCCAACAGTTGCGGAGTTACACAATTCGATTCGAATACTTGACAAATCCAAATGGGTACGTGTAGCCGGAGTCTTCAACAAACGGAGAGATTTATGAGCGACCCAAAGGAAGAGCCAAAAGCTAAACGTGGCTGGCAGTACAACGGAATCGTGGTCTATGCGTTTACGAAGAGCGAAGCTCGCGGTATACTTAAACGCATACTGTGGATGAATGAGCACAAAAAGAGCTCCTGTCCAGGGTTTCATTCATCCGGATTACCCCGTTTACCTGCTGGAGCGCGTGTGGCGGAGTTAGGGATGTGATTCCATGGCTTCTATACTATTTTTGGTGTTACTGGTTTTTTGGACTGCGGGTATGTCTATTTTGGCTACCCGCAGCGACGTTTACTATCGACACCGGCACCGCGTTATACAAGAGCCGACAAGCGAGAATGATCTACAATGTTCAGAGGTAGTATGTACAAACCTTTACGAACCTGAATCATCAGTAGATTCACAGAGGAGGCGATGGTGGAGACAGAAAGTATACAGCCAACCGAAGTTGCGACCCCTATATCAATGGCCGAAAACCCCAACGGTAAAAGGGTTTCGGAGCATAAGTCCACAAATATACTTACCAAGCGACCACGAGGAGCACCTGGAATAGAGTGGGCACTGATGTCAGTGGATGATCGTATCTCTACAGCGCGCTCTGAAGATTGGCCAAATGACTTCAAGACTGCGCACGGTAATTGTGTAGGTACCTGCACGTTTTGCAATCGCATTTTCATCGGCATGAAGCAGCGCCCTATGTGTTACATCTGTGCCAGTAAATATCCAAAGGTTCACTAAATCTAGAAAGGTTTAGATTCATGACTCCTATTCTGTGGAGTGTAATGCTGGCGTGCGTGTTTATTTCATTGTTAGCGGCCTTGCCAGGTATAGCTGCGCTATACTTGGTTTTGAGTATGCCGCGAAACAGAGCGGTGCTTGTACCCGACGTAATACCCAAAGCTCTCCCGGCTCCAATACCTAAGGAGTATTACTGTCGCCACATCAACAAGTTCCCGTGTTGGCGCTGTGAAAAAGAACGGTATCCAAACGAGTCAGATAGGCATCTGGCCGAGTGGTTACGTACTTGCATTCCGTACCCAGATGAGGCATTTGAGCATTACAAAGAGAGGAAGCTGGGAAATCCGGTTACTATGGGATAAGGAGTACTAATGCGCTCTTTGTGCGAAATTACTGACGATGCAGCCAAGTTAGAGATAGAGATATCGGAATACTACGAGGCTGTAATACATCCAAAACTTACAGCCTGTAAAACGACAGAGGAGTGGCGCTCAGTTCATAATTGGGCGACAATGGAATGCAGAACAGCAGCTGGGGCGAGCAGAACCATGCCGCTCTTATTGCATTATTACTTTTTGAGATACGGTTCGGAGCATAATCTGCTGGGACCGTTGAAAGATCAGGGATGATAGTATGACCCCGAAGTATTATGGCGATATTGACCCACAATGGCATCAGGGGCAGTTGCACTATCCAGGTAATGAATCTGGACATCCGGTTCGTTTACCTCCTGGAAGTGCGCTGCCGCTGTTGCGAGATAAAGAATGGCAGAGACTACAAACCGAATGGGATGTAAAGTGCGAAGCTTTCTTTACGTGGGAACCGCAATCGCTAGCCCGCTACACGCAGGTGTTGGATAGAATTGCTAATCAGCAATTTTATCTAATTCAAAGAACTAAACCTGAGTATGACGAAGAACATCAAGGGTGGCGGATCTGGGTGGAGTGGAAACAACCATATGCCAGAATACCAACACCTAATGGTTTACCTGTTTAAGGTTTTTACAATGACAGCAGGAGATTTATTCTGTCTTATCACTTTGACTTGTTTATGTTTATCATTACCAGTTTTCATGCTGTATGCTCTGGCACATAGACTCAGCATTCGGCAAAGCCAAAATTGCGACGACGTGCAAAGTGAAGATGCTGAAGACGAAGAGAACTGGGAGCAGCAAACCCCAGAATATGAAGAGACGCGCCGGTGGTGTACTTGGTGTGGAAAGGAACTATGTGATGTATGTCTTCACTGCTCTAATCCAAAATGCTCGCGGTGTAATTGTTTAGGTAAAGTGCATTGAGCACAGTCTGGTTGTACGATGCAAATACAAGAACCAGAAGAAATGAGCCCGTTACTTAAATCTGGTTTTCGTTTAAATCACATAAACCGAATAGATAATTCGTGTAGCGTGATTACTAAGCGGTCCAAGTTAGCTAGGTTTAAGTCTCACGCCACCTCGATAGAGGTAATCACCATACTGATAGGCATCGTAATAGTATGGTATATCCTTCTATTCTTGGATTAACGTTAATCACGCCGCAGGTTTCATTTTCACAACATGAAAGGCATTATTATGTTCGAGGAAGACAATTCTGTTCCGCCTCAGTTCTGTTTCAATCTGCTAGCCCTTGAGGATATCCGTCCTGGTATGTTTTGTTATCACAATGTGAATACCGGCGATGTAAGTATGTGGCGCATGCCATACATCGGCGGGCCTAACTGCTGTGAAGCTGCTGAACCCATCAAACAAGGTCAACGCTTATACCGTAAGGACCATGTTTTGTCTGGCACTACCGATTGGGCCGGTAATAAATACAAACAGTTCGGTATGCTTTATGTACAAGACGCCGCTGTATCCACCAAACCTTGTGTATCTGGAATCTCACGATTCAAGGAAGCAATTGCGGCGAAAGATTTACAACGTGCAGAGCGCTATCACCCTGCGTGCATACGTCCCGGGTGCGGCCAGCCGGTCAAACCTGGAAACAGATACTGCTCATTCTTGTGTTTCAGCGTAGAAAGTACCTAGTAGTTGGTAACTTTACAAGGAGACGCGCATGCAGATGATGATCTTTGTATCAGTAGCAATCGGCATATGGCTTGGTCAGTTACTAACTATGTGCTATTGGGTGCGAAAATGCATTCGATTACGCGCGGCTTGTATCGATGCATTGCTCACGGTTACGCGGAAAGAACACATGCCTAACCCCAACAATAAATGTGACGCATGTGCAGCGGCTTCGGTACTAGTACAAGCATTAGAAAAGGAGGGTGTCCATTGGCCCGCCATATCGAGAAGTGCGGTACATTCCGGCCACTGACGCTATCTGTAATCCTTACAGCGCTACAATCTACATTTGTGGCTAGATATAAGTCAGCCATACGTAACGTACATGGTAAGAATCTGCCACCTATCACAGAGATTCACGTAACTGATGATCAGTGGCAGGATCTTATGCGTAGCACCGACCCAGAAGCACAACGTGTGGTAGCCCGTGGTCGGTATCTAGGTATACCGATCAAATGGACACGGGCACCAGAGCTGACAGTCATCTGGCGGGATTGATTATCATCCTTCTATACCTTATCCGCCAATAAGGTATAAACTATAAAGGGGTGCTTCTAAAATTAGGTGACAAATTGCTAATCAATGATCGAGACAAACAACTGATACGTCTTGTACTCACTCTGCAAAACTCGATGCTATTGGATCATATCGAAACTTGGCTGGCTACATCTAAAGAGTTTCTGCAGGGAAGTACACCATTAGAAGAGATGCGCAGAGGTAAGGCCGATGAGATATGGCGAGCTGCGCATCTACTTGGATCTGGGATTCCGATCTAATTTTTCCATGGAGTGAAAAATAAATAGTCATGGCTGAAGAAAAGAATGCTGCTATTGGTAATCCGGACGATCGCACAGCCAGGGCTATGCAGCAACTGCTTGAGTTGGCAGGCGGTGCGGCTGCCACCACTGCTGCTACACGTTCTCTCTTAGGGCTCAATGAGTGGCTTACTAGACCATCATTCAAAAATAAGATCAAACCACGCAAGTCAGTCATTGAGCTCCCTTATTACGCTGGTGTAAAACCTGTCACACCTAAGCTAGCTATGGCTAAGATGGCATTGCCACCACGTGGTTATGGTATGGGTTATATGCCGCCTCCTGGTATCGCGCCCAATGTCCATACAATTCCGGCTAAGCGTTTGGGCAGGAATATTGATCCATCCGACAGCATGATGCGCCTGCAAAGCGACGCGTCTACCAATCCAGCGGCTGGCATCCCTAATAAGAATAACTTAGGTAGTACACAATATTCGAGCCCTGAAATTAAGAATCAAGTTGCGTATAACATGGCTAGGAATCGAGGTGAGAATCCTATAAATCCTGGTTATGCACGTGCCAATCCACCTAAACCTCCTGTGCCTAATCCGCCACCGCCGCCGGGGCATAACCTATCCTGGCAGTCATTACCCCCTGGATCACAGCCTCCGTCTTGGTCTCATGTCCCAACAGGTGGTAGATGGGATATGCAACCGCAGCCAGCGGCGCTACAAGGCCCTGGAAGAGCTGGACAGGCTCCATTGCTTCCAGGATCGTTAGCTAAGCCAATACCAACGCCGACCCCTACACCGGTTGGTGCAGTCGCTTCTAAACCATCATCGTTAGCTCTAAGTGGGCCGAGCGGTCTGCACGAACCTGGCCCTGGTGGTGCATACGCGGAGCGATCTCCTGGAGATGCAAAAGATCGTGCGCTTAGAGTGCCTGGCACTGTTTATGGCATGGCTGGAAATGGCGCATATCCTGCTGGTGATCCACGTCTTACTCAGGATTTTCGTCCTGGATTTTATGATGAGAAACCGGACGTATCTGAACAAGCGTCACAGACACCCTCAGTGCCCTCAGGACCGCTGCCGTACTATAAGAATCGTATGGTAGGTAAGAACCCCGTACAAGCTCCTACAGCGGCCCCTACAGCATCTAGACCGACATCGCCGCAACCTAGTCCCGCTCCGGCTAACTCGGTACCAAATCCATTCGATATGACACCGATGAATAGAACTAGGTCGCCATTCCAAGATTTACCTCCATTTCAAAATCACCTGCATGGTCCAAATGATTTATCTAAGATACCGAATGCTGGTGGAGTTGGTATGAACGTTCCCGGCGATAGTCCTGTAACTGAACCCGATAGCGCCCTACCTCGTACTATGCCACTTTCAGAAATGTTTGGTCAGGACAGAGTGCCAAAACTACCAGGTGCGACCACATATAATCGAGGTGAATCCGAATGGACCGGGTCTGCTCGAGCACCATTAACATCTAAATCACTTAATACGACTGGTAGGCAACTTACTGCACCACCGGCAAAAGCACCTCCGTTGTGGACAAACCCAACAAGACCTAATCCTTGGGGGCCTCAAGCATCCAACGGTATTACTCGACCTAGTATAGGCGGATCGCAGCAAATTGGTGATTTGGCTATTAATTCTGGTCCACATTATCCTAAGCCTAATATGGGCATGCCCGATATGCTTGGACTAGATCAAGGTATGAAGCTTGGGTGTTATCCTGGATGTTCTAAACCTAAAAAGAAAAAGAACAAGTTAGTTAAAAGAGCCGATCCTGTAGTCAATGAGCCTTCTGCACTTGCTAAGGGTTTAACCAGTTTCCTTGGGCTTGCTCGTAATGGACAACCTGATTCTGGTCTTAGCGGATTACTACGTAGTCATTTGAATCCAGAAGATGCAACGGACATGTTACATATGCCATGGGCTTATGGTGCCGCTATTCCTGCGCTAGCCGGTGGGCTTTATGCTGGTTGGAAACCTGCTGATATGGCTTTTGATCATCTACGTAAATCAGATGACGAAGCCGCTATCGAAGATGCTAAGAAACGATACGAGGAAGAACTACGCCAGCAAGCATTGGCAAAAGCTGGTGAAGCAACTCTTGATAGTAACTTTGAGAAGCTCGGAACGCTAGAGCCGTATGAGGGATTACTAGCCGCTATCTTTGGTACATCAGCTCTAGGTACAGGTGCTTACGCTTATAATCAAGTATCTAAATCCAATTCTGCTAAGGTAATGGATGAAGCTATCAAACAACGACAACGTGAGCTAATGATGCGTTCACCTAAGCCCTTTGTGGTCAAGCCTGTTCCTGTATATAGAAATGAAGTACCGCAAGAAGATGAAGAAGATATTAATAAGGAGCGACTAGGTGTGCCAGCACCTCCTCCTGATCTTCAAGGATCATTGCGGTAATTAACGTTAATCCAGAAAGGATAGTAATGTTTCATTTTATCCTGCTCATCTTACTCATAGCACAAGATCCAGAAGCTCCGGTTATAAATCAACCGGAGCATCTTATTCCTACATGCCCAACAGTATCGAAGCATACCTGGGAACGAGTTCAAATACAGAGTATGGGTATAGCGCCGAAAGATCCGGCTGTAGATGATTTGATAGATAAACTCAACTCAGATAATTATGAGATGCGACGGTGTGCTAGTAGACAGCTAAAAAAATTGAAGCAGGATGTACTCCCCGCGCTATACTTCTATGAAGATTCCAAGTTCCCAGAAGTACGATTACGGGTTCGTACATTACTAAGACAGCTAGCTACATGCGAGAATTGTAAAGGTAATGGTAAGTGTATAAAATTCACACCAGACAAAGATAAAGCAATAATTACCTGTACACTTTGTGGTGCACCTGAATACAACCACGGCAACGACTGTATTTGGTGTGATGGTACAGGATGTGATTTGCAGTTTGGAGAGTTATGGTAAATCCCTCTGCCGCTTAATTTCTGAATAAAACCCGTCATAGTTATATGAGAAGACTTAGATGGTATGTACATGTAATGTACATCTTCTTAAGTCTTCTTTCTTTTTCCTGGGAGGGTACAATGACCGAGAAAGAGATATTTGAGACTATGATGCAGGATTCACTAGACCAGTTAGATCCGGGCGACATGCCGTCTGAGGAGGCATTTGCAGCTCTCGAGCCATCACTACGCATAGTGGCAAAGGAGCTGATCGCGAAGGCCGCCACTATATTGCAAGCCAGCGGGGTTTCATTGATCGCCGTCTTGGTAGACGCACAAGGCGCCAACGACAATGACATCTATGTCTCGTCGCTGATGTCGTTGATGATCCCCAAGAAGAAGAACACGTCCGAGTGGAGGCGAGCCATGCTCACCGCTGTGCACGAAGCATTGGTGAAGCGTTTGTTACAGCAGTCCGAACGGCCATAACCGTTTCGGGCAGAGATATAAATGACAACAAAAACAATTGAATAGGATCTTCAAGGAAGACGGCGCTGACAGACGTAATTACCGACTAGTTGTGTTACTATATTAGTTGGTGATTAACGTTAATCCAGCCTTCCTTCAGGATGAGTTGCTATGCCAGATCCTTTGCTCGGTAACACCGATCCACTTGGTGTTACTCCATTACCGAATACATCCCCCGACCAGGGCTCTGCTCCCATTATGGGGGCAGAATCCCCTGGCCGTTCTTTTTTAGATGCTGGAGCTACTCGTAAGGCTATTTATGATAGGACATTGAAGCAAGTTGCATCGCTTAAACCAATGTCAAATCAGAAGTACACTCTAGCGCTAAAAGATATCAATTATGTTGATCCAGAAGACTTCTCTCTAGCTGAACAGAAGAAAGCAGTTCTTGAAGGTAGAACTCTAGCACGAAGACTTAGAGGCACTTGGGATTTAACGGATAATCTTACTGGCAAATCAGTTTCAAGCAAAACGAGTACCCTCGCTGCAGTTCCGTACTATACCAATAGAGGTACGTTTATTCTGAACGGAAGTGATTACACACTAGCCAGTCAACTTAGGTTAAAGCCTGGGGTATATACAAGAAGAAAGGAGAACTCTGCAACTGAATCGCATTTCAACATTTTACCCGGGCAGGGTCTCTCACATCGTATTGGATTAGACCCCGAGTCCGGTGTATTCCATATGCAAGTTGGACAGTCAAAGTTATCACTAGTCCCTATCCTTCGCGCAATGGGAGTTAAGGATCAACAACTAAGAGAAGCTTGGGGTAATTTATACGGGGCTAATGCTTATAAAGCTGATGCATCTGCTGTAGGTAAATTGCATGCACGGCTTATTCGTGGGCCAAATAAAGCTACTGATGAAGGCGGTAAAGCCCAGCAACTCAGCGAAGCTTTATCTAAGATGCCCCTTGATCCAGAAGTAACAAAGAGTACCCTCGGCGCTGCCTATGACCACATCTCACCTGATGTATATCTAGCAGCTACTAAGAAGTTACTAGGGTTAACTAGAGGAGAGGTTGAACCAGATGATAGAGATCATCTGGCTTATATGACGGTACATGGCCCTGAAGATTTGATCTCAGAGAGAGTAAGTAAAGATCAGTCTATGTTAAGGAAGGCATTGTGGAAGGCCACCATGAAAGGTGATCTTTCGGGGATGCCTACTGGACTATTTACTAAGTCGTTGCAGGCTGCAATTATGGGGAGTGGGCTCGGAAATCCTTCAGAAGAGGTGAATCCGACGCAAGTACTTGAACAGATGGGACGTATATCAAGAATGGGTGTTGGGGGCATTCCTTGTAACTCCTTTGATACCATGGTGTTATGTCAAATCGGTTGGAAGTACTGGCCTGATGTTACCATGGATGATGAACTGGCGTGTAGTATTAATGGTCGGCTTGAATTCCATAAACCAATTGCATTGCATAGTGCTGATTACACCGGCGATATGTACGTGGGCGAGTCACAACGATTAGCGTATTGTGTAACACCCGACCATAGGATGTGGACAACACATCAGTCAGGATCTAGCAAAAATCCAGGTAATTATATACCATGGCATTTTATTACAGCCTCGAATGTACATGGTAAATCTGTTAAGCATTTGATAACGGCCGGTAGTTACACTGGCGGTAATGATATTCCGTACATGGTGATTAACGTTAATCACCATGTACAATATCCATTTGACTTGTGGGCCGAGTTTCTTGGAACATATCTTGCAGATGGTAGCACGTACTATAATGAGGCTAAATCTAAGTATTCAATCGAAATAGCTAAGCGTAGATCTTGTAATCCAGATGAATATGATTTTATTGCGAAGCTACTCGATAAATTAGGTATCACCTGGACTTACTCTGGTGACAAACGATTCAATTTCTCAAGTAAATATCTAGCCCTGTATTTAAAACAATTTGGTACAGCACATTATAAGTATGTGCCTGATTATATTAAACAAGCTAGTCCCTATATTCGCCGTAAATTCTTCGATGCTATTACTACAATGGATTGTGGTGGTAAGCGAGACGGTTATAGACGATACTCATCAGCATCGCAGCAACTTTGTGAAGACGTAGGTTTCATTGCTATAACACTTGGTTACTCTGTTACCTACAAAACTAGACAACGTAAAGATAAAAAGAAGCATAACGAATACCATGTGGTGATTCGAGAGGCCGATACAGGTTTTATTGAATCACGTTACTGCAAAAATAACTATAGAACCATTGAATACAATAACAAAGTCTATTGTGCTACTGTACCTGGAGGCTTGTTATTTACTAGATATAAAGGCAAAACATTATGGAGTGGTAACTCAATTGATGCAATCCCGAGTGAAAGTCGGTCAGTGCAGCCTTCTCATTTAGGTTTTGTTGACCCGATTTCGACCCCAGAAAATATGCGCGCGGGTGTTGATTCACGCGTGTCTAATACCGCTATCAAGGGACACGACAATAAGCTTTACTCTAAGTTCATTGATGTAAAGACAGGTGAGGAGAAGATACTTAATTCCGGTAATCTTCTTAATTCTACAATTGCGTTTCCAAATGAACTTGAGAAGGGTGGGAGATTCGTCGCTGCAATGATCGGAGGGAAGATTAAATATGTTCCAAGGGAACAAGTTGATTATACACTTCCGTCCATGGAGGATGCATTCGGACCAATATCTAATTTGGTTCCTATGAAGTCAGCAGTAAAAGGTCAGAGATTAAGTATGGGTGCCCGCATGAGTTTAGCGGGTAACTCGCACGTGCAAATCAGGCGTGCGGATAATAGTTTGTATAGGGGTAGTATTGCGGAATATGACTGGCAATCAGGTGATACCGCATGCTCGGTAGATAAGACTACACATATAGTAGCATGGAAGCCGGTATGGGCGAAAATTACACATTTAAATGTATTGCCGATGTATCGTATCAAGTTGCGTAGCGGGAGAGAAGTAGATGCAACTATGGATCACAGCTTTGTAACTATGGGTGATGATGGTTCGCTGGTAAAGATTGCGACACAAGATTTACAAGTAGGTAGCGCAATACCATATATCGGCCACACACCAGAAATTGTCAACCCAGAACTTACACACTGGTCTGTACCAGCTGGTAATAAACATAACGCAAATCCGGCTACTGATCTACGTTTGGATTTTGATACAGGTTGGATTCATGGCTTATACGCAGCTGAAGGGCATATATGTATAGGATCTACCACATTCGCGGCGCTAACTCCACAGATTCGTAGGCGGGTAATTGATTTTTTTGCTGGTTATCATATACACGCAATGGAGATAGCTGGTCGACCCGATAAGCAACTTGATCGTGCCGTTGTTAATTGGAAGCAATTTAGCATAAAGCTGGGCAGTGAGTTTGGTCAAGGATCTTACAATAAAAGATTACCAGATTGGGTATTTACAGCGCCGATTGAGTATAGGCGCGGTTTACTAGCTGGTTATATGGCAGGAGATGGTGTTTTTGCAGTGCATCGAGCACAGGTTGCTGTGTCTGGTGGATCACGTAGTATTACATTGCGTAATGATTTATGTGATTTATGCGCTACCCTTAACATTGCTACTACAACTTATGAATCTATTGTAAATACAGGTCCTAAGCATTCCACCGTTACACAGTATACTTTTCGTATTCGCTCTGATGATGTACATAAACTACCAACACTAACACATCCTAGAAAGGATGGATTACTCAGAACATGTAAGTGGTCTGGGAAGAGATCTAGCGACTGGATACCAATGTACCCGTTGTTACGCGAAACTGTGAGAAAACTAACTAAAAGGAATGATGCTAATCGGGCACGTACTTATGCGAATTGTCATACACGTTCATCTTTACAATCACTACTTGGTGATACCGGTGAGTCACGAGCGCACCGTTGGATTAGATCCGCTGTGCGTTGGGATAAAATTGAAGCTATTCAGGAATTAAATGCTGCTGATTATATAAATGTATATGATCTTGATCTGGAAGATAATGTCTTTGTATGTAATGGTGGTATTATTGTTCATAACACTACACAGGCTCTTCCATTGGTGGGAGCTGAAACTCCATATGTACAATCTGGAATTCCAGGATCAAACAATGAAAGTTACGAAGAATTATACGGAGAGCACCTCGGTGCTATAAAGACCGGACCTGGTGGATATGTAAAAAATGTAACACCAGATGGTATAGAGATTGAAGGACCGGATGGAAAGATTGAGAAGCATGAGTTAGCGGTTAACATGCCTAATAACCGTAAAACAATGTTTCATCAAACACCAATGGTTAAGGTTGGACAACTACTTAATCCTGGGCAGTTAATTGCAAGGTCGAATTATACGAATGAGAAGGGAAGTGTGGCGTTAGGAAAGAATATTAAAATAGCAATGGTACCGGGCTTTGGTGAGCATTCTAATTACGAAGATGCTTGGATTATTTCTGAGGGGGCAGCTAAGAAGTTTACATCTGAACACGCTTATCAGCATTCTGTTGATGCTGAAGAGGGCACTCATTTTGGTAAGAAGACTTATATATCTGCTTTTCCATCGAAGTATCCCCGGGCTATACTGGATAACTTTGATGAAGAGGGTGTGATTAAACCAGGCACAATTGTGCAGCCGGATGATCCTTTAATATTGGCTGTTAGAACTAAAGATCCGAATAGGTCACAGGTCTATCGCGGCCGTGGACCGAGTTTTAGTGATAAGACTGAAACCTGGGATCATCATACTGAAGGGATTGTAACTGATATTGCGCACACAAAGGATGGACCGAAGGTAGTGGTGAAGACACATGCACCGGCTGAGGTAGGGGATAAGCTTTGTTTATCCGAGGATCACGATGTATTAACAAGTCGTGGGTGGAAACCGATAGCAACTATAGCATTTGATGACAAGATTTGTTGTTTAATAGATGGCTCTATTGTCTATCAATATCCGGTAGCTATTCATCGATATCCTACTGGTGGTTTAATGTATCACATTAAATCACAGCAGGTAGATTTATTGGTTACTGCAAAACATCGTATGTATGTACAACAGCGCGATAATGACAAATTTGAATTATTACCTGCCGAGTCAATTTTTGGTGCATACGTACATTATAAAAAGAACGGTAAGTGGATCGGACGTTCGCCAAAATATGTACGACTTCCAAGTTATTCGCAGAAGATAAGTAGATCCTATGCATCAGTAGTAACTATGTGCGGTATTAAACTCAGTACGATTACGTTTATGAAATTATTGGGCGCATTCTTATCTGAAGGATATTGTCTTAAGAATAAACATGGGCAAGGGCAAGGCATCGCTATATGTCAAACGAAGCCAGGCGGCCGAAAAATATTTGAGACCGAGTTAATGCCAGAGCTAACCGCCGCTGGTTTACATTGTAGAATCAAATCTGACAGATATGTCATAAGCTCTAAAGCTCTATATATATATTTCAAACGTTTCGGTTATTGCAATGAAAAATATATTCCAGCACGTTTATTCAACTACTCACCTAGGTTGCTTCAACATCTGTTTCAATGGTTAAATTGGGGCGATTCGTATAGCAAGGGGAGCCGCATTGAGTATTACACATCGTCCCAGCGCCTTGCTGATGATTATCAACGGTTATGTCTACATCTTGGTAAAGCCGCTAACATTAGTAAAACTGACCGAGCGGCCTGGAAAGCAATAAAAGGTCATACCTATTACTGTAATGATTACTATCGCGTGAGCGTTATTAACAATAAACTTACGCCATCGGTTAATTATGCTAAAGTATTTCGTCCTGATCGAACTACTAAGCAGGAAGAAACATGGATAGAGAATTATGATCGGGCAGTATATTGTCTATCTGTCCCGGGTGAAGTATTTTATGTTCGTCGTAATGGCAAACCTGTATGGACTGGTAATTCAAATCGATTCGGCGGAAAAGGATTAATTGCGGATATTGTACCTGATGAGCACATGCCCAAAGACGAGGAAGGTAACACCATCGATTTATGCTTTAACCCCGCTGGCGTGATTACTCGGACGAATCCGGCAGCAGCTTTAGAATTTGCATTAGGTAAAATTGCGGCTAAAACAGGCAAACCTTATAAGATTCAAGACTTCAAGGACATTGATGACCTATCTAAATTCACACAAGACGAACTAGATAAACATGGTGTAAATGATCTTGGCTCAGTTACCGATCCACAAACTGGAAAGGTTATTCCTAATGTAATGACTGGCAACGCATATTTTATGAAACTTTCGCACACTTCTGCCTCAAAAATACATGGACGAGGTACTGGGGGATACTCATCTGATATGCAACCATCTAAGGGAACAGGTACATCCTCCGCTAAACGGTTAGCACTGATGTCATTGAATGCTATGCTCAGTCATGGGGCGTGTGTTTTAGGCCCATCGTTGGTGGTAACTGAGAATGGAATGCTTCCTATAGCGCAAATAGTTAGAGAACGTATGCAGATTAATGTGGCATGCGCTGATCCAGTAACCGGCCTAATTGAGTACCAACCTATTACAGATTGGCTAGTTCGAAGCGTACCAGTAGATGACATTATCAAACTTAGAGTAGTAGCGCGGTCTGGTAATATTATTAAACCAGCCAGAAAAGTAGCCATCACCGTTACTCGTGGACATGAATTCTATGTACCAAGCGGTAAAAAACTAGCCGGCGACCTTGTACCTGGTGATACTATTTATACAGCCGGTACTGAGCGTCGCTTAGAAGAGACTACGGTGCTATCTACTTCTCTGTATAGACCATTAGAGGCGAAAAGTAGCTTTGTATATAATTTAACAGTTGCAAAACATCATAACTATTTCGTACACGGTATTTTGGTGGGTAACAGTAAGGTTATAGCCGACGGACTATTAGTAAGAGGACAGGCAAATCCGGACTATTGGCTACAATTCATGTCGGGATATAATCCTCCCAATCCTCAAATTCCTTTTGTACACCAGAAGTTTGTCAATCAATTGAAAGCATCAGGAATTAACGTTATTCGGGAAGGAACTAAATTTAAGGTTCAAGCTCTCCGTGATTCAGACATTGATGAATTAACAGAGAACAGATCCGTGCGAAACCCCGAGACAGTTAATTGGAAAGCAAATCTAGCCCCGGTTAAAGGGGGATTATTTGATGAAGGATTGACGGGGGGACATGGAGGAAAGAAGTGGAGTAATATTCCATTAGTAGAACCTATGCCTTCACCAATATTTGAGGAACCGATAAGGAGGCTGTTGAATTTAACAAACGACAAGTACCGCGCTATCCTGTCCGGAAAGGAAGCTTACGATGGAGTAAAGGGTCCTGAGGGTATACAACAAGCACTTAGTAAGATTGATGTACCTAAAGCAATAGAGAAAGCAAGACAGGATATAGATAGTGGAAGGAAGACACAGAGAGATGATGCTATCCGCAAGTTGAAATATTTAAAGGCTGCGGAAGCGGATAATATTCATCCTCGGGATTGGATATGGAGTAAGGTGCCGGTGTTGCCGCCGATGTTCCGACCGGTGTCGGTGATGGCGGGGAACAAGCGGCCGATGGTGGCTGATCCTAATATTTTGTACAAGGAATTGTTCGATGCTAATGTCAATTTGAAGGAGATGAAGGGGCAAATTGACGATGTGAGCCCTGAGCGTCTAGCGCTCTACGATGCCCTAGGTGCGGCGGTTGGAATTTTTGATTCAGTTCACCCCAAGACGGTCGAACGTGGCGTACGCGGGCTCCTACGCGACGTAGTGGGCGATTCACCGAAGCATGGGGTAGTACAAAGGAAGGTGCTCAGCGCGCCCGTCGATCTTGTGGGAAGAGCGGTGATAACCCCGGCAACTGATTTAGACATAGATTCCGTTGGAATACCGGAAAATCACGCCTGGGAAGTATATAAACCCTTCATTATACGTCGTATGATTCGTCGTGGTGTGCCACGTATGGCAGCAAGTAAAGAGGTCGAATCACACAGTGATAAAGCCCGAGACGCTATGATGGACGAGATGAAAGAGCGTCCTGTAATTCTCGATCGCGCTCCTGTCCTTCATAGGTACGGAGTGATGGCGTTCTGGCCTAAGCTTGTTAAGGGAGACACTATTCACCTAAGTCCATTGGTTACTGCCGGCTTCGGTGCCGACTTTGACGGGGATCAGATGAACTATCAAGTTCCTGCAAGAGATGAGGCTGTACAGGAAGCTATTGATAAAATGTTACCTAGCAAGAATCTATTTGCTGTGAATAACTTCCAGGTTCACCAAATACCTTCGAGAGAATTTGGTGCAGGACTATGGCTCAGTACACGACCCAGAGATGCTAATGATAAGCGCGCACCTATGTATTTTGCTACTAAAAAGGATGCAGTAGCGGCTTATAGACGGGGTGACATAAATGCTGATCAGCCTGTTATTATTGTTAATGATCAAACTTAATTAACGTTAATTACCTGTCATGTGTACTGGGGAGGCTTACTCCTCATACTATAGATGGAAAGGAGGAAAGCATGCCGGACTTCATCTGGCTGTGGTTAATCCCATTTCTGTTCGGGGCATGACCACGCGAAAGAGGGCTTGAGTAAAACTCAAGCCCTTTTTTAGCTATCAGTCCTCTTTGAATTAACGTTAATTCAAATTATGTTTGGTGCTACAAATGGCCCTATGTTATATTCGAACTTGTGGAGAGAACTCTGGTGAACGATTAAGGGTCAAGGGGATAGGAACTAGCAAGTCAAAACAACGATAACTGAGGATGAGAGCACAAACCCCTCGGGGTAGCATCAACACTCCCAACCTTCTAAGTTTAACTTGCGGTAGCACCCCTAATTCTAAATCGCTAGGCACTTAAATGTGGGCAGACAGGTTCCAGGACACGGGTACGCAGGTACAATTTAGTTCAATATCACCATGTATCGTTAGCTACGCTTCACCCAAAACGAACATGGCTAACAGTGTTTATACGCATAACACCATCCATCTACTTATTATTTTTTAGCTATCAGCTGCCCTTCAACCAATTATTTCGATTAACGTTAATCACTCTCGTACAATGAATATCAGTGTGCTACTTTCACGATTGACTACTAGCACAACCTTATGTCTATTAATTAGTGGAGTATAGATTAGATGTCCGATCTAAACGCAACATGCCGCGCCGCCCTGATGACTAGCATTAATAGTGTTGCTAGTACTGCTGCGCATCTCTGGATCTATAACGGCACACCGCTTGGTAAGACCGTAGCTGGGCCGACGGGAACTTCGGCATCCGCGATCACGGCTGGAATCGCACTTGGCAACCCGGCCTTTACTCAAGGCACAGATGGTACGGATGCCAACACCAAGCTCACTCTAGCTGGTGTACCTCTAACTGGCACTGCTACCTGTAGTGGCACGTTCACACCAACTTGGTATCGAATCACCGTTGGCTCGGCCGATGATGGATCACATACTCTAGTTCAAGGATCAGCCGGTGTCGGCTCTGGTGATCTTAACTTCTCAAGCGCGATCGTCAACGGTGGAACTATTAGTATTACCTCTCTAACTTATACTGAAGGGAATGTCTAATGGCCGCTGTTGCAACAGGCGTATTGAAATGCACTGGGGTTGCTCATTGCATTCCAAAGGGTCTTACTATCGAGTTAGTTCAAGCCATCGCAGCTGATCTATCTGAAATTGCTGATTACGAACAACTCGCTGTTAAACATGGCACTACGTCAGAACATGTTCGACGGGCGATTGATTATGCATTAGAGGCAAAGTTCCTGGGGGTTTAAGTAATGGCAGCCACCAAATCGAACACCAACATCTCGGCCGGGACATGGCAGAGCGGGTCGGTAACGACGAGCGGAACCAGTCTCGCGGTGAGCACGTCGAGCGACTATGCGGACTGTCTCTACATCTCCATCGCTAACGGCACCGGGACGTACACGACGGGGGGCACGTTCTATGTCAATCAGTCTCCGGACGGATCGACCTGGTACGCAGGTCCGACTTATACAGCGGGATTGACCGCCAGCACAACTTATTACTGGCAGATTGCGTTGGACCCAACGTGCGAGAAAGTGGAGGTCGTGTGGGCGGTCGGCACCGGCTCTAGTACGCCGACGTGGACGATTGGCATTCAACTCGGCCAGGTGACAGCAGTATGATCGGCTCCGTCTGGCAGACAAAACCGCCGCCGGGCACGCCGATCAACTGGCGGCATCCGCTGGCGCAGGGGCTGATCTGTGACTTCGCCTGCCGAGAGATGTCCGGATACCCGATAGACACGGTCAATGGCCTCGTGCTCGGGACACGCCAAGGGTCTCCGGGGTGGGCATCTTGGCGGAATGGTCCTGCGGCGAACTGCGATGGTGGTGCCAGCGCGGTGCAGTGTGGTTATCAGGCCACCACGCCAAGTTGGCTTCGCATCAACCCGCCTCTCACGATTGTTTGGTCTGGCAACATCACGGCGGTAAGCGAAAGCTTTTCTACTTATTTCGGCGTCAATTATG